>Ga0209603_1000854_pt1 | contig 34591 bp, 33 predicted proteins | sample COGITO_mtgs_1206_FD_184812 | JGI IMG/M metagenome (GOLD analysis project Ga0209603, IMG submission 184812) | Pelagic marine microbial communities from North Sea - COGITO_mtgs_120607 (SPAdes) (version 2) | ecosystem: Environmental > Aquatic > Marine > Epipelagic ... | reverse complement strand
AAAGATAGAGATGGTTTTGTTATGGGAGAGGGATCAACAGTTTTAGTAATGGAAAGTGAGGAGTCTGCAAATAACAGAGGTGCTGAAATATATGGATATGTTGCTGGTTATGGTGCAACTACTGATGCATTTCATATCACTGCTCCTGCTGAAGGTGGAAAAGGTGCCGTAGTTGCTATGCAAAAAGCAATTGCTGATGCAGGTTTAACAATAGATGAAGTTGATTACATTAATGCCCATGGAACGTCGACACCAGCAAATGACAAAAATGAAACTGCAGCAATAAAAACTGTCTTTGGAGAACGAGCTTATGAAATAGACATTTCATCTACAAAGTCTATGACTGGTCATCTACTTGGTGGTGGAGGTGCGATTGAAGCTATGGTCTCAGTTCTAACCCTCAAAAATGGTGTTATCCCACCTACTATAAATTTAAATAATCCTGATGAAGAATGTGATTTAAAATACACCCCAAATAATGCCATAAAAAAGGAATTATCAACAGCAATGTCCAATTCTTTTGGGTTTGGTGGACACAATGGAGTACTTATCTTTAAAAAGGATTAACTTATTAATTTTTTTAAAATTTCTAGTTGTTAAAAACCACAATTGGCAAAAGCTTCATCAATTAATCCATAAGTTCCGTCTATATAATTTGTAACTTTAAAAGCAACTTCCGAACTATTTACCACAGCATCTGGAAAATCTTGTAAGCTAGCATCATACTTTCTTACACATTCAATAATTTTGTTTGCTTCATCCTCTGTACCGGGAAAAATTATAAAACTATCATTACCTGGCCCACTTAATGGATCATCTGGTTCATAACATCTTCCCTCAGAATCTTTCTGATCTTCATCACAGGTCATCATGCCATCTTCATTAATAGTATTTGCTTCATCCGAAGTACAAAAAGTAAAAAGTAAAATGAAGACAAGTAAAGAAATTTTTCTCATAAGGTAATTTTAAACAAAATTATGAAATTTATCTTTAAAATTTTTTTACTGTTCAATATAGTTCCTTAATACTATCTTCCAGAAATATACCCACCATATACATCTTCATCAAGCTCTATCTCTAAAAATGCAATATCATTTTGAGCTTCACCATTCGGGTGAAACACCTCAATTACAATAGGTACCCAACCAACTTCAAGTCCTTCCGGTGGTTCAACTATTAAGCCATGATCTAACTCTGCAAGCCGTACCTTGCTTAAGCTTTTTGGTGTAGGTATAAACTCTTGATTACTATCCCAGTTAGATTGTATGTTTTCTATTTGCTTTTGTAATTCATCTAGATAATCAGTTGTGTATACATCTGGATAATCAATTTTAAGTTCTTGAAAGGTTGGCTGGTCTTTAAACCTGTACCATCTATAGCGAACTGTACTCCCATCGTCGAGAAAAGTTTCATAAATAGTTTCATCACATCCATCACTATCACACAACCAACAGGTGTAATTAATTGGATCTGTATTGATACCAAAATTCTCTAAATCATTTCCCGTAACAATTTGTTCAAGTTCTAGGTCTGATTCACTCTCTATGTGTGGTGTAAAGTTAACAACATTTTCGAGATTACTGTACTGCAAATCAATCAACTCTTCAGGAACTTGATCTCTGCTTACAGGAATAAACCGATAAGCCTCGATGTTGTCTCCCTCTGTTACCTTATAGTAAGTGCTTACATCTCTTTGGTTTTCATTAACTCCGCTCCAATCCCAATAGGTATTTGTTTCTCCATATTCGTTTTGTTCTGCTTTAAGCCTTAGATTCCACTCCATAGTAAAAGATGAAAATTCAGATAAATCTTCAACATCCTCAAGACTAAGTGCTGTTGGAGAGAGGTTGGGGTTGGCTTTTTGCCCCTCTTCTATAATTAATTGATCAGAGTAATCGTCAATACTTGTCTGCGAAAAATCTTTTTTTCCAGATAGCAAATCTTGAAAATGATTGTAAAGACGGACATCATAAAATCTTCCATCAAGGGTAAAGAACTCTTTATCTTTTTCATTTGGAACATTTGGTGGAAATACCTTTACAAAAAGATCTCCATCATTATCCCTATAGGAAAATGCAGGAACAGGTTCCATTTCTGAACCCATAGCTGCATAACTTTGGGTCTTATAAGCTAGTGTGTTCTTCTCTTCTACCCAAAATGGATCTCCATTTTCATAATCATAATTATCTGCAGAATCTTTATACCAATCAAGGTTGGTTATATATTCATCAAGTTCTTCTTGAGAAGTCTTACCTTGTAAATATTTTTTAGCAATTTCTTTTGTCTGGTCTGAGTATGCTGCATAGTACTCATATATATTCCACGTATCCATTCTTCTATACCAAAATTCTGGGACATATGCCCACGTAGGTCCACTAAATTGTGCTGAATTCATAAAAAATGTCCATGTCAATTTTCCAATATCTTCGGAAGGCTCTTCTACAAGCTCTCTATAATCTCCCCCAATAAGAGGTAGGGCAAACCAACCATGCCCGAAATAAATTCCACCATCATCATCAAACGTATTTTGTTGTTCATCAAAAGATATAAGATTTGGTGTATTAAGAACCCTATTTGTTATCTGTATTCCACCGTAGCACTCGCAATCAGTTCTTCTTTCAAAAAATCCCCAACCATAGTATGAACTATCCGGTGAATAGAACTGTGTAGCTCCACTAGCCATATACTTAGGAAACTTTGTGCGCCCTACTTTATGATTAACGTATAAACCACCTTCAATAGAACCGCCACCTGGGCCAAATGGGTGAGAATCAGGAGCTTGAATCCATTGTCCCCACAGGCCATTTTGTGCATCTGGTGCTACATCGTAAAATGAAAATATTCGATCATAAAACGACAGTCCATAAAGATCTCTTCTCTGAGATTCAGGTTTAAATATGTCTGATGTCTGAAGAAGGTCCCCACCTATAGAAAAATATACGTGCCCATTTGGTGAGCACTGAATGTTTCCATCTTGGTATTGTTGATGTTTAGTAAAATATTGTTGATTCAGTTCTTCATCTATACCTAAATCAGAAAGAGATTCTTTTTCATAATATACACCTTCAATAGAACCTTCAAAAAAACAGTGCTCTGCTAAAAAGGTTCCTGGAATGTACTCCAAATCATTAGGTAAATTTTCCTCATCTATAATCTCATAATATTCTTCTGATTCCTCATCCTCTGTAGTTTCCTCTTCTATTTCTTCAGCTTCTGGTCCTGGATTTTCATCCTTTTGTGTTTCTGATGAAATAATTTCTGATTCCTCAACCTCTGAAGTTTCCTCTTCTATTTCTTCAGCTTCTGGTGCTGAATTTTCATCCTTTTGTGTTTCTGATGAAATAATTTCTGATTCTGGAGATGGTATTTTTTCTAAAAGTTGTGACTCAATATTTTCATTTGTAGTTTCTCCTGAATCAGAGGAACAAAAACTTAATAAAAGTATAAAAATAAGAAGATCAATTTTTTCACTTTCTAAGTTTAACTTCATCCCTAAAATCTATGTTTATTTAATAGAGATTTGTTCATTCTCACTATGAGGATAAATGTTCGGTTTTTCTTTTACTCAACTTAAAATTAACTCTGGAAAAATTGATTGTGAGTTTTTATAATTTATAATAAATAATCATGAAAAAAATAATTCCATTTGTTGTAATGTCCTTACTGCTGACGCTATGTGGTGGTGATGACCTTCCAGAATCTACGACAGTTATATCAGACCAAGAATGTTTAAGTGCCTCTGAAATTAAAGAAATAGAATTAAGTATCAGTGAAAGTGAGATTTCTCTAGGTGAAGATATAACTCAACCTGAAAATGGAGAGACGATCGAGGAACTTAATAAACTTTTAGAAATATTTCAAAGTGAGCTTACTGAACTACCGAACTTCAGCAATGAAAATCCTCAATATATTGAAGAAATAAATAAACAAGTTGAGAATTTAAAAATGAAGACAGGTGTTAATTATGATGACGTTGATTTTGAAAATTTTGGTCAGGACAGCATTCTCGAGGAACTTTTTAATGGCACTATAAACGTTTTAGAAGCAAAACCTTCATTGACTGAAGAAGAGGAAGAAGAGTTAATTTTGGCCCAAGACAAGGCAAATTTACTCAATCTAACTTTGGAACTTTATTATCTACAAGGAAATGATAATCCGAGAGTTTCACAACTAGAAGAAGAAATAATTGAAATACAAAGTCAGATAAATGATATCTCCTCAAATAATAACTCACAAAATAATGAGGATGATCTTGAAGAGATACAAGAATTTATAACTTCTCAGAAGAATCTTTTGAGTTCTTTACCGCTTTGTGAGGATGTTGTAATTTCAGCTGATGGAGATAATGAAGACGTTATAGAAGTCGACCCAGCTGACTCTCTTGTATCTACTACTTCTTTTTACCGAACAGAAGGATGTTACGACATTGAAATTTTTGGTCCACTAAGTAGTAGATTATTAGCTCTTTATGAACTTCGAATAGTTATTGAAGCACACTTGAATGAACGCCTTGAAGACTTCCCTGAAGACAGAAAGGATGAATACGAAAGAGAAGCAGAGTATGATTTTATTGAAAATATTGATCTTGGTTCACTAGATAATATTGTTATCAGTGATACAAAAATAAAAAATCTACTTAAAGGTGACAGACTTAAGCCAACTCCTGAAGGTTTAACATTTATTAGATCATATTTAGATCAAACTAAAGAAGAGATAGAAATTCTAAAAACTAAACTACTTCCTCTTTGTGGAGAAGGAGAAATTGGTAAAGAGATTGGGTCATTTTCTGATGAAGAATCATCCCTGACTTCTAATGCAGGTAGGAGTTTAAACATCAATAGATTGTGCGATATACAAAATGGAAATCTAAATTGCTCTACTCCAAATCTTTTTGAACCACAACGGGCAGATAGTTGTGATGCTTCAGTTTCAGATAATAGTTTTACTAATCCTCAAGAGGTTGAGCGATTCTTTCCAACGAGTATATATAGAACTGAATATATGCGTAGATCTTTCGGAACAAGATATGCAGATAATCAGTATGAAATTTATTTCAACCCAGAGGTAATTTTCGCCGATGAAGCAACACAGGTAACTATTGTAGATGATAAATCTTCTAGAAATGGTCTTACAAAACTGGAATTAGAAGACTCATTTTCTTCATCACAAAAGGGGAACTCTGAAAAAGCATATGTTTATGATGATGGAACTCATGGTGATACCGTTAAAGGAGATGGCGTTTATACAAATAACTGTATAACTGTTGCGAAGACAGTTAGTTTCAATAACACTGTATATGAAAAAATTAATAAACTGTATATCTTAGATCCTGCACTAAGAGATAGTGAAGAGATTTATCAAATAAGTGAAAATGTTGTACTAACTGATTCAGGTATGTTTCTCAACATTGGTTATGACTATACACAGTACGATAACTTTAATAATCCAATTGTCTTTTCCCCAAACGATGATTCACTGCTTTATCGCTATGTGTTTAAATTATTTGATGACAATATCAATATGATAGTTATTAAACCACGAGAAGAATTTTCAAGAGGTCATATGATGAGACTTAATGACCATATTCGTGGAACAGGTTTTTATCATGATTACTATCTTAAAAATGGTGATCCCTCTCCTGCTAAATCAACAGATATAAAATTTGGCCCATGGATTGATGGTAAGGCTCACATGGAGCTTCAAGCTGTTCTCATGATGGGAGATCCCACTATGTCAGCTTTCTTACATGAATATGAACATTCTATTTTTGGTCAAACAGAGGGTGGTATTTATGATCCTTTCCCAGCTCCAAATAGAGGTTCTCTTGTTGATGATGGTCAACATTTAACCCCTCACACTACAGCTATAAATTCCTTACAGGGCGGATTTAAAATCCTAATGCCTGATGGCCGTAATTATAAGAATGTAAAAATTTCAAAAAATATATCAAATACAGTAGATACAAAATTGGTATTCCAAGATGGAAAATTTAAAGCTGTAGCCATTGACAGCATAATTAAACAAACGAGTGATATTTTTCTATATGCTGCTGGTGTCATGAAAGCAAATGAAGTTTCAGAAACATATTACAATTTAGTAAATCCCTCAATTCAAGGTTGTGTTGAAACTAAGTTTGAGTATATCTGTAATGAAGATAATGAAGTTTTTGCAGAAGAAGTAATTTCATGGGATATTGGTGATTATATAGAGCACTTTGGTCCACGTTCTTATGCCTATGGTGATGAACCAAAACAACTCAATGTAGCAATAGTTAATATTGCTGAGAGACCATTCAGCGAGGCAGAAATCGTATTCAACAGCGGTATACAGGAAAACTTAATCAACTCAGAACCCAATAACTCTTGGAGAGATTACAGATTATCAATGAACTACGCTTGGGATAATAAGGCAAATGCAAATATTAACTTAAAGGAATTACTTTTAGACTCTTCAAGCTACATAGGCTTAAGTAAAATAGAAAATACTAAAATTGAAAATGGCTCTATAAAAGTATCGAACATAGATCTTTATAAAGAACTCTTCTTTAAAGCTCTAGAAGACAACTCATTACAATTTATAGAAGAAGCAATTGAACTCATACCAAATCTTCCACATGCATATCTAGTTAAAGGTTTAATAATGGAAAAAAACGGGTGGTCCAATTCTGTCAAGCCTGAAGATGCTTACAATTCATATACTAAAGCTTATGATGTAGCCAAAAGTATTAATGGAGGTAATGCTTTTCTTAACACAGTTTTAAATGAAAGAGTCAACATAAATAGAGATAATGGCATTGATAAAGCTCAGTTAGATAAAGATTTACTTGAGTTAAAAGAGTTTGCTTCTGCAGCATCATGGGAATCTGTAGCACTTTTACAAGCCTTTCTTGATGAACTAACAACCACAGTATGTTTTGCAAATAAGGAACAGCTAAGTGTAGAACTAAAAGATTGTGATGTAGAAAACATAAGACAAGATCCAGTTAAATTATCAACCGCAGTAGATGGAAATAATCCATTTTGGTGGGATAGTAACTTTGAATTATTTATTGGTACCCATACTGGACTTGCAAACAATTATGCAGATATTGCTATAGCCTACCTACAGGAGGGGAAGGAACAAGAATCTTTATTTTACTTCTTTAAATCTTTAGAAATATTGAGAACCGCAGTCAGTTATGACCCCACAGAGATTTGGAGTAGGTTTACATATCAATCAATTATGCGTATTTATGAAAACCTTAATAATCATCCAGCTTTGGATGAAGGGGAAAGAGCAATAGCAGAGGCTTTGCGTCAGTATTACTTCATAAAAGAAAAAGATGTTTTCGATGTAAGTTGTGAGAGATTTAAAGGTACTTTTCTTTCCGGCGGAACGGTTGGAGGTGCTGATGGAAGATTTTATGTAGCAGATTATTATTGTGGAAGGCCTAATACATATTTACCAGTAGAAAGTGAAAGTTATTTGAACGGAGAATATGATTTCAACTTTCATACTTGGGAATGGTATAAATATTAAATGAATAATCCTTCCTGTAACTGTTTAGTATCCCTCGATGTTAGGATTCACCCATGAATAATAAAATTTCTAATAAAATATCGTTACTTCTTTTATCTTTATTGGTTATCTGTTGTGGAAATTCAGATGATGCAATTTCTAGTAGGGTTGAGGAAGAGATTTCAGTTGTTGAGGAAGAGACTTCAGTTGTTGAGGAAGAGACTTCAGTTGTTGAGGAAGAGACTTCAGTTGTTGAGGAAGAGACTTCAGTTGTTGAGGAAGAGACTTCAGTTGTTGAGGAAGAGACTTCAGTTGTTGAGGAAGAGACAACCACTACATCTTCAACTACTACCACAACTACTACAATTCCTGTATATCAAAAAGGTGAAATCATTGATGTTCTTACTATCCAAGCATATGACAAAGACCGTATTGTTGAAATACCTAGTGAATTTTTCAAACGTGAAGTAACTATTAATGGTGTAAGAATTATGGCAGCAGGAAATGTTGGAGGACAAGTTGCCGTCCCAGATGCTTTTATAGAAAAAGTTGCACGAATGGTTGAACTATTTACAGATCCAACTGGTGAAAACATAGATGCAGATAAACAAAAGACCTTTATCAAAACATTGAGAGGTGATAGTGGTACCTATCATGCTGGAATGCCGACTCTTCAAAAAGTAGCGCGTGGTGGTGGAGATGATTACAGTCCAAACTTTCTAATGTCTGCTGAGAGTTATGATTTAGATTATTTATTTGATTCACACTATGACAACGACATGGTCTGGTATCTAAATTCATCTGGTGAAGGTTTCGGAAATGGTGATACTGATGCAGCAGAAGTTATTGAACACGTATTTCATACAATTCATATGAGCGGTTTAGACGCTCTAGCTTTAAAGCAGTATTCTGAATTTTCATCAGATTGGGCAAGTGGACCGACATATGCCGCAATGCAGGAAGCTTATGATGGAGGGCTTTGGGATTCAGAAGGATATGGTGGAGATGCTTGGAAGTCTGATCCATTCATGTTTGAAGTTGCTCAGAAAGAATATTTGTACTTGCTTAATTTCAGTATGTTTGAATACACAAGTTTATGGGAAAATGGATCACTTTCTCCCGAATGGAGCGACAGTGTAAGGACACCATCAGGTATTCTTGCAAATAATCCATTGGGCTATGAGTTGTTTAACACATATATAGCACCAGTAATCAGCAAACCAGATTTAAGTACAATAAGAGATATTTTTCAAGATGGAGACGTAGGAGATCCTACAGTGGCAGGGTCTTCAGGCTATTAAGGTAACATCGTTCCACCAACGGAGTGTGCTCCCCCATCAGCATGGATTATCTCTCCTGATACAGCCTCAGAAAATTCAGAAAGTAGAAAGTTAACCACTTTTGCAACCGGTAATGCATCTTTGGAGTCCCATCCAAGAGGTGCTCTCTCATCCCATTCATCATTCATTTCTCCAAATCCAGGGATATTTTTTGCTGCTGTTGTAGCTAGAGGACCAGAAGCAACTGCATTTACTCGGACTCCTTCTTTACCCATATAAAAAGCTAAATAGCGGACAATCGATTGAAGACTTGATTTTGCCACTCCCTGCCAATCATATCCTGGCCAAGCTTGTGAGTTATCAAAATCTAAAGCAACAATTGATCCAGGGTTATTTAAAATTGGTGAGAAACCCTGAGCTAGAGTTTTCAAGGAAAATGCCGATACTTCAAAGGAAGTTAGCGCATCCTCTACTTTTGTATTCATGAAATTACCTCCCATTGCTTCAGTTGGAGAAAATGCAATAGCATGAAGGATTCCATCAAGATTTCCTATATTTTCTTGGACATTATTAACTGTTTTTTCAATCTGCTCAGGATTTTGAATATCCATTTCGTAAACCTGAATGTCCTCGGATAATCTTTTAACTGCTCTTTCTGTGATTCTAAGACCTTTACCAAATCCTGTAGCAACAACTTGGGCTCCATTTTCTAATGCCACTTGAGCAGATGCATAAGCAATACTTTTATCGGTTAGTATTCCAGTAATTAATATTTTTTTATCTTTTAAGATCATATTTTTATCCTACTAACTAAGACTCAAAAAGTAGAGACAATGTATCAAAGAAATTTAATTATTTAGAAATTTCAGCTTGTGCTGCTGCTAAACGAGCCGTTGGAATTCTAAATGGAGAGCAGGAAATGTAATCAATACCTAATGTGTTAAGAAAATGGATTGAGTCTGACTCTCCAGCATGTTCACCGCAAACTCCTATTTTTATTTCTTTATTCTTCGCCTTCCCATCACGCACTGAAATCTCTACAAGCTTTCCAACAGTATCAACATCAATTGATACGAATGGATCAATACTAAATATATCTCTATCAACATATTCATTTAAGAACTTAGATGCATCATCTCTTGAAAGTCCGAGAGTAGTCTGTGTTAAATCATTAGTTCCAAATGAGAAGAAATCTGCATGTTCTGAGATTGATGCAGAGTTTAATGCTGCACTTGGCAGTTCGATCATCGTTCCAATGGTGTAGGAAAATTTATAATCTAATTTTTTTTCAATTATCTCAATTTTGTTAATGAGGATTTCTTTCATCTGCTGTAACTCTGAAGCATTCATCACTAGCGGAATCATGATTTCAGGAGTTATCGTTATACCATCATCTTTATATAGCTTATGTGCTGCTCTCAAAATTGCCTCAACTTGCATTTCGTAAATCTCTGGGTAGCTTAATCCAAGCCTTACCCCACGATGACCGAGCATAGGATTGCTTTCTGAAAGTCTTAAAAGCATTTCCCGGACATAGGTTGGAGTAACACCTATCACATTTGCTAAATCTGTCATTTCAATATCGCTTTTAGGCAAAAACTCATGCATTGGTGGATCTAGTAGCCTTACAGTAATGGGTTTATCTTTTAGTAAGGTGAAGATAGATTCAAAATCTGCAATCTGATACTTGATTAATTTTTTTAATGCTCGTTTTCTACCTTGAACGCTGTCAGACATAATCATCTCACGCATAGGAATAATTCTCTCACCTTCAAAAAACATATGTTCTGTTCTACAGAGACCAATACCCTCTGCACCAAACTCTAATGCTTTCAAAGTATCTGTCGTTGTTTCTGCATTAGCTCTGACTTTCATCCTTCTAAATTCATCACTCCACTCCATCAGTGTATTGAATTCTTGAGATGGCTTAGGTGGTTCAGATTTTAACTCCCCTATATAAACCTCTCCTAGTGTTCCATCAAGAGAGATGATGTCTCCTTCTTCAAGCACGATTGTTCCGTTTGAAATTGTCTTTTCTTCTAAATCGATGATAAGATTTTCTGCACCTACTACACAGGGTTTACCCATTCCTCGTGCAACAACGGCGGCGTGACTTGTCATACCGCCTTTGGTTGTAAGTATTCCTACAGAGGAATGCATACCATGAATGTCTTCTGGACTTGTTTCATCTCTAACTAATATCACCTCTCTACCTTTTACTGCCTCCTCTTCAGCTTTATCTGCATCAAAAACAATTTCTCCTACTGCTGCACCAGGAGATGCATTAAGGGCTTTGTTAAAGAATTTTTTATCTTGAGATTCCACAAACTGTGGATGTAAAAGATTAGTTATATTATTAGCATCAACCATCAGGAGCCCTTCCTCTTTAGAAATAACTCCTTCATTCACCATATCTATTGCAATTTTTACACTTGCTTGGGCAGTTCTTTTAGCTTTCCTAGTCTGAAGTAAGAAGATTTTTTCATTTTCTATCGTGAATTCGATATCTTGAACATCCTTAAAATGTGTTTCAAGTTTATCTGAAATATCTTTAATCTCTTTAAATGCATCAGGATGGTTGGCTTCTAAGGAGTTGCCATCAGTTGCTACTTTTTTATTCAAAGGTAGCGGTGTTCTGATTCCTGCAACAACATCTTCTCCTTGCGCATTCATTAAATACTCACCGTAAAGTTCCTTTTCACCATTAGATGGATTTCTTGAAAAAGCTACCCCCGTTCCTGACTTTTCATTTAGATTCCCAAATACCATAGTTTGTACAGTTGCCCCTGTTCCCCAAGCGTCTGGAATATTGTTAATTTTTCTATACGTTACAGCTCGATCGTTTAGCCAACTAGCAAATACTGCCTCTACTGCGCCAAGTAACTGCTCTTGAGGATCTTGTGGAAATGGTGCCTTGGAAAATCTCTCTACAGTATTTTTAAATGCATCAATTATCCAATTTAATTGATCAACATTAAAGTCCGCATCTGAGACAACATTGTCCATTCTTTTTTTATTTGCTATCACCGCTTCAAATCGATCATGCTCTAATCCAAGAACAACATTGGAGTACATCTGGATCAGTCTCCTGTAGGAATCAAGGGCGAATCTCTCATCATCAAATGTATCTGCTAATTTACCAACATTATCATCGTTGAGGCCAATATTTAAAATTGAATCCATCATTCCGGGCATGGAGATTTTACCACCGGAACGGACTGATAGAAGTAAAGGGGTACCGTCTCCACCGAATTGTTTACCAGAGTATTCCTCTAATTTCTGAACAGATCTTTTGATATCTTTTTCCAAAGAATCTGGAAGCTCGGCATGTTCCATAAAGTAGTTACATACCTCGGTTGTTATTGTGAATCCTGGTGGAACTTGTATTCCCATCCTGCTCATCTCAGCTAAGTTTGCTCCTTTTCCACCAAGCAAATCAGTCAAAGAAGAGTCTCCATCTGTGTGGATTTTGGAAAATTCAAAAATGGGGTTGTTATTCATATTTTTTGATATTCTTATATTATATTGAGTAAAAACATTTTAGTCGTCGGAACTGGAACAATTGGAGAACCCTTGATTGGTCTCCTCGCCGAACACAAACCTGCACTTGGCATTGATAATGTCTACTTCTATAAAAGAACTCCTCTCACTGAAGAAAAAGGTAAAGTCGAGGCTTTGCAACGTAAGGGTGCTCAAATAGTTACAAAAAAAGAAACTATTCCTGCATTTAAAGATATTGGGTTTGATGCTGGTGATGTCGAGAATGCTTACGAGGATGCCCAGGTAATCATTGACTGTACACCAAGTGGAAATAAAAACTGGGATGAAATCTACTCCGACTTAGATCCTGAAAAAAGATATATGGCACAAGGATCAGAGCATGGTTTTGGACCATTTTTTGCATGGGGAATAAATAATGATGTACTAACAAGACAAGTTAATAAATATCTTATTGCTTCATGTAATACACACAATATTGCATCTATTGTAAAAACATTCGCACTTGATGTGGAAAGAACCCTTGATCAGGGTAAGTTTGTCTGTCTTCGAAGAGCGAACGATGTTTCACAAAATGATTCATTTACTCCATCTCCAACAATAACAAAACATGACAACCAGGAATTTGGGACTCATCATGCAAGAGATGTCTATGAGCTCTTCGATCAAGAGGGTATTAAATTAGATTTATTTTCCTCTGCAATAAAACTTCCTACTCAGTACATGCATACCTTATGGTTTAATCTAGCTTTTGAAGATAACTTAGAGCTAGATGCTGTCAAGAAAGAGCTTGAAGATAGTGAATTCTTAATGTCTACAGAGAAACTCTCATCAAATAAGGTATTCTCCTTTGGTCGTGATCATGGATATCATGGCAGGCTTCTCTCTCATGGAATCGTAGCTGCTGACTCCCTGCATGTAAAAGGTAACCAACTGACGGGGTATTGCTTTACTCCACAGGATGGAAATGCATTATTATCTTCAGTTGCAGCGTCTGTAAATTATTTTTATGAAGATACCTGGGTTGAGAAAATGAATGTGTTTAACAAATATATCTTTAAAAATATTTAGTCACACAAGATACCATTTTAATAGATTTTAGTTTCACAATCAACTTAGCCTTGTGCAAATCTAAGTCTTTCTAAGAAATCTGTCTGAAATATTGATAGCTTGAGAGTAGCAATAGAGGGGGTCAATGGATTACAAGGAAGAGTGCTATTGAAAAGAAATAGCACGGTAAAAAGTATGTCATAGAACCAGCCCAAAATCCAGCAAAGACCAAATATGAAAAAAGGGATTTTCGGAGCTGGTTCTATTTTTTTATATTCTTTATTTAGCTCTTTACTTATGTTCTTTAAACTCTTTATAAAGCCATGGAATCATAAATAAAGCAGCAACTGGGTCAAAATACCAGATATCAAATAGATAATTTACACCTACACCAATAATTACGAGAACAGATAAGTTTAGACAAAATAATGTTTCTTTGGCTTCAGCAATAATGAGGTCATTATTAAGTTTTCGCCCCAATTTAAACTTTTTATAAGCTAAGGGTCCTTCAACAAATATTGAAACAACTCCAATGATTACTCCAATGTAGGTAATTTCATTTAATTTACTATTGAGTAAGTCATAAGAGGATTTAGCAAGAATAAAAAATATTAGAAAAAGAAAAGAGTATGCGATGTATTTTTCGGCTGTTTCTGCGTTTAATTTTTTAGTATTTGAGATTCCCAACAAAGCTACGCTGGAGGCAAAGATCTCTATAAAACTATCAAGACCAAAGCTAAGAAGTGCGGTGGAGTTTTCACCTATACCAACAGTAAGAGCAATGATGCCTTCAACAAGGTTATATAAAATAGTAAAATAAATTAAATTTTTTGATTGCTTTAAAACATCACTCATAAAAAGAATTCTACTAATTAAATGATTTAGAACACTTTTGTTGTGTCAAAAGTTTAAATAAAGTTACTAGACCCTTATAGAAAAGGGAGCATAAGCTCCCTATCTATCAACCTACCTCTTCTGTGGGAACAAGTAAGTTAGTCCATAAGTTAACAACTATACAACCCATGTAGGTTTATCTACTTGGAGAGTTTTAACTTTATATAAAAATAGAAACTTCTCTTTTCATATGGTTTTTACATTGTTAGATTGTTAACTGGTCAACTTTTAATGCGGTTGTTAAAAGTTTGGCTTTGAAGAAGGGGTTCACGCCCCTTTTTCTTTTATAAGGTGAGATTGTAAAAACAATGAGAGATGTACTTAAGTTAGCTAAAAGTATTAAATAATTTAAGTAACTTTTTTAGCTAACTCTCTTTTTGAGAAATAAATAATAATAGGGGTTCCTACAATAGTTGGGGCAACCCAGTTAAGCCAATCAATAGAAAATGGATTTAAAGTCACAATAAATGCAGTTGTAGTTGCAATAGTTCCAGCAAGCATGAGGTTTAAATGTAGATTAGTTCTGTCATAAAAATCTGGACGTTCGACTATCTTCATACGACGAAAATCATTAATACCCATACCTAATGCTATGCTTCCAAAAACAACAGATGTAATCCACATAGAATCTTCGATTAAATATAAACTCACAGCCATAGAATAAAAAAGAATACTTGTAGCAGTAATGAATACACCTAGAACTTTATCTATTTGCTCACGTGCTCCATTTCTATCTCGACCTTGGCGATATCCTGAAAATGCGAGATAAAACGAGAAAATAGCAACAACAAACAGAAATGGGTTGAATTCTCCAAGCAAACTTAGTGGAATTGCTGTCACAAAAATAGTTGACATCCCATAGACATAAATCAGCCCTAATTTTTTGTGTCTTTTATTACCTTTCTTGATGAATAAAAGAACATAGGCAATACCTAGAGAAATTAAACCGGCGAGAATATGAAGGTAAAGTAAAGGTTTCTCTATTGCTAAATAATCACCGTTAATCATCTAAAAAGTATATAACTTTTTATACCAATTCAAAAGATTTAACAATATTTTCTAAGCCTTCTTTTGCGTCCGCAAATAACATTTTCGTATTCTCTTCAATAAAGAGTGGGTTAGCAATCCCAGCATAACCTGGTGACATAGATCTTTTTATTACAACAACCTGTTTTGCCATATCCACATCCAAGATTGGCATCCCATAGATTGGAGAGTCTTCATCTGTTCTTGCTAATGGATTTACAACGTCATTCGCACCAATAACAAGTACTACATCAGTCGCGGAAAACTCAGAATTAATATCTTCTAAGGTAAACATATCCTCATAATCAATATCTACTTCTGCTAATAAAACGTTCATATGTCCTGGCATTCTTCCTGCCACCGGATGGATAGCAAACTTCACTTCAATATTTTTTGATTTCAAAGTATTCGTCAGTTCTTTTACTGCAGACTGTGCTTGCGCAACAGCCATACCGTAACCTGGAACAATAACAACAGAGTCTGCATAACTTAACTGAATAGCAATATCCTCTGCAGATGTACTAATCGGATCTTTCTCATATTCGTTGTTGATTTTCGTTGTTCCGAAACCACCCTTAAGTACTTGGTAAATAGTCCTATTCATTGCGCTACACATTAAAAGAGTAAGAATAATTCCAGATGCTCCAACCAACGCACCCGCTATGATCAGGATGATACTGTTCACAATAAATCCTGCTGCCATTGCTGCAATTCCTGATAGAGAGTTTAAGAATGCTATGACCACTGGCATGTCAGCCCCACCAATTAATACCACTCGTGTTATACCAAGTAGTAAAGAGAGAATGATGATGTACTCAGTTGAGTAATCTATTTTAGTTGTAAGCATTGTAATTACCCCAACCAGTAATACTCCTGACAAAATATTGATTACTGTTGCATTGAAACTATTTAACTTTCCACGTAATTTAGCTACTGCAATCAAACTTCCAGAAAAAGTAAAGACACCAATGGTCATAGAAAATATAGCTACTGAGAAATCTGAAAGAACCAAAGTGCTATTTGAGAGCTCCACATAAGCAATAGCTCCTGATGCTCCACCCCCAAGGCCATTAAAAATACCAACTAACTCTGGCATTTGTGTCATCTGTACCCTGTTAGAGACAACCACTCCAAGCCCAGCTGAAACGAGAATTACTAAATAAAACACAACATCGTAATCAGCAAACTTTAGGTTAAATGCAGAGATGATTGCTAAAACCATGCCTCCAATAGCTAAATTGTTGGCACGAAATGCAGTCGAAGGTCTTGAAAACAATTTAAGCGCAAAGATAAAAAGTACTGCGGAGATAAGATAAAGTGATTCAGTCATTTTTCTTAAACATTTCTAATATTCTGCCGGTAACAGAGAATCCGCCAACTATATTCATAGTCGCAAAGGAGACCCCAATAAGCACAATTGTTTTAAGTAATACATCATCAACTACATTTGGATAAATAAGAATACCTGCAATTAAGGTAATGCCTGAAATTGCATTTGAGCCTGACATGAGAGGGGTGTGTAATGTTTGAGGTATTTTTGAAATCAGTTCATAACCTATAAAACTGGCCATGGCAGTAATTAATAAGGTGTATAGAAAAATCTCAGTCATGTTTACTCATTTCTTCAAATATTTCATCTTCTGGATTTTCTTCAAGAAGCTGAACAAGATTTCTAATATTTTCTGAATATAACTTTGTTGCAGCATGTTTTACATTTTTAAGAATATCCATTTCCCCAACAATCTTTACTCCATCTTTTTGAACTACTTTTCCGACTTTTGTAAGTTCACAGTTACCACCTGTTCCTGCAGCTAAATCAACAATAACGGAATTTTTTTTCATTTTAGAAACTGTTTTTTTATCAATTAGTAATGGGGCTTTTTTTCCAGGTATCTGTGCAAAGGTAAGTACGATATCACTTTCAGTAACTTGATTGGCTAATGCTTTCTTTAAATCTGCTTCTTCTTTCTTCGTCAACTCTTTTGCATACACGCCATCTTGGGATGTGGAACTTGCTTCTACAAATTTTGCACCAAGACTTTCAACCTGGTCTTTAACATCTGCTCTTACATCATAACCCCAAACACGTGCGCCTAATCTTTTTGCTGTGGCGATAGCCTGTAAACCAGCCACACCTATGCCTAGAATTAATACTTTGGCTGGTGAAATATTTCCTGCTGCAGTGGTCATCATTGGAATAACATTTGATGTCTCTAATGAAGCTCTTAGTACTGATGCATACCCAAGCAGGTTTGCTTGTGATGAAAGAGCATCCATATTCTGTGCTCTTGAAATTCTAGGAAGTTTGAAAAAATCATATAGTGCTACATCTTGCCTTAATTTCATGATTTCTTTTTTTGTCTTTTCGTCAAAGAGACCAATAATTTTTGTATTTGGCTTTAGCGATTTAACTATATTGAGGTCTATAGAGTCAACAAAGCAAACTACATCCATTTGCTTCAATGCTGTTTTATTCAAATTTTTAAGTTTTTTATAGTCTTTTAAATCTAGGTCAAGATTTTTGAATATATCTTTCTCTACAAATAATTTTGTTTTGCTATATTTTGTAAGTGAATCTGGATGCAAAGGAGCTCTAAACCCATTTTTGTCTGATAGAAATCCAATGTTCATTATTTTATTTTATTAGGTTTAAGGGCTATCTATAAATAAACTTAAGTCATGAAAGTTAATATTTACAGTGATAAATTTTCCGGAACACTCTCTGCCTCTGAAGTGTTGGGAATTATAAAATCTGTATTTAAGAATTCTGATATACAAGCTAAATTTTTTCCAGTAACAGATGGAGGAGAAGGCTCAACGGAAATTTTTAAGCATTACAACATGCCAATATATCAAACAGTTATGAAAAAAGACTTTGCAGGTAACTGGATACCGGCAGAATCTCTAAGTATTAATAATCAGATTTTTTTTGAATCTGCATCATTAATAGGAGTGAATAATTCAATACTGCATCCTTATGAGTTAAACACGTCATGCCTATCTCAAATAATAAGAGAGGTTGATGTTTTAGGTTTGGGGGGTTCTAAAACAGTCGATGGCGGTATCGGGTTATTAAGTTCTCTTGGAATAGATTTTTATTCAGATGAGGAACTAATTACAGACCCAAAGCCAAAAGATTTTGCACGCATTAGTTCAGTAAAAATTCTTGATTCTTTTACAAATTTGGAAATGAAGGTTTTAACGGATACTGCCATTCCGTTATTAGGTAATAACTCAGCAATATCTGCATATGGACCACAAAAGGGACTAAATAGAAAAGAAATCACCCAAACTCAAGAACAACTGCAAAGAATATATGAATTATTAGCTACTGCTCTAAATATTACACTCGATCCGTATGACAAAAATACTGGTGCTGCTGGTGGCCTGTCTTTTGTATTTGAGAAGATTCTTGGGTGTAAAATAATTTCTGGTGCAGAATTCTTCCTTAAGGAAACTAGTTTGATTCATAAAATTCCACGCTCTCCAATCACTGTAGTCTGTGAGGGGAAGTTTGATAAAACATCCCTAAGTGGAAAGGTAGTAGGCGAAATTTTAAGACATGTTTCTGGCGATAGATATTTTTTAGGAGGTCAGTATGATTATATTGATAGTAATGAATTCAATGGAATTTATGAATGTGGACCCAAGGGTCTATTGAACCCTAAAGAAGAGCTTAAAAATGTCGCAGGCAAACTCTTAGAACAAATTAGTATATAGAAATGGCAATTGTATCCCCATGTATAAACGTATGTGTAACTGATCCAAATAGTGATCTGTGTTACGGGTGTGCTCGTACTACTGATGAGATTAAAAAATGGTCATCCTATTCAGATGAAGAACAGAAAAAAGTTGTTGAGATTGGAAGGTCCAGAATGGATGGATGGCAGTTAAAAGCTTTTGATAAAGCCTATAAACAAAAAGTTGATACCGGAAAAAGTCCTATAAAAGAACAGAAACTTCTGAACGAAAAATAATATTGATTAAGTATTTTAGAAATACAGGCTACATAATTTTAAAATACTTTAAACAACGAATCGCAAAATAAATGAACAATAAAAAACTTACAATAGCAACAATGATTTCTGAGGTACTAACTCCCCTTGGAGCATAAGTAACAAAACTAACTATTGCTACAGAACTCCATAAAATCACTTGAATGATTTGTTTCTTTCTTTCTTTTGGGTTTTGCGGATTTTCAAGTTTGTTAAATTTTTGAGAAAGAATTTTAGCTATGATTTCATACATTTTTTATCCAATATTTAGTAAAGTTAGTTTAATTCAATAGTGACTGTTTTGTCTGTACTATCTTAATTCGATCCAGTTATCAATCATCCCCAGGCCAATTTGGGTTACCTTTATATTCATCTAGGAATTTTTCTTCGTACAAATCATCCATAGAGAGATAAATTTTTTTAGCGATTGTTCCTATGGCTATAATGCCTTTTTTAAGGAGCCATTTATATGGTGCGGAGAATACCTTGTTTTCCCATTTTAAAAATGTCTTCCATAAACTCATATTGAAATTTTACAATCTATACAGGTAATGTAATTTTTCACTTACCCCAGAAACAGAAAAAGAGAGAATGAAAGGTCCTCTCTTCTGCTGTTTGAAGCTTATAGTGTTGCAACACTAATTCTTAAAAAGACAGCTTCTAAATAGATATTACAGCTGTGCGTTTTAAAAAGGTAAGGTATTTTTAATTTAATTTAGTTTCTTGCGAGTATTCAAATAGTAAATGAAAAAAAATAATGCTGTCATACCGGTAAGAAGGTTGGGAATTGTGAAAACTCCCTCATCGGTACCATAATCTGCCCATACTCCGGTAATAAAAGCTAAGAACCAAGTGATGACTGCAAGAAGAGGTCAGTTCCATTTTTTCATATGGTTATTCTAATAATTACTAATTGGTTCGCCTAAAAATTCTGGTATTTCTGTATTGAGCTCAATATATACATTTGATAGTAGGGTTCTAAAAGCTTTATCAAAGTATTCATCTACACTAGAGTCCTGATCGTCTCCATACCACCAAAACCAATCAGATCCTTCGGCGAGTAGTATATATTCGTACGCAGCATTTATTTGGTCACTTGAATAATTATTAGAGTTTTTAGCTACTTCAAAATCTTCTCTTACCTGATATAAATAATCCCAAGCTACATTTTCGTCAATCTCTCCTATCCAGGTAGCATAATTAGGTTGAAACCAAGATGCCGGATAGAGATTTTCAATGACATCTAGATTTTTTTGATGCATTTCTAAATATTCGGAAGGAGTAACAGTTTGAATCCATTCATATTTTGTAAGAACGTCATACATTCCGTTAAGAAAATCTATACCGTCATTGGAATAGGATTCCCAGAAATTCTCGCCATCAGCAATAATCGAAATCACTGGAGTGAATTCTAATTCAGTTGTTTTTTCACGAATTTTCAGCATTGTGTTTTCAAACTCTGCAACTGCAAGATCTGTTCTCTTGCTAGAGTAGCTAAACATGTTATCCGAAAGATAATTATCTCTAAAAAATATTGCTACGGATTCTCCATTATCTAGTTTGGTATTCCAAGGTCTGTAAAGTAATTCTGGTTTTGAAGATACTCCCCCAACCCAGCGCTGGAATCTAACATCTAATGATTTAGATAGAGGCTGTTCTCCTGAGGCTATCCAAGATATATTCTCATTATTAAAATATTTTAAAACATCCTGAGCAACTGCACCTTCTCCTGGCCACATACCATTAGGAGAAAATCCAAAATTGTTTTCAAAGACCTGTTTTCCTTTTGTTACATGAACTTGTGCATCTTCAGGATATTTGTAATTGTTTTCTGGAAAAGGAGACTGTGTATCTCCAATTTTTCCAAGATTTGAATCATGAATAAGTGGAAGTATTGGGTGTGCATACGGAGTTGTTATGATTTCAATATCATTTTCTTGATAAGCTTTTAGATGTGTGGGGATTACTTTTTGAATTATTTCCATATGAACTTCGAGTACATTGGTTTTATCATTTTCTGTAAAATTTGACTCTTTACGATTAATAGAATTAAGTGGTTCTTCTAATAAGTACTTAGGATCAGTCCAACCAAGATTAAATAATACTTGTAAATCTAGATAGTCTGCTTCTGTCCATTTCTCAGGAAATTGTCTAAGATTCTTAAGTTCTAAGTATCTTGGAGATTTATTTATTGTTCTTGAACTTATATCAAAGAATCTATTTCTAATAAATGTTTTTTGATCATCATCTAGTTCTTGTGCTTCAATCTCAGTGTGTACCCAATATATATCTTTTGTGCCATTCTCCAGTTCTCTTAATTGATTTAAAAGAGTTGGTGTAAGGTTAAAGGTAACTCTGAGACCTTCATACTTTTGGACAAGTTCAACCATATCTAAATAATCTTTCGTAGCATGCAATCTAACCCACGGTTTAGTAAAGTGTCCATCTGCGTTTTTTGGATAATAAGGTTGGTGCTGATGCCAAAGTAACATAACGTAAATATCTGGTTCTTCTTCATTGCTTATTTCATTTAAAATTAATGTAGTTGAAGTAGTTGTTGTTTCATTAATAGGTAATGAATTTTCAGAACAGGTTGTAAGGAATAAAAGAAAAATAATAAAATATTTTTTATTAATCACCTAATACCTCATTCAACCGCATTAATTATATATCATTTTCTTGGTTTAAAAATTAAACTAACGGCTTTAACTTTGCGGTAAAGTGTCTAAGTAGTTGTGGTTGTTCTATAATTTCATAGCCTTTTAATTTATCTTTAGTCTCTACTAATTTTTCAAGAACCTCAGCGACATAGTCAAAATGACTTTGTGTATATGATCTTCTTGGAGCAGCAAGTCTAACTAACTCGTGTGTTGCAGGAGTATCATCTTTTCCATCTTCTCCAGCAACCCCAAATGCTAATGTTCCGAGCTCAACAGCTCTAACACCACCTATAAGATATATCTCACATGCAAGTGAATGTCCCGGATATTGATGTGGAGGAATGTGAGGAAGAAATGTTTTTGCATCTATATAAAGAGCATGTCCGCCTGCAGGTTGGACGATTGGTATTCCATACTCAAGAGCTTTCTCTGCTAAATACGAAATGGATCGTGCACGATATTCAAGATAGTTTCTATCTGTAATTTCGATTAAACCTTGAGCTAATGCATCTAAATCTCTTCCTGTAAGTCCACCGTATGTGGGAAAACCTTCAGTTAATATCAATACATTTTTAGCTGCCTCTGCGAGAGCATCGTCATTAAAAGCTAGAACGCCTCCAATGTTACCGAAACCATCTTTTTTTAAACTAATGGTACAACCATCAGCTAAGCGAAACGCCTCTTTGGCAATCTCTCTTATCTCAATATCTTTATAAGAGTCTTCTCTTTGTGATACGAACCACGCATTTTCTGAAAATCTGCAAGCATCTAGAAGAAACATCTTATTATATTTTTCACACAGAGCTTTTACGGCTTTAAGATTCTCCATTGATACAGGTTGTCCTCCACCTGTATTATTTGTAATTGTCATTAAAACAAAAGGAATTTTGTCAATATCATCACTATTTAGTAGGGCTTCTAATTTTTCTAAATCTATATTTCCTTTAAATGGTGCTGGAGTTAAAAGATCTAATCCCTCTTTGCAAAGTAAATCTACTGGTGTTGCAAGAGCAGCCTCAAAGTTAGCTCTTGTTGTATCGAAATGGCTGTTGCTTGGGATAATGTCACCCTCTTTAACGGTTATTGTTGCAAGAATTTTCTCACTGGCTCTGCCTTGGTGAGTTGGAATGATATGTTTGTACCCCGTAAGTTCAGTTAATACTCTATTAAACCTTTGCCAAGAATGAGAACCTGCATAAGCTTCATCACCTCTCATAATTGCTGCCCATTGCTCGGATGACATTGCACCAGTTCCAGAATCAGTTAATAAATCTATTGTGACCTCTTGTGACTGAAGACCAAATAAATTCCAGTGTTCTCTTTCTAGGTACTCTTTTCTCTCTTCTGGAGTAGTGATTGCGAGTGGTTCAACAGATTTTATTTTAAAAGGTTCGATGATTGTTTTAAATTCCATAAAGGAATACTACATAAATAAATCATATATCATTATTCATATGGTAGATATTCATAAAACAGTACAAAACATTTATGGTGAGAATCAAGAAAATCTAGAAATCTTTGAGTGTAAAGATGAATTCTCAGATACACAGAGCTTTTGTGACCACTACGGATACAAAATTGAAGACTCGTGTAATGCAATTTTAATAAAGTCTAAGAAACCAGAAGAGTTTTATGCTTTATTTTGTGTACTTGGCGTAGATAGATTAGATGTAAACCATAAAGGAAAGGTTGTCTTAAATTCTAAAAAACTAAGTTTTGCTTCCAGAGAAGAAGCTGAACTACTGACGGAACAAACATATGGAGGAATCAGTCCCTTAGGCCTTCCAGAGAGTATAAAAATTTACGTTGATAAAAATGTCATGAATAGAGAGAAGGTTTTTATAGGTGGTGGAAATCGAGTTAGTAAGTTTTTTCTTTCACCTGAAACACTTGTTAAGTTAACGAATGCAAGTGTTGAAGATTTAACTTAATCCATCTCTGCATAAACTTGCAGCTTGGGGAGCTAGGGCTTTTCCTCCAATACCCGGGAATCTTCCAGCCTGTAAGTAGTTCTTTAGAAATGTTCTGACGTTTTGAAAGTCTTCCTCACTTATCTCTTGAGGCGTTGTTAAGACACTAAATGAATCTGGTAGATAGCTGTATAGAAAAGATTGTTGCTGACTATCAAGTTTTTCAACATACTGTGAAAGTAGATTTATGGTGACATCATAGTCGTCAATAACATTGATACAATTTTCATACTCAGCGACACTCAACGGACTTACATCTACCTCATAGTCAGCTCTGTATTGAAAAAATAAAATACCAACAATAAATAGGAGAGTTCCATAAAAAAGAATCTTTATTGGAAAGAACAATAATTTTTTAATTGGCCAAAAAATAGCTTTAAGAATCATATTCTTACTTTAATGTAATTACAAGACACTGGCATGCACCGCCAGATTTAAGAAACTCTGAAACATTTGCAGAGACAGCATTGAGTCCAAGTTCTCTGACTTTTTCCATAACTTCAATATCTTCTGATGGAAAAATTACTGTGTCATTAATCACTACAGCATTACATGCCAATTTATTAGCATCATCTTCAGAGACTGGAATTAAGTTAAAGATGTCAGCAAATTCAGATAACGTCTCATCTTTAAATGCTTTTGGATAGAAAATTGCATCTTTATTTTCTGTTGGCAGTTGCTGAAAACAGGTATCTAGATGATAGAATTTCGGATCAGCTAACTCTACAATTTTTGGCTTAAGTCCGAACTCACTAGCTATGTATAAAAGGGCTTCTTTATCGCTTCTTATGCCGTAAGACCCGACAAGATATTCATCCAAAACAAATGCATCTCCTCTTCCTTCAAATTTAAAGTCAGATGGAATTCTTGATACTGAATATCCATTTTCTGAGAACCAATTAGAGTAAATTTCCTCTTCACCTTGTCTCTCTTTGAATTTAAAATTTGCAATTAAAACTTTATCTTCATTAATTATTCCTGAATTTGCAGTAAACACAAGGTCTGGGTACTGTTCATGGGGTGGCACTACCTCAACAGAAGCACCTGCCTGTTCAATTGTTGTTTTTAGATTTTCCCATTGCTGTTTTGCTAGCTCAAGATTTACGCTAACACCCTCAACCATCCATGGGTTAATAGAATATTCGACTTTAAAGTATTCCGGTGAACTCATTAATACTGTAGTATTTCCCATATGAACAATTTAGCATTTTATACATACAATGTATAATTTTAAGAGTATCAAATGAAAATAATCAAAATCAGCAGTGAAAACTTATTACAGTGTCACAGAATTAATCAAGAGAATACCCCTGAGGTTGGCTCTATAACATTAGAAGGACTTCAAAATTCTTTAGATAACTCAGACTATAACTTATGCGCACTTGTAGATAATGAAATTGTCGGTTTTGTAATTTGTTTCCAAGATACAGAAACAACAAACTCTTATATGAATGATATAGAACATAAAAATTTCAATGAAATTAGCCAACGAGTAAGTGATTTTTTATATATTGATCGAATAGCTGTTGATAAAAATTATAGGAAAAGGTCTATAGGTTCAAAACTTTATGATGAAGTTGTTAACTTTGCTGAAATAAATAACATTTCATACTTAACAGCTGAAATAAATTTACTTCCCAGCAAAAATACGCCATCATTGAGTTTTCATGAAAAGTTTGATTTTACTGAACTAGATACAGTTAAGTACTCACAAGATTATGAAGTCTCTCTACAAGTAAGAATCAATAGCTAGTTAGTATATCTATATGAAATTTAACCTACCAAGAAGACAAAGAAAAAGTTTTGAATCAATTACTAAAAAAATGATTTCTGATAATTTCAATAAAACAGAATCAACAGAACTATTTAGTAATTTAAAAAAACAATACACTAATGCTCCCCGTACTTTTGGAGCTAATGAAGGAAAAAAAGAGGCAACCCTCGAGCTACTAATTATTATTGGTAATCAGATAGCAGAAGAGTATAAAGATCTTGAAATAAGTATGGTTCTTGGAGTTCCTGAGCTTCAAAAAAGTAAAGCGTGAATCTAGCACTGCACTTGTGTGATTAGTTCTACAGTTTTACTCCCTTTTTTAATAATCCAATTTAGCGTTGCTTTTAGCCCTGGATTAATTATTGCTTTAGTTGTAAATCAATCTGTCCAGAATTCACGACGTAAGGGTATTGAGGTAGGTATAGGAGCTGCTGTTGGAGCAATAGGAATAACCTTAGTTTCTGCAATAGTTGTAAGTCTTTTAGTTAACACTGTACCTGTCATGATTAATATTATTTACTTTATTGGCTCTATCTATATTATTCTTAAGGGCTACCAGACAATTACATCAGATACAGGCACTAAAGAAAAAATAGCTGATAATTCAGCTTTTCTATCGGGTTTTCAAGTTAATCTTTTGAATCCTAAGATGTGGGTTTTTTATCTCACTGTGTTACCCATTTACATGTCAGACGAAACAAGTTATTTTGTCAGCTTAATTTATCTTGGTCTTATAACCCTAGTGATAAATTTCATTGCAGATATTACCTATGCTTTTACTAGTGATTACTTCTTTAAGAACTCATCTGATAAAACAAAGAGTCTGATAAATAAAGTAAGCGGAATCTCACTTCTACTTATAGGTATCTACCTATTCGTCAGCAAGTTTATCTGATTCTTCTTTATCTTCTTTAAATAACTCAGAGATAGCCCCAATACTTCCCAACGTAGCTGATAATTCAGCTGGTAAGAATATCTTGGTTGCATTGCCATCAGCAATTTTTTCTAATGATTCAAGATACTTAATTGCAATCAAATCATTTGATGGATTTCCTTTATGGATTGCATTAAAGACTTGTTCGATAGCTTCTGCTTCACCTTCAGCAACTGCGATTTTTTCATATTTTTGTGCATCCGCAACAGCTTTAAGAGCTTCTGCTTCACCCTGTGCGGACAGTATTTGTGACTGTCTTTGACCTTCAGCAGTCAAAATTGCTGCTTTTTTCTCACCCTCAGCTTCAGTAACTGCTGCTCTTCTGTCTCTTTCAGCTTTCATGACCTTGTTCATTGCATCTTGAACATCTTGAGGAGGATCTACTCTTTGAATCTCAACTCTTACAACTCGAGTACCCCACTTATCAGTTGCTTCATCAAGAATAAGTTTTAATTGAGTGTTAATATTTTCTCTTGATGTCAGTGCTGCATCTAATTCCAAATCACCGACAACATTTCTTAAGTTAGTTTGTGCTAGTTTTGTTGCGGCGGTAATGAAGTCTCCTACGTTATAAACTAATTTCTTCGGATCTGTTGGTTCGTAATATATGACAGCATCAACTGTGATATTTACGTTATCTTTTGTAATAACTTCTTGTGGAGGTACGTCAATAACTTGCTCTCTCATGTCAACTATGATGAGACGTTCAACCCAAGGAATAACAATATTTAAACCTGGACTTGCTTCCCTGTTGTATTTTCCGAATCTCTCTATTAAACCTCTCTCGAAGGGTCTTAGTATTCTGAAAAGTCTGAAAATAACTATACCGACGATAATTACTTGTACGATTGTTGTGATAATATCTACTATTTGTTCCATGTTTTAATTATACAGAAGAGAGGTTTATAGTTTTTTAATCAGTAGTGTTTTCAGCTTCAGTTTTCTCTTGTTCGTACCTATTGAGTGCAAGGACAAACATTACAAAGAGTATTGTGGAACCAGCGAGAAATGTTAAAGGTAGAATTCTAATTTCGAAAGCATTTAGTCCTTCAATTTCTGCAGGTTTTGGACCTCGGGGTGCGTAAAGAACAAAGAGTATTGAATTTATAATACACCAACCGAATGTTCCTGCTCCAACTACTAAAAATCCTAATCTTTTACCAAGGTTGGTTGCATTGATTAAAAAGGTAGATCCAAAAAATGTTATAAGAGAGCCGATAAACATAATTATTCCAGTGATTGTTAGATTTGCTGAAAGCAAAGATCTCATTATGTCACGCATCAGGCTCCATTCCTCTTAAATAGTCTATCACTAATGCAATGTCAGATTCTGGTAATACAGCTCCAAATCCTGGCATCTTACCTCCGCCAACACCATTAACTCCGTACCCTTTACCATTGACAGAACCATTGATAATAAAATCAATGAGATCATCTCTAGATTTAAATTGTATATTCGCTCTACCAGCTCTAAGTGCCGGCCCTAATCCGCCAGATCCAATTTTTTTTGTGTACGCTACACCAGCTGAGTAACCTGCAGTGTGGCATCGTGCACAGTAAGCGTTGAAGAGTCCAACAGCTCTTTTAGCTTCATCGATGTTGCCGCCAAATGTAGATTCAGCGATATCCTCAAATGAAACTTCCCATAGTCTCTGTTCTAAGGCTGTTTCCAAGAATTTAAGTCCCTCTAAACCTTCGTTCAAGAATTTTTCTTGACCATCTACTAATATCCCGGTGTTGATTAATTGTGAGTTGAGTTGTGATAGATAACCCCTAGCGACAGAAGCGTCTTTTCTAGATGGTGTAGATTCTTCTTCTTCTGGGTTTAGGTTTAAAACAGATAAACCTACAATGTCTGCTATTGTTGCACTATATTCTGAAATCTCTACTTCTACCGAGTCATAGAGGCCATCCTCATCCGAATCAATCCCGCTATCTTTTTCAAGTAATGCTGAAATTTTATCAACAGCTTCTTGTAAGACGGGTAATTTTGCTGGCCCAGCTTTTATTTCTTCGATTAAAAGTTTCTGGTTAATAATTTCGTTTTCTACTTGAAGTGCTGAGTTCTCAAGTCTGAGTAAAGAAGAGTTGATACTTGATTCAATAGTTCCTAATTCAAAGGACTGCTCTACTTGAAATGAGTGTAGGTAGTCAATCAAATCTTCAAGCTGTCCATCATTCATTGGACCTCCACCTTCAAGACCCCAAGCAGGCATAGGTGAGTTAGCTCTTCCGTAAATAAGCCAGTATTTAACTTCCGAGTCATCGTATCTATAGAAAACATTATTTATTGCAGGTGCTGCCCACGTTACCTTCACACCACTACGTTTTTCTACGTAGGAAGCAGCTCCACCGCCACCATCTACACCATGACAATTACCACAGCCAAATTCTTCGTATAAATGATGTCCTCTTTCTACGGAGACATCTTCAAACTCTTCAACGAAACTCTCTTGTCGGGAGTCTTCACCAAGATAATAAAGTGGAATCATAATTGTTAAAAGGGAAGCAATAAGTACAGCCCATGACAATGACTTATCAAGGTGTTTGGTTTCCAATTCATCATCAGATTTATATTTTGTAAGGTTTGCAGGTAGCTCTTCATTCTTTCCTGAACCTCTAAACCCAACAGCGGCAAAGTATGCCAAAGCACCAACAATAGCTAATGAAAGAAGGGTTATGAAAATAGAACTATTCATTAAGACTCTTCAGTTGGAGCTAAAGCGATACATGATAAACCTTGAGGATATTTTACAGAAAGTCCTGGAGCTCTAGGGGACTCAATAATTGTACCTGTGTCGATAATAAGCTTTCCTGCTGATGACACATTTACTACGAATCTATCTAAATTTCTAGGTGCTGGTCCTGCGTAATACTCCCCAACCATATTGTATTTTGAACCATGACATGGACATTCGAAACCTTGAGATGAGTTACACCATGGAACCCTGCAACCAAGATGGACACACCTTTGGTAAACGGCAACTAATCCATCAGCAATTGTTGATCCGTCAGTAAATTGTGAATCTCCTGCGGTACTCTCGCTAAATGGTAAAACATATGCTCGTGCCTCTGGAATGAAAGCAGGTATGACAGAACCATCTGCTTGTATAATTTGATTTTTCAGGTCTTCAATTTTCCCAGCATCAACCTTGGAACCGAAACCACCTGATACTTTTGGCCACAGAAACCCAAGCCATGCCAGCGCTTGAATTCCCATAAAAGCTCCAAACGTGCCTCCAAGTGCTTTTCCTAAAAATTGTTTTCTTGTGATGTATCTCTCTTCTTCAGAGATTTCTTCGTAAACTACTTTTTCTTCAATTTTAATTGAGCCGTCAGTCTCTTCTATAACTTCTTCAGTTTCATCTTCTGTAACTTCTTCGACATTTACTTCTTCAACTGATTTTGGTTTTGAGGGCGCAAAAAAACTTGTCTTTTCTTTACTCTTTTCAGCTTTTACAGCTCGTTTGTCTAAGTTTTTCTTCCAATCAATGTTTCCAGGTCCTCTACCGCTAACAATTGCGACAATTCCTACAACACCTAATAAACCTATTGCCCCAATGGCAATAAAAGATAGCTCAACTATGCTCATTCGAAATATATCCAATCTAATAAGTCATCAAACCATATGCCGTCAATCCATGGATATGTCCAGTTCCAACCAGGTCCTCTAAACAACACTCCAATTATCGTAAGTGTTCCAGCTCCAGCTAGGAAAAAAGTATACATCATGATTGCGTATTTTCTCTTTGACGGATTGTTCTCCTTGTTTCTATCTATATATGGAATAGCTGCAAAACCAATTAAGCCAATAACAAGTGGAATCATAACTCCAGCAATCTGCGGATCCCAATAAGACAAAGCCTCCTGTAAGCCAAGAAAGTACCAAGGAGCTTTTGCTGGGTTAGGAGTAATATTTGGATTTGCCTCTTCTAGAAGTGGTGCCTGCAGTATTGCACTCAATAAAATTAAAAATGCCATCATTGCCATTAATGAAATAAACTCTGGAAGCATGAGGTGTGGCCAAGTGTTAACTTTATCAACTGGCTCAGATGCCGCTTTTTGAATTGGTTTTGCCTTAACGACAGTTAATAGTCTTTGTGTTACTTTAACTTCTGGAGCAAAATCTACTTCTTCTGGCGTATCTGCTTTTGCAGGAGCAGGTGTTGCTGCTTTTGCAGGAGCAGGTGCTTCAGCTTTTGCAGGTGCTTCTTCAACTTTAGGTGTTTCTACAGGAGCAGGTGCTTCAGCTTTAACTGGTGTAGGTAAGTCTACTTCAATGACTTCTGGTTCATCATCGACAACAGTCGGTGCGGATTCACCTTTCATTTCAGCAAGAGCTTGCTCAACAGTAATCCCTAAAGCTTTAGCTCTAGCTTCTGCGGATCTTAAAAGTAAGTGTTCTGGGATATCAACCATGTTTTACAATTCTCTAGAGCGGTCCAGAGATACCTCCATCTTTTCTAACTCTCCAAAAGTGAATTGCCATAAAGATAACAATGATGAATGGGAAGAATAGAACGTGCAATACATAGAATCTGAGCAATGTAGCTGTTGTTGCTTCTAAGCCAGCAAATAACCCAAACTTAATTTGTGCACCAAACACCGGCGTGTAACTTGCCATGTTGCCACCAACAGTAACAGCCCAAATAGCCAGCTGATCCCAAGGGAGAAGGTAACCAGTAAAAGAAAGAAATAATGTTAAAAATAACAAAATAACGCCTATGACCCAGTTAAATTCTCTAGGTGCTTTATATGCTCCATGATAAAAAACTCGTGACATATGAAGAAAAACTACTAGAACCATAAGGTGTGCTCCCCACCTATGCATATTCCTTACTAAGGAACCAAATGCTACGCTCGTCTGTAGGGCCTGAATATCTGCATAGGCCATCTCTGTTGGTCGAAAGTAAAACATCAACCAAATACCAGTAATAGTCAAAACGATAAATAGAAAGAAACTCATTCCTCCCAGGCAAAGTGTGTATGACAAACGCACACCATGTCGTTTCACTTTTACAGGGTGTAAGTGATAGAGAACGTTGTTCATCACTACATATGATCTGTTTCTCGGGCTGTCAGAATAACCTTTTCTAAAAGGTGAGCCTGGACGAAAAATACTTGTCGCAAACTTGCTTGCTCTAGCAGCATCTCCGGAACCGGCCGATACTTTTTTGAATCTCTCTTTAAGGGTTAATTTTGCCATTATATTATTTTATAACCTTCCATATATATACCCGTGTCTGTCAGTTCTTTCCCCTGAGTCTTCATCCCAAGGTGCTGTATACAAACCATTCTCAACAGCTGCATCAGCTAAAGATCCAGCAAATTTACCTAATGAAATTACTCCAGTAGGACACCTGTCAACACAAAGCGCACATCTAGTACAAGCGTCTTCGTCAACGACGAAAAAGCCAGGAGCTTCTTCTGCATTGGGAGACTCTACATTTACAGAGTCATCGATGGCATCAACAGATAGATAGTGGATACATTTCCACGGACAAATATCTACACAACCCTCACAAAGAATACATTCTGCTTCGTCGATATGAAGAAATTGTTTCGGACGAACTCTAGATGATACTTTCTGTGCATCAACCATTGCAAGATTGTATTTTTTTTCAAACTCTGGCATTTCTATTAGTACTTCAGATTTTTTAGCCATCTGTACCTGTTTTCACAACTTTTTTGCCATAGTCAGAAATTTTAACTTTGCCTTTTTCTTTCATGTTATTGATATCTTGAACCATGTACCCAAGCACAAAGACAGCGATTAATGCACCCTGTGATATTCCTAATTGGATAACATCTTTTAAAGCTCCAAAGCTCATAGAGACTTCATTACCAAGAAATAACATTGGTGGAAATTTAATAAACTCTCTTTGGTTAGTCCACTCTAATGGACCTTGTGCTAGGTTGAGCCACTCTGATGGAAGGACTCCAAAAATTAATGTAAGTTGAAGCCAGCTTAAAAAAGAAAAATATGCTGCCTTACTCCAGGTAAGTGGTTTATCGCTCCACGCCATAAGAACCAGCCCAATAAGAATTAATTGACTGCCACTAAAGGCAACAAACTGACCGATGGTCTGTGGAAGCCAACCTCGTGGAATCCAGTTGAAGTAATCTACAATTTCACCTTGAGGAAAACCTGCATAATGAGCAACTATAACTCCACCCGTCAAGCTACCTAAGCCAGCAAAGAAAGTTGGTAAACCAAGTTTTACTCGGTTTCTATATACAAAATTTATCAACGCAGTTCCTTAATGTTTACATTCTATTTTATCGCAAAACCATGCAATATTATAAATTGAATGAATAAGTTTTTTTATTAATTTATTAAGTTTTTTCTCTGTATTTATTATGTTTACTACTAAAGTTTGTTTGAGTAATTAGTATAGAAATTGATGAAAATAAAATTGATTCCGAAGAATGAACAAGACTTGTCCAAAGTTTTTATTTTTCTACTTCCTTTAGTAGTTTTACTATCTGCTTCAATAAACTTTTTAAAAGATGCCTTTAGATCTTTCTCAAATGTTCTTCCTGGAAACCAGGTACTTAATTACGGATTTTTAGATAAGCTGTCAAACCAAATAAGTTTCAATTTTTTATTTTCTTTTATATTGGTTGTGACGGTTGTCTACCTTTTGTCTAAGTCATTAGGAAGATCGATAATTATATTTCCTCTTTTCTTCCTCACCGGACTTGGGTTAATCGGCATTGAGTTTATAGATGTGGTATTAGCTTTTATATCACCTGAACAGTTACTCGATCTTGGAAATACATCTGTTCTTTTATTAATTAAAATACTCTTAGTCGGAGCTTTTTTAGGTCTCATATTATTAAACTTTTTAGCTAAAAAAGAACCTTCAATCTTTTTGAGTAGTCAATTTCTACTCGGGGCTGTTGTGTTTTATCTAATTTCATTACTAATTTACAGAAGCGAATATACAGTTATGTCTGATAACTTCTTCATAAATTCTATGTACCTGTCAACGCATATATATGTTGGTTGTTCGTTTGTATTCTTATCAATTTTTTACTTCTTGATAACTAAGGGTATGCAAGCAACTTTATTCAGTAAAACACTGGGGACAATAAGTTTTTGGGGTTATTTATTCCTATTACCTTGGACTGGTTTTAAATATTTTTACGGAACTACGTTACCTGACTGGATTGAGAATGTCTCAATTTACCTCTCTCTTAGCCTGATAATTCCACTCCTTGCTTTAATAGTTAATTACTCTAAGACCATTGCTACAAAAGAAAATAAAGAGCCTGTTTTTTCAGTTCTGATAAGTTTTGCTTTTGTCGTATTTGGATTAACAAATGTTTTACAAATTATTAGTTCAATATCTAATGTTACACCGATAGTAAGTCTTACTAATTTTGAATACAGTGTCCGTTATGGATATATGTATAGTCTCATTCTTATCTTGATTCCATTTGTCTATCATCTAGTGCCAAAAATATATGGAAGAGAATTCATCTATGGTCGATTGGAAACTTTTAATGCTTATCTTTTAGGAACCTCTGTTGTAGCAACACTTTCATTGAATACCTTAATTGGAATTAATTCGGGATTTTCATGGAATGCAGGTGCAAATGCAGGTAATCCAACAATTTATGGAGAAGGTTTCTTGATCACATGGTCATTAATTTCAACTCCATACACTCTCATATTGTTTCTATCTTTATTATTTTTACTTTCAACATTCTTATTTACTCTCTCAACACTAAAAGCAATTATTGGTGGATCCGTTACTGAGTCTGAAACTGTATCAGAGATATCAGGAGATAATGATGAGTGAATTATTAGCAAAAGTAGCAGAGATACTAGGAGCTCCAGAAACATTGGTTCAGAGATCAGCTGAAGCAAGAGCTGAAGCATCTGGAAATACTGTTGAAGAAGTTTTACAATCATGGGCTGGTGGAGAAGCAATTGCCCCATCAGCGCCTGCAGCTGAGACTCCTGTAGAGGAAGTCAAAGAAGAAGTTGTAGCTGAAGACGCTCCT
>Ga0209603_1000852_pt1 | contig 34640 bp, 36 predicted proteins | sample COGITO_mtgs_1206_FD_184812 | JGI IMG/M metagenome (GOLD analysis project Ga0209603, IMG submission 184812) | Pelagic marine microbial communities from North Sea - COGITO_mtgs_120607 (SPAdes) (version 2) | ecosystem: Environmental > Aquatic > Marine > Epipelagic ... | reverse complement strand
GTTGTCATTATCAGGTCCTTTCTGTCTTAAACCACAACATATGGTATTGAGAAAGAACAAAACCGCAACGGATAGTGGTGGGTTATCCCCCTAAATTGAGTGTCACACCCGGATTTTTTAGGGGATCTCCTGTGAATTCGATGCCGGCGGCCTCAAAGGTGGTTCTAATCACGCTTAAAACCTTGGTATTTGCGTCAGGAATACCATCCTGCATCTCGTATCTGCGAATTGTGGCGACACCCACACCGCTCTGAGCCGCAAGTTCAGCAGCGCTCCAATTCAAGAGCGCTCGGGCTGCCTTTATTTGACATACTGATATCATTAATATACCTTATGATGTGTATTACATCTTAAACGATAGGGTTCTTATTATGACTACCATGATTGACGAATTATTTGCAAAGTTTGAGGGCGCCTTCGCCGAAAATACCATTCGCGGCTACCGGCATGATTTCGATCAATTCGCCAGGTGGTTTTCAAATGAGGGCATTCACCCCCTACCCGCGCCTTCAATCAGCATTGCCGCCCACATTGACGCCCTATCCGAGACCCACAAGGCGGCATCCATCCGCCGGCGGATAAATGCGCTGAGCACGATTTACCGGCTGGGCCGCTTGGAGGACACCACCAAGGACCCCGACGTGACGCTTGCCATGAAGCGCATGCACAGGAAGCTGGGCCGTGCACAGCGCCAGCTAAGCCACTTACTAGAACTTACCTAGAAAAGATGATCGAAGCGCAGGATGACAGCCCTCGCGGTATTAGAAACAAGATATTGCTGCTCATGGGCTATGAGACCATGCGCCGACGCGCCGAACTCGTGGGATTTGAATTTGAGGATTTGACTTACCTACTGAACGGCAAGCCGGCACTGAGGCTCAGGTTTTCTAAGGCCGACCAATATGGCGAGGGCAGACTTATTGGAATTTCCAAAGACTTGGAAGAGCTCATTGCCACTTGGGGGGATATTATCGGACAGGAGGGCAAGATACTGCGCTCTGTCGACAGGCACGGAAACATTGGCGAGAAGCTCGAGCCGTCGGCCATCAGCTATATCCTGCGCCAGGTTCAGGCGAATATTACCCTCCCCGGCAATAAAAAACCCCGCCAGTGGACGGGGCATTCGTTTCGCGTAGGCGCCGCAGTCGACTTAGTCGAGAGAGGCTACACGATTGAGCAGGTTATGCGAAAAGGCGACTGGAGGAGCGTACAGGCGGGTTTGAGATATGTGATGGCGGAGTGATTACTCGGTATAGAAAATCTGACGATCGGGATCAGGGTTTATGAATTCTGCTTCAAGCGTCCTATCTAACCCTTCCTGCAGGGAGAATGGCGCCTCAAACCCGTCCAACTCGTGCTTGGCTGAAGAAAATTCCGACGACGCACAGAACTTTTTGACCCGAATCGAGCTGATCGGCAATTTAACACCTAATTTAGCAAGAGCATCTGCCATATATCCGACCATAAGACCGATAAACTTTGGGATTCGGATACCAACAGACGATTTCCCGCGCAATTTTCCGCGAACAAGGCTTACTAACTCATTCATGGTGAAGTCTGGTGTGTCGACGTAATTATAGACGGCGTATTTTTCCTCCGACTCAATACATTTAATTAAAAAAGCGGAGAGGTTTTCGACATAGGCCATAGATTTTTTGTTTTTGCCATTGCCAATCATCGCAAAGGCGCCGGAATTAATCTGGTTCAACAGATTATAGACATTGCCTCTATTGCCCTCACCAAACACAACGGTCGGCCTAACAATAATGAGGCTTCGATTATCAGGGTCCTTTTCCCGCCACTCGCGATAGACATCCTCTGCCAGCGCCTTTGTGCGCCCATACTCATTGAAGGGGTTTACCGCACCATTTTCTCCGATACCGGGCGGCGCAAAGCCATAAACAGCAACAGAGCTAGTGAAGACAATTTTGTTTATGCCTTTTTCTTCGCAGACTTCGCATAAAACCCGAGCGCCTTCCACATTGGTTGAATAATATTCATCTGGGTTAGTTATATCGTCACGGTGAACCGCGGCAAGATTAATCACGGCTGAATTCTTGAGGTTCCTTCTCAATTCAGCTTTATTCCGAATATCTACCTTGATACTCATCTCCTCAAAGAGATGCGATTTTTTTAGATCAAAAATTTCAAACTTTTTTTGGGTTTCCAAGATTCTTTGAGAAAGTTTGGAGCCCACGAAACCCGCACCGCCAATTATCTGAATGCTCATAGTTCTAACCAAACGTAAAATGATAAAAGAAATTTATGCATCAAACACTCTTCGGGCGACCAAATATATCCGTCTAAAAGCATCCCCGGGTAAAAACCTAGTCAATAATCTTAAAAACATTATTGGCAGGATTCTAAACGTTCCAAACGATCGCAAGATCCACAGCTTCCGATAAAAGTTGAATTCATATTTAATATACTTAAGGCCTCTTCTGCGGCTTAACATTTTGGGGCTATAGCGAAACTTAACGAGCGGTTCATCAATGTTACCGACATGCGAATTGCCGGCAACCATTTTCGCCCACAAATGCCAATCTTCAAAGAACGGGACGTCTTCATAGTTTCCCGCCGCGAGAACAGCTTCTATTCGAAATGCCACAGAAGGATGATTGAATGGGTTCCGCAAAGCCATCTTTGAAATTATTTCGCTTGGTTCTATAGGCACTTTTCGCATGCTAATAACATTATCCAGACCCGGCCCATCGCACTCTTCTATATGAGAACCGACCAGATCAAATTCTTCTGCTTCGATAGCATTAATCATTATTTCAAAGCGGTTTCCATAATTGATATCGTCGCTGTCGAATCGAATGGCATATTCAAAATTATTCTTCAACTGCTCTAACGCATGCCTTAGGGACGGCCCAAGTCCGACATTTTGGGGTCGCCTAATTAAATGGTCTATTTCATCTATATGTTTTGCTAATACTTCTTCAAGCCGCTTTGGAATAGGTCCGTCAATTACAAGGCAAATAGGAACCCGTAATGTCTGCTTAATCACGGACAAAAGCGCTAGTTCAAAATAGTCAGGGTCATCACCGCCATACACAGCACCAAGGGCACAAAAAGATTTATTTTTCACGGCTTTGACTTTGAAATGTAATTAATTAGTGACGAGGTGTGATGCAGAGCATCTAATTCCATTTCATTAGGAACGCCAATAATTTCAATACCAAATCGTTCCTTTAAACTTCCCACTGAATTTTTTTCTAAGAAACTTTGGCCACCCATTATATGTTGCGCATCAAACAGTATAATATTTTTTTTCATTCTAATATTTGAAAACTGCACCCTCACCTCATCTAGCACCTCTGCCAGTCTAGCTTCATCCTTCTTCTTAATCACCTTGTTCCCACTAATCAAAATGCAGTCTCTCATAAGAACTTGGACCCAAACATCTATCTCATTTACCCAAATACAAATTCCAAATTTATTGAAAAATGCCTGGTTTAATCTAGAAAGTGAGAAACGCTGGAAGACTTTTTTTATCACGCCGGCAGCTTGTTGATTATAGAAGTTTTCGCCAAAATTATCGTCCCCATCTACCCGCGGCCTAAAGTCGAGCATGAATTCCTTATCCTCGCTCACAAAAACCTTTCTGCCCGCCAGAAGAAAGAAAGCTTTTTTTAAATAGCCCATACCGACTAGCTGACGGGTCTTCAGAGCACCTATGGAGGCAACCGAATGATCGGATAGGGAGATCGAGGTTTCTAAGTTCTTCGACAACTCAATAGCATTTGGCAAAGCACCCATTGCCATATAGAGGCCACGATATGGAATATTTGGGAGAACCAGCAAATTTGTTTCGAGATTTAGCATTCGATTTGCAAAGTCAATTGACATGACCGGCATCGAAACTGCACCGAAGGGAGGCTTTTTTCGTCTTATAAAAACGGGCACTTTCTTAAAATAATTATGACCCTTTTTTACAATACGAACTCCGTGCCACAATTTAGAAAGACCAATTCGATCTCTTCCAATCCAGGTGTCGCGGAAACCGCCTCTTTCAAGCATCAAATTTGGCCGCGGGTCGACTATAATTTGACACTTTTTAGCTTCATTATTGCGGGACCCAACAGCTCCGTAGCCCAGCTGGATAGGCTTAACCAAAAGATTGACGCAATCAGCAGTGTATCCATAGAGGAGAGTTTGTTGTCCCGGTAAGTACTTAACCGCTGCTTCGCAAAAAATTCGCCAAATTTTTGCATCTGATAAAAAGGAGAGCTTATTAAAAAAGCGTTCAGCTTTAGACGGGTCTTTTCGCGAAATTACTTCAAACGGAGTGACAATCTTTTGTTCAACACTGCTCACGCAATCTAGTATGGCAGTGAGAATATTATCGGGTGACGTAAAGGGTATAGAGCTATTATAATTGTCCAAACAAACACCGAGGCGAATAATTGAATTCCCCTCTTCCCAATATAGTCGCTCTAACAACGCCTTATCATTGGGGTAATTATTCCATTGCTCTCTAACTAATAATGCCAGCACTGAAATTGAAGAAATAAAAATGGCCTTGCAGCCCCTAAGGGCATTAAATATTTCAATGTTTTGATCATTATCTTCATGGGACCATGAAAAAATCACGAAGACAGCATAATCACAGAGGTCCAATGAACCCAAGCTTGTGTGAGAAACTAATTCAAAGTTATCGGGCCAACTAATAGTTTGTACAACTTTAGAATTTGCGCCGATTACGCATACACGCCCAGATCCAATTACTTTTGTCACGTTTACCTATATTCTCTTAAAACTATTAATCGCATTTTTCCGTTGGCAGATGAGAGGCTGCAAATAAAATTCAATGGCAATAAGGCTACTTCACACACCGATTTTCAAAAACTAACCTAACGATTTTACCATAAAGGCGGCGAGCACAATCAAGGCCGAAAGCTTTGACAGCCTCGAAAACAATAGCGGACGAAAGCAATCAAAGATATTCGTTACTAAAATAATATAAAAAGGAAACGTTGCCTGACAAAACCTTAGCCAGAAATTTGCTAGGTCCGAGAAAAGGACGAGGCTGATAAAAAGTACTGTCGCAGCATTGGCAACAAGTATGGCTTTCGCCATGTATAATTGTTTTCTCCAGTAAATTGGCAAGAGCAGCAATATAGAACCCGCCAATGCTATCATTAGCGATCTGTCATTATCCGACTCGTGTGTATGATAATAACTTACATTTAACACATCAGCTATTTGCCTTTAATAGACTGTCAGCACCAGAAACACTGCTATCAGCCCAGGGATGAACGCCAAAACCCAGCCTCTAATGAGGAACCTAGGTAGCAAAGGAATAGCCATAGTAATAAGAGAAATCGGGTGAAAACCAATGGCTATAAGCCCGCCCATGCCAAAGATTACTGGTCGCTTTTCTTTCTGTGAAATCAAGGAAAGTACAATTGCTATTGCAAAATGTGCCCGCATGAGGTTCATAGAGTTTAGGTAAAAAATCGGTAAAAGAAAAAACAAGCCTAAAGCGAAAAGCCTATCGCGAGGAACCCATCGAATAATAAATAGCGCATACCCAGCAAGAATTACTAATGCAAATATTTGTAATCCAAGGAAACCGCTACTGTCAATTTTTGATACAGCTTTGCTAAATAGCAAGAATGCTGGGTCTGAGTTATATACAGGCTGCTTTCCCTGAAAGAAGTCTAAATAAACCTGATAATCGGCCCCGAAACCGTTCTGATGCCAGTGGAAAAAAAACCAATTATCAAAACCGAAAGAAATATAATCTTAGTTAATCCCTTATGAGTTATATTAAGGAATTGTGAAAGTATGAGTAGGGCGCCTGGGATTATTAAATTCATTTTTATATCTTTATTAGAGGTGTATTTTGCAAATTACCGCCTATTGGTAAATTGAATAATTCTAGATAGACTTTACCCAACTCCTCCAACGCAAAATCAAAGACTGACCGAATTTTTTCAGTTTCTTGAAGATGTCGACGCTTTCCTGCACTAAAACATCTCGGGCCAAAATAGTTTGCATCGTGTTCAGTTGACATCAGGATGGCTTCTTTTTTGAATAATGGAGTCTTCCAAGCTATAGGACAAATCAACACCAAAAAGGTGAAGCGGGTTAAAATCCAGATATACAGAAAGCTTATTATTGCAGCTAAGAACGGTGCTACTCCCAGGAACTTTCTTCAAGAACATCATGTGAGTAATTAAGATAAAATATATTATCAAAGTAGTTCGTTCTTGTTAGCAGTAGCGCAGCAAGACTGGGGCATTAGTTGGTTCAATATCGGCAATGTTAATATTTTATCGTACCGCACTCGAATTTTGGATACGGATCAAGAAGCCCTTACCCGAAAAGGATCATAAAGGTCGGAATTTCTATCTTTCCTCAAACGGATTATAGACTAAGCAATTTTTTCGCTGCGAATTGGACATAACTTGCTGCAGAAATCAAGCCGCATTATTTGACCAACTGCCAGATTGCGTGGTGCGAGATTTTAGGTATTAGATTTCTTCGTTGCTACTCCAGCGAACTGCCAAAAGAAATATTTCAAGGGTGTATGACTCAGAAGCGAGTCTAAATTCGTTAGCACTTGCCTAAGGATTGAAATTCTGAAAAATGCAGCCAAGATATTCGTGAATCCAAACCATCTGACTTGACGCAGTTCAAAGTTGGATTGTAGCAATTTTAAATCCATAAATGTAAAAGGGCGTTCATCGGCAGTGCGAGCCGACTGTGTAAAGCTTCGGTACAATTGGAAGAATGGATTAGTGCCAAGAGGCTCTTTAAATATTAGCTTCCCTCCATCTTTTAAAACACGACTAATTTCAACAAGAGAAACTTCTAAATCCAGGTGATGCAGAAGACTATTGACTATCACACAATCAAAAGCCTTATCGTTTAAGGGAATTTTGTGACCATCTGTACAGATGAATGTCGCATTCTCCAGCCCCATATTATCACAGTTTTTTATAGCCTCATCAGAGATATCCAAACCTGTATAATACTCCGCGTACTCACTATATAGCTTAGCATCCCGCCCACTAGCACATCCTATTTCGAGTATAACTTTATTTGCAATGCTTTCTATTATGGTTCGCTTATGATCCTCGTCACCAAGAGCTGTAGCCCAATAGAACTTATCTTGCTTGACGCGCGATTCGCCTCCGAGAGCTTTCTCATTTTCAAATTTTCTTTCTGCCTCTGTGTTAATTTCTCTCATAATGATTACCTCTATCTAAAACAATCCTAATTCTAATGTGAGAATTAGATTGATATGTTTCTATTAATTATCGGTTCGGATATTAGCAAATTGCACTTTAACCTCACTCAGCATCTCGGCCAATTTAGCCGCATCCTTTTTCTTAATCACCTTGTCCCCACTTACCGTAATGCAATCTCTCATAAGAAACTGACCCCAAACGTCCATCTCATTTACCCAAACACAAATTCCAAATTTATTAAAGAAAGCCTGATTTAATCTGGAAAATGTGAACCGCTGGAGGATTTTTTGAACTACACCGGCAGATTGTTGATTATAGAAATTTTCGCCGAGATTATTGTCCTCCGCCACCGGCGGTCTAAAATCGAGCATAAATTCCTTATCCTCGCTAACGAAAACCCTTCTTCCCACCAAAAGAAAGCCATTTTTTTTTATATATCCAGCACCAACTAGCTCTCGCGTCTTGAGAGTACCTATAGAGGCAATTGAGTGATCGGATAGAGAAATCGAGGTTTTTAAGTTTTTCGAGATCTCAATAGTATTCTGCAGAGCCCCCATTGCTAAATAAAGGTCACGATATGGTATTTTTGGAGAAACAAGTAAATCTGTTTCAAGTTTCAGAGACCTGTCCGCAAAGTCAATTGAGACAACGGGATTTGAAATGGCATCAAAAGGAGCCTTCTTACGTTTCACCAAAAAAGGCACATTCTTATAAAAATTATCACCCCTTTTCACAACTCGAACCCCGTGCCATAGCTTGGAGAGACCTATTACATCCCTTCCAATCCAGGTGTCGCGAAAACCGTTTCTCTCAAGCTTCAAATTTGGCCGCGGATCCACCACAATTTGACACTTTTTAGCTTCAGGATTTTGCGATCCAATTGCACCATAGCCCAGCTGAATAGGACGTGTAAGAATATTTGTACAGTCTGCAGTGTAGCCGTAGAGGGGCGTATATCCTCTAGCTGAAAATTTAACCACTAATTCGCAAAATACTCTCCAAAAACGGTTTTGCGACCAAAATGATAAGGAATGGAAGACCCTCTCCAGAAAGCCCATTCCATCGCCGTCTAGTATTTCAATAGGCGTAAGGACGCGCTGCTGCTTTTCCTCTACGCATTGCTTCACCGCGTTTAAAATTGCGGAAGGCGAAGAATAAGCTACTTTTGATATATAATTTTTTGAACAAACCCCTAACCTAATTATGCTTCCACCCTCTGACCAATAATATTCCTCAAATTGCCTTTTTTCATTCGGATATTTATTCCATTGACGCCTCACCAATAGGGAAAATACAGCAATAGTAGAGACAAAAATTACGCGTCTGCCGCGCAAGTGCTCAAAAATATGCAGGTTGTCTTCTTGGTTTGCATGCGACCATGAGAAAAGTATGAACACACTAAAGTCATCAAGATTGAGCGAAGCAAGATCTTTGTGGGAAACGCGCTTATAGTTATGTGGCCACGCAATTGAATTAACGATCTTGGAATTGATTCCAATAATGCAGGCGTTAAAGCTAGGCATTAACCGACCTCATAAGAATCGATAATTTGGATAGTATAATTTTCAAGAGCAAGAAGACGATATGAACATACTCTAGATATAATTAAATCCGAGAAACCCATTTAGATCGCTTTCTTTTCCAATCCACTTTTGATTGGATGGAGCTGCAAAATTTCTTGGCGTAACTTGGGGAGATTATAATAAGGAATGCTCGGATACATATGATGCTCTTTATGATAATTCATGTTTGCATAGAGAAAGCTAATAAGGGGGTTCAATATTAAGGTATTGGTGTTTAAGTTGAAATCGTCGACATCCCAAACTCCGTCTTTATGCTGCAATAACGCCAACCGATCGTTAAAAAAGGTACATATATAGGGCGAAAAAATAATACATGTGCCTACTGTAATTCCAAAAACATTCATAAGCACTATAGTTGTAATTATTAGCAAAATAGAAGTCACCCTAGCGCCTGAGACTATTTTTTTAATTTGCATCTCTGTTAATGGATGCATGTACGCGGGTTCAGTCACTATTTTACCGGTGGCGTTAAATATTAATATTTTGATATCTGCTGCAGCCCGAGGCAAATTAAAAGTGCAACTCGCCAACCTATTTGTAATTGAAATGTCTGCTCGCCTTCGCGAGGGATACCCCTCTAGATCCCCACCTGTTTGCAACGTATTCCGATGGTGTATTGGGTGAAACACATCAAAAAATCCGAAGTTTTTCCAATTTAACGCTGAGAATAGAATGAATAAAAATCGATTAAAATTTTTAGATCGAAAAACTTTTCCATGGAAAAGTTCATGACCATACCCAGCCCAGCCCATAAACTTAAGTTGCATTCCAAAAGCGATTAGTAGAACCCCAGTTATTATAAATTGGCCGGCTCCGAAATAATAGATCCCCAATAAGGGTAAAAAAAGAGCCAAGACCCTGACAAGAAAATGAGACCAGGATAAAAATCTATTAACTTGATTTAATTCTCTGAATGAATCGGGAGAAATTTTATATTTTTTCCACTGCATGTCTTTGTCCTAAAGCTTTATGGAAAAAGCAATAAGGGTGCTTTGGATATGAAATATTTGACGGCTATGTCTGTTCATTTCTAGAAAGTCGGTGACGTCACCGTGAATATTGGAGTTAAAATCATGCCATATAACCACAGATTTTTCTGAACTCATATAGTCTGCATTCCTGGTATCACTTTCAATAATATTCGCCTCATGACCGCCATCTACAAATATCAGGTCAACAGAATTTTGTAGATTTAGTTCCAGGCGGTCATATTTTAAGCTATCTCCCTTTAGTAAAGAGACCTGTTCAGGAATTCCATCATCTTCTTGGAGGTAGATTGGCCCCTTAAGGGTCTGCAAGCCTCGCAGGAAATCATCGTTAACCACATCATTAGTTAAAGCTTCAGATTTAGAAATTTTACGGTATTCCTCTAATTTTTCATCAGTTACGGGCAAATCTAACGTATAGATTTTACTATCGGGAAAATTCTGAACAAACAAATTAGTCGTGTATCCTAAAAAAGTACCAAACTCAAAAATAGTTTTGGCGCCAACCAACTTCCCAAGCGCAACAAGCATTGCAGCCTCAAGTAACGTGATTGATCCAATTTCACTTGACGGAAAACTTAGATTTAGTTTTGTTGGGATCCCGAATTTATCCTCAATTATTGACAGCAAAACTCTCGGTTTAATAATATAAACTCCGGGTTGTTCGCCCTGAATAGTTGATAAAAATTGATTAGCGTTTGTGAATATTTCTGGATTGGTTGGTTCGTAATTCATCTTATGACTCCTTAGAAAAGCGAATGTTTCATTGTTCGACTCGGTTCTTCTGATTTTTCCTCGCTTAGGAAAAAAACTTGAATTGCCAATTGAATAAGACCTCTATTTTGCGGAAAAGATTTCTAAATATCTGGCCCCAATTTTTTCGGGATTGTGATACGTCTGAAGGAATTTGATACAATTTTCTTTTTGGTCCGCTTTGTTTGAAACACACAACCTGAATGCCTCCTCAAGACCGGTCACGATAGATGAAGTATTTTGATTTACCATAACGACAGGGCACTGAGTGATACCAAAAGCAGATAGTTCCTCAGGAATGACTTTAGTAATAACAATTTTTCCCATTGATAAAGCGATGAGCGAATTTATGGTTCCATAGGTGCTGCCCGTAACCCTATCTACAAAAATATCATTTTGCCACAGCTCGTCCAAGAATTCTTCTATATCCATACGTTCGTTTATTTTAGCTTTGAATTTTTCACCATAAGACAAATTAATTTTTTCGAAAGCCTTGCTAATTAGCTCGGTTCCTTTATCCGCTCTGGAACTAAAGTGCACAGCTGTAACGTTGCCAGAGCCTTGCGCTTTAGCTCCCCTAAGAAGCACTTTCGCTTCGCAGGGAAAAGGAACCCCAATCGGTGGTAGAACTTTATCCTTAAATTCCGAGATATTCCAACCGAAATGGAAAGAATGAGAGATTGGTATTACTCCCGAACTAATTCTAACAATCTTCTTTAACAGTCTGTATTTACTTTTGCTCTGATGCCGTCGAACGAAATCTTTATCAATCAGGCCCTTATCATAAGTTCCAGGCAACTCTTTAAATATTTTTTCACTGACTAATACCGAATCTAATCCACAAACGGATAAAAACCTCTGGTCAGATTTTAACTGCAGAATTGTTAAAATTAGAAAAGCCAGCCCTTGAAATATGATGCTTTGATTTAATATCAGTACCACTGAGACTCTCGGCATTAATAGGAGGTATTTTAACAGCCTAAGCCTCACTTCCAATTTGCTAAACATGCCTGTTTTTCTTCGCGTCAGTATGTAATCAGGCGGCTTTCCCAGGCTCAATGTCTGACGACTTGCAACTAAAGAAACTTCACACCCATTCCGTTCAAACGCTTCTTTTAGCAATCTTCCCAGACCGCTATAATCCTCGAGAATTAAAATTTTCATCACGCCACCCTTCGACCTCTGAGTGAATAAGACCGGCTAAGGCTGAAAATGCTCGCCATGATCAAGAAAAATATGAGGTTACGGCCGTAAAGGAATGAATTAAAGCCTTGTATAATTGGGAAGTAAAAAATAAAGAATACCGCCGTTATCGGGAAATACAGAGCAGCGTTCCGCTTCGACAAGCGGTTAAAAATGAAAAGCACTAACGGAACATAAAAAGAAATAAAAACTATTGAAAAATATGCTCCCTTCATCCCCCCCCATGAAAAAGCCTCACCAATAAAGATTGAGTTCATATTCACATTGGTATTGGAAACTCCGTATACGGTCTTCATTATTGAAGAATGCGCGTGCTCCGGAAGGTCAGAAAAAAGATAACTTGTCCCGATAAACCCATGTTTAATTAATTCGAGATCTGGATTGAACCGATCTATAATAAAAATTGCGCCGGAAGTCTGGCTGAAGAATATGCGCTCGATAAATACATTGGTGATATTGCGATCCCCAAGCGTTATCGAGCTAGAGAAAAGATAGAAAAGCAACAACAATAGCGTAACGGGAACAAAAAGATTTTTAAGCCTCGCAAACCGTTTTTTGCGAATATCGGACAACAACATAACACCAATAATAATCATGAATGGTGCCACCTTATGGCCATCAATAGCGACAAACACCACTCCACTAGATAAAATTAATATTAACCAAAAAATTTTCGTTATCTTGGGTTTACGAATTTGTGAAAAATTGTATGCAATAAAAAATGTTAACATCGGCAAAAGATATTTGAGCATTTGATTTAGGGTCTCAGGTGCCCGTCGAAGGTTCCCGTTCATAAAGTTAAATTTGGCGATCGCAGCGCCTTCAAAATCGAGCGCGAGCACATAAAAGAGGGGAATATTTCCTATTCCCCTTAGAGATATAACAGCGAACAAGCCCAAAACAGCTAAAAGAAAGAATAGCTGAACTCTAGAGAAGGGGATGTGCTTAACAGAGTTAAACCGGATATTTTTTAAGATGTGTCTTTCAAATCGGACCCAGAAAACTGAAATTATCGCAATTATAATTGATAAAGCGAGTACCATGTGGATGCTTTTTTGGGCGACTTGTTTTTTTATCACTAGAACGTCTGGCTGAAACAATGCGAGAGCAATTAGTCCTGGCAGCACCATAATACCCAGGTATAGGTGCAAGCAAAAAACCAATGGCGTTATACGAGCAACCTTGCCTCCGGTGTAAGCGAACCACAGTAAAAAATTAACAAAAACTGCACACGCTAGGACGGATATCGTCATTATTTATTCCGCAAGGTTAGGCGAGTTGGCGTCAAAGAGTTAACTTCCGTTCCAGATAATTGCAATTCCGCAATCCAACGCTGGATTGATGTATACGCAAGACGCGGCCAAATATCTGCAAGATACTCTTTATCTGTAAAAATTGCACCTTTGACATCATAGGCATAGTTGCTCGCATACTTTCCGTAATCAAGATCAAAACCCATAATTTCAAGCTTTGCAAAATTCATATAATTAATCATTGGTAGAGCGAAATCAGCCGCCACGGTCGCTCCAGTTTGCATAATTTCAGTAAGGTCATGCACCAGCGGATTCCTGGGGAGATAGATAGGACGAGAGGCACTGTAATTTAATTCTACAAATTTCGCCCCGGGAACTACCTCACATAACCTTTGCCGTATCCTTTTAGTAGTTACAAACGTGAGATTAGGGTTATGAACCTTTCTTAACTCTCGAATGCGCGGGTGATTCAAAAAATAGTGGTCTGAAATACAATGGTAACCGCTTTTGATATGCCCATAATGGTCATGCAACCAAAAATGGTTCAGTATAAATACGTCTTCTATTGGGAGGGTGCCCTTAGCCAACTTATTTATCGAAGGTCCTCCTCCAATTAAACTAGCGGTCTTTCCGGCTCCCAAGCCATGCAAATTTAAGTTCTCATCCAATCTAGACAAAAATCGATCTCGAATAAGGTGTTTGATTGAGGACAAGCGTCTTCTCGTTGCCCACGGGATAGCGTTCTTAACCGTCGAAATGATCCTAACGGGACTCACTATGCACCCTTAGTTTTCTCGCTAATAAAAATACAATTACTAAATATAAGAAGTTGTTAACTGCAAAGGCCAGATTTGCACCATTCAGTCCGTGGTTGTTAAGAAAAAAATTAGCTAAAACGACAAAGCTGCAAGAAAAAAGAACCTCAAGGAAAATAAGCCGACCGATCTGATCTCGCGCAAATAGAAAGTAAGAATAAACCCAAGCGCAAATTCTGAAGTGATTGCCCACCAATTGCCATAAAAACAAATCTACCATTGGAAGAAAGTCCGAATTATAGACAATTTTAACCGCAGGTTCACGAAGCAGGTATAAAATAAAATGCCCAAATAAAGACGCAAAAAAAGCAAATGTGAGCGTTTTGCGCACTTCCCTTTTAGTAATTAAGTCATTTTTCTCCTTTGAAATAGTTGGGAGATAATGCACTGACAATGCCGTTGTGATCAGCGTTTGAAAAGCCGTGCATAGGAAAAAAACACCTTGCCAATAGCCAGCATATATCTCGCCATTCTGCTGAAGCACAGCGTCCCTTACAAAAAAAATTGATAAGGGCACACAAATTAACGAAACGAGAGTGAAAACAGAATAACCAATAGAACGTCTTAGAACATTCCAATCTAGGCCTCGAAGTTTTACCAAAAATATAAACCCATCTTCCCGGAGTATTATACAGTTAATCCCAAAAGCAACCATGTGTGCTATCGAAAACCCAACCAGTGCGCCCTTAGTGCCAAACGTTAGACAGCCCCAGGAAACAATTAAAAGTGTCATTCCGACTTGAACAAGGTTCACATATGCCCATTTCCGTATCTTTTTTTGACCATTTAGAAAACTTATCGTCATGGAGTTAGACGAATTAAAAACCAGAAGCAGACCAAGAATTTGGACCACAAATTGAAAATCATCTGTATTAAAGATAAATTTAGAAATCGGTTCGCTGATCGCAAAAGTTAACACTCCAAAAATTAATGAAGATAAGATTGTTGCCCATCGCAGAGAGACGACCACAGGAATAATATTTTTCGAATTGACCTCGGCAACCAGCTTTACAGCTCCTTGGGCCATTCCAAGAGTACCAAGACTAGACAAAATTTGCTGCAAATTTTGGAATTGACCCAAAAGTAAAATGTTTGTTGGCCCGCCAAGATGCGCCAACAATTTATTTATGCAAAACATGGTCCCTAGTCGAAAAAATGCGACTGCGCCGCTCAGTAGAGCTGATGAAAAACGACCTATGAATTCTTACCGAAATTTAAACGAGTTAAGAACAGAACACACCCGCATGATATCCTCGTCATCCAAATGTGAACCAATGGGCAAACTTAAAACTTGGCGACATATTTCGTCACTTAATGTGCGCTTTTCAGGCGCATAATTGATAAAAGCCTCTTGGCGGTATATCGGCATTGGGTAATGAATTCCCGACTCAATTTTATTCTCAGATAAATGAGCAATAAGACTTTCTCGGAGTTGATGCTCAACAACAAAAAGGTGGAAAACGTTTCTATCCTTAATGTCATTTCCAACATCGCGCATAAACTTTTGGGTGAAGATATCATCTTCAATATGATTTAGGTAAAGGCCAGCCTGATGACGCCGCTTTTTTACCTCAATTGAGTAGTTTTGAAGCTTTATTTCCAAGAATGCAGCGGTTATTTCGCTCATTCGGCTATTTAATCCAGCCACCTTATGCGCGTATTTCTTTTCAGCGCCATAATTCCCAATAGCCCTGCACTTTCGAAGGAAACCTTCATCATTAGAAACGATAACACCGCCGTCCGATATCCCTCCTAGGTTTTTCCCCGGATAGAAACTAAAAGCGCCAGCATCCCCCCAGGCGCCGGCAGCAATACCATCAAGCTTCGCTCCATGAGCCTGCGCGCAATCCTCAAGCACCAAAATATTATTTGTTTTCGCAAGATCACAGATCTCATCCATTTGACAGATAGATCCATACAAATGGACTGGCATGATAACCTTAGTTTTAGGCGTGATATGCTTTTCGCACTCATTTGCCTCTATGGTATAAGATAAACGATTTGGCTCAACAAATACCGGCTTTAACCCGCTCTCAATAACCGCTAGGGCACTAGCAATAAAAGAATTTGCGGGAACTAGCACCTCATCACCTTCAAAGACAAGCCCCTGCGTTTTCCAAGCAAGGAGGGAAATAGTTAGTGCGTCTAGACCGTTAGCGACGCCAACGCTGCCGCTCACACCACAAAAACGCGAGAAAGCTTTTTCAAATTCAGTTAGGTGCGGTCCGAAAAGGTACTGACCAGTCTCTAAAATACCGAGAACCTTTTTAACAAACTGTTCATTGAAGGGCTCATTGATTTTATTCAGAGCCAGAAAATCGACTGTCTTCATTGCTCGTTTCCTGTTTGTGCCAGGTAAGTACCGTAAGCATTATTATATTTTCTCGCCAGTCTCCTTACGTCTTCACTTGAAATCCACCCTTGCCGGAAAGCGATTTCCTCTGGAGAAGAAACTGACAAACCTTGACGATCACCAATTGTCTTTACAAAGATAGAGGCGTCTAAAAGTGAATCGAAGGTTCCAGTATCTAACCATGCAAAGCCTCTCGGAAGCTGAGTAACCTTTAAGTTACCTGCCTCCAAATAGGCTTGATTCAAATCGGATATTTCAAGCTCTCCTCTGGAGGATGGGACTAATTCTTTGGCGAGATTAATGACATTATTTTTGTAAATATATAAACCAACTATAGCACGTGAGGAACGAGGCTTTTGCGGCTTCTCTTCAATTGACACAGCCAACCCATCTTCATTGACTTCGACCACACCGAACCTCTCCGGGTCAGGAACAACATAGGAAAAAATTGTTCCGCCAACATTTTGTTTGATAGATTTATTAAGAAGATTTGAGAAACCGGGACCAAAGAAAATATTATCTCCCAAAACTAGCATTACATCATCGCCATCGATGAAATCTTCTCCAATAATGAAGGCCTCTGGCAACCCTTTTGGTTCGGCTTGAATTGCGTAGGAAATAGAAACGCCAATTTGATTACCGTTGGACAACAGGCGTTTATAATTTTCAATATCATTAGGTGTGGTAATTATAAGGATGTCCTTGATACCCGCCAACATTAGGACGGATAGAGGATAGAAAATCATAGGCTTGTCATAAACCGGTAATAATTGTTTAGAAACTACCGACGTTAGGGGACTTAGCCTGGTGCCAGCGCCCCCTGCAAGTATTATACCTTTCATATTCCTATCCCTTACCTTGCCGGATCAAAATTTTTTCATTTGCGAAAAGCCAAGAAGGGTTCTGGATATACCATTCCACGGTTTTCAAAAGACCAGAATCCAATGTTTCTGAAGGCATCCACCCTAATTCCTGTTCAATCTTTGAAGCATCGATTGCATACCGTCGGTCATGACCAGGACGATCAGTCACATGTTCTATTAGTTCTTCGTAAGCCTTACCAGACGTCCTCGGAAGAAGATCATCCAGTAATTTACAAATCAACCGCACTAAATCGATATTTTGGCGTTCATTTCGACCGCCTAAATTGTAAGATTCGCCAATGGAACCCGACGAAGCAATTCGCCACAATGCTTCGGCATGATCTCCAACAAATAGCCAATCTCTTATTTGATCACCAGATCCATATATTGGGATTTTATGTTCCTTTAGGGCTTTAGCAATAACGAGCGGAATTAGCTTTTCGGGGGACTGAAAAGGCCCATAGTTATTTGAACAGTTTGAAATTATTACAGGAAGCCCATAGGTTCGCCCCCATGCCCTTACAAGATGATCACTTCCTGCTTTAGTGGCAGAGTACGGGCTACTTGGATCGTACTTTGTCTCCTCGGTAAACAAAAGTTTGTCAGCATTTTGTTCTTCTGAAGGATGAGCAAGACTTCCGAACACCTCATCCGTTGACACATGCAATAGCGTAAAATGAGGCGTGGCCACCTGCTCTAAAAAACCCCTGAGAACCTCTAATACAACAAACGTGCCAACAAGGTTTGTATTGATGAACTCCGCTGGGCCATCGATAGACCTGTCAACGTGACTTTCAGCTGCCAAATTAAAGAACACATCAGGCTTAAAGTCTTGAACTGCCTTGCCTAATGCGTCTTTGTCCGCAATATCGCCATGAACCAAACGATATCGCTTGCTGCCCTCCAAATGACGCAACGCTTCAGAAGACGATGCATAAGTCAGTTTATCAAAATTAAGGACTTCGGCCCTGGTCGTGTCGTGAATGTATCTAATAAGGGCCGAACCGATAAATCCCGATCCGCCAGTGACAAATACGCGACTAAACTTTCTCTTATTTGCGCTCACACAGAACTCCTGGCTAAATCTGTAAATTTATCTTTGTCGAAAATATAATCTTCCTTGGAATATGGTTCCGAAGCCAAGACTAAGACGACTGTATTTAAGGCGAAATTTGAGAGCTTTCTCCACATCATTGGGCCAACAAAAAGACCTTTGGAAGGGGTATCCAACTTAAAGACAGAGTTAGAGAAACCGTCATATAGCTCCACCTCCACTGATCCTTGCAAGCAAACGATGACCTGCTGCAATTTAATATGACCGTGATTGCCGCGACTTGCACCTTGAACAACGTTAGAGAGGATATAGTTACGTTTTATTTCAAATGGAACCGATTTGCTATTCTCTTCCAAGACAGTAAGACACCCTCGCTCATCATGAAAGCACTCGACATCTAAAAGTGAATATTTGGATAATTGCATTATAGTAAACCAACAGTGGGCAAGGTCGGGGCGGTTCCATTTTCATATTTCACAAACATTACGCCTGCCTTAGACCCGGGCAAGGCATTCAATCTGTCGCCGCTTACCTTTAACGGATAGAATACAATATCAGTCGCTGAGATTGGGCCATTGCTAGATAGTTGAAACCCTTGAAAGATAAAAATTTCTTTGAAGGATCCGATTATATTTCTAGAGACCGGATAAATTTTTTGAATTTCTGTTCTGGCCGTGGAGTCTAAGTCTTCAACAAATCCATCAATATATTTATTCCAATAATCTATTGACGCACCTAGGACAACTTGCTCGCCGAACATATCTCCAGGTGCTCGGCGCATGGTTTCAACAAAAAACACTTCTCCTTTTGACACAAGAAACTGAGAATGCAGTAAACCTCTTGTCAATTTCTGATCATTAATTATCTTTTTCTGCGCTCTGATAATTTCCGAGGTAATATCCGGCGGAAGAATTGAAGGGAATATCGAGCCAACAACACTAAATCCAGATTCAGAAACAAACTCGTCCACTAAAAAATGATCACATGTCGCCCCTTCTTGGCAAATGAAAGTAGAAATACTGTGAAGTGTGCCTTCTATAAAGTTTTCTATAATGTATGAACCTGAAGCACTATTTTTCTTCGCAAATTCGATAGAATTCTCGAGTTGGTGTTTGGATCTTACAATCGAGCACCCCCTGCCACTAAAGGCATCTGAAGGCTTAACGAAGGCTGGAAAAGTTATGTTGTCTTCGGTCATTCGAGACGCAGTGGGTATATTTAAACGATTGAGCACCTCTTTGAATTCTTCTTTAGTGTGCAGAGACAAAACAGTTTCAGGTTTATCAGGAAAAAAAACCCCTAGGTTTTGCGATAAGTATGCGGCAGACAAATAAGAGACATCGTTACAGGTAGGAACCACAACGTCAAATGTCTGGCGCGTAACACTTTCCATTACCGACGTCCAGTCGGAATAATCCTCGATAATTTGGGCGTCGCTGATGCGATGCCCCTCATCGTTTGGCAACCTACCAACAGTGGTTACGCTAAAGCCCCTTCGTTGCAATCGATTAATTATTGGAATAGCCGTGAAACTAGTCCCAAGAACAAGAGCCTTAGGCATACTTTTTCCACTCAACTTTCTCAGTATTGTTGGTCTCAAGGGCTTTTTGTATGCACTCTACAGTAAGAATATAAAGCAGTCCGTCTTTCAAGCTTACAATATCAGGATTCTTGCCATCTATAAGATTTAGAAAACTGTCAAACTGGTTACACAGTGGATCATATTGAATTAGATCGTCGAATGGCTCCCTTATAGTCTCTTTCCACCAATCTTTTTTTTCCGATTCCTGATGCACTAAGGTGAGCCGAGGCAAATCGAGGCTTGCCCTTTTCCCGCCAATAAAAATACTTGAATGGGGCGTGTGCGGAAACGCCTCATTCTCATGGCTGTTGTGCTCCCAACTTCTGTCTCCAACCACACAATCAGAAACTGACCACGTTCCAACTGCGCCATTTGCAAACGTCATCGAAACTGCTGCAGTGTCGATGACGGAATAGCCGCGATTTTTTTTTCCAAAGGCTGCAACTTCATCGATTGGCCCAAGCAGTTTTATCAACGTTGCAATCTCATGAATTAGATTAATACCTAATACGCCCCCTAGGTGCTCTTTATCCGTTCGCCACTTCGCTTCCTGAAAATATGCATCCGGTTTGTACCAATGCGTAACACCCGCAACTGATATTATTTCACCAAGTTGACCAGAGCTTAGTATTTTCTTAGCCTTTCGGAAAACTTCTCCATAAACCCTGTGGTGACCAACCATACACCTAATTCTATCTATATCGCTGACCCCAGCAGCATCCAGCTGATCATGAAACTGTCTGCTTGATGTTACAGCAGGTTTTTCTACGAGGACTGGCATATCGGACGAGATGCAGGTTAATATTTGTTTGGCATGGAAAGCTGTTGGCGAGGATATGATAACTCCGTCAGGTCTAACGCGAGCCATAACCTCCTCCAGATCTCCAACAGCCATAAGTTTAAAATGTTTGGCGCCTTTGTATTTTTTTAGATCTTTATTAGGAACCAATACGGAGCATAACTGAGCCGACGAGCTTCGGTCTATAATTTCTGCATGAACACGGCCAACGAGCCCATATCCAACTAATAATATGCGTTTCAAAGCAAACACCTAATTGTAAAAAAACAACACAGACTCGTAAATGCTCTCGGTATAATGCCGAAAAGAGACCTTTTTATAAATTCCAAGCATGTTGATTGTTTCGAACACCTCAATCATTTGACGCGGATAGTGATAACAGGCGACGGCCAGATACGGTTGATAGTTAGATAATGTTTTCGCCATGCCCTCAAGCGCTGGCACTTCGTGGCCCTCTATGTCTAGCTTCACAAAAGATGGCGCAGGCAAGCCAGACAATGAGTCTAACTTTGCTAATTTTATAGGAGTTCCATAATGGAGATTAGCGGTCGACTCGGAGCCGTTATCAGTAATGAAAGCTTCCCCATCATCATTTGACAGACCTACATTCTGCTCGAAAATGTTTGCACCAGAGCCGAGTTTCTTTCTGATTTTTTTTAGATTTCTCTTATTTGGCTCAAAATACACTACAGTTGCTTCCTCTCCGGCTAGGCGCATAAATTCTAAAGACGTAAATCCGTCAAAGCAGCCAACATCATAGAAAACTGACGATTCATCCAGAAAAATAAAGGGCTCGAAATACTGTTGCGACTGCAGATCTTCTAGCCCTTCCAGATAATCAATATTATAGGATTTCCTAAAATTTATAACTTTGTCAAAGAGGAGTCGGGATTCAACGTCTGAAAAAGAGCGCCTTACAGCATCAAACCGAGTTTCCTCTTTTTTGTAAATTGCTGCGAAATCTTCATTGAACCTTAAGTCACAGGCCAAAATGGAACCTTCGGATAAAATTTCTGCAAAATGAATGACCTGCTTAAAATCCTTTTTTAGCAGATCTTGCGTAGTCAATATTTGACCGCCCGCACAATTGATTACTGGGATACTTTTATCTGCTGATGCTCGTTTCAGGACCGGTCTATTCTTAAACTTTTGTAAATTCGAAAAATCATCAATTACGGCCACGACATCGAATAAATCTATAACTATGTCGGTATATAAATTGATTCCGAAAACCTGAACCGGAGTACTTTTGATATCTGTGAGGACATGTTTCATGTGTTTTTCACTTTAATTTTGGTTAGCGTGTAATCCCGCCGCTATTAACTCACTCACAAACGCTCGAATAGTAAGGGTGAACTTTGTTAAAGAACTCTATTAATTTTTACCCAACAAAAATCTAACGGATTCAGCAAACTCTCTTACGGCACCGGCGCCCCCAGGAGCATCCATTATATTTATTCCGCTTAGCCTTTTTACCTCGCCTACTGCATCACCCGGGCAAGCGCAAACCCCAACTTTAGACAATAGCTCGAGGCAATTTATATCATCTCCAATATAGGCAACCTCGCTTATGTCCAGCCCAAGTTCATCGCAAAGATTTGTGATTGCCGTTAGTTTTCCTACCCCCCTTTCCCCTTGAATTATAAAATCAATGCCAAGCTTTTCTGCTCGTTTGCTATTTATTTTTGCATTTTCACTTGTGATTAAAGCTGTTCTTAACCCTAAACTTTTTAAGAGCTCGAATGCCATACCGTCGCGAGTATTAAATTTTTTTAATTCCTCACCATTCTGCGAATAATACATCCCACCATCAGTCAACGTACCGTCAATATCGCTAGCAAATAATTTTATTTGCGCCGGCTCTCGGCGTGAATTTTTCGTCTGCCGGAGTAAAGAAGAAACAACAACAAGATCACTAGGCTCATCAATTTCGTAGTAAGTCTCTTCGGGCATCTCCCAGTGGATAATCTTCCCAGAGATCCTGCTTTTCGACTCTAGGATATCCCAAACCCGGCTAATATAAAAAGCACCATTCTCAACCAAAAAGCCGTCGAAATCCTGGCGCCTAGGTCTCGCTTCAGGCGAATAATTAATCGGCTCGCCCTCTTCGGACCAAATAAACCTTTTTTGCCTCACGACAGTGAGCAGACTATCGCCATCCGATTTTTTTAATTTCTCAAGCGCTTGGGATATGTCCGACGGCTTTGTCAAAGGCGAAGTAGCTTGCGCAAACACTAGTGTTTCTTCACGCGAGATATTAGCACCGTTCAAGAACTCGATGATTGCGTCCTCCGAACTACTTTCTGACTGCGCATTAACTGGCATTCGCTCAAAAACTTCGACTATATCCGAGTTATATCTTTTAACTACGCCGGCAATCTCATCGCTATCAGTAGAAACATAAACTTTCGTTAGACAGCCGCTGTCACATAGAGCATCTAAAATGTAATAGACAAGCGGTCGCCCATTCACAGGGACAATATTTTTTTTGGGGATGGCGACACTTCCCCCACGAGCTAATATCAATCCAATGGCCATTTACTGGTCTCTATATTTTAGTTTTTCGCGCTGCACTTTTTCAATGTCGAGGATATCTTGCTGTTTCAAAGACATGGCCGCATGAACCGCGGACAAATCCCTACTCAATTTTGCCAAACCTTGCGGTTCGAGTGAAGCAGCATGGTCGGTCCCCTTCCAAGCTCGGTTTTTTGTGAAATGGCGTTCTATCCATTTTGCGCCCAGAGTGTAGGCAGCAATATCCAACGAGATACCGAGGTGATGGCCGGAAAAACCAATCTCATTAACTCGATCTGCAAAATTTTCATAAAGTTTCGTAATTTCCAGCAAGCAACTTTCTTCAGCAGAAACCGGATAACCTGATGTACAGGCATAGATCATTAACTTCGGTTTGGCCGAGTCAGTTTCTTCAAATAGATTAACAATTTGTTCAGCCTCTTCTGGCGTCGTCATACCGAGCGAGATTTGGACCTGGCCTTCAAAATGGTCCCGAAGATATCGAAGCATTTCAAAATGATTGTTGCAGGCTGATGGAACCTTAATGAACTCTGGGTTTAAGGATGCAATCTCTTTGGCAGACGTTAAATCCCATACAGATGTTGAATAGGTTATGCCGATTTCCTCGCAATATTCCTTTAATTTTTTATGCTGATCAACGTCAAATTCAAGAAACTCCCGGTGCGCTCCATAAGTGTTGCCGTATGAATTATCAGGCACAGGATGCGGGGCATCATACTGCTCATCGGTTAACAGCTCTTTATTGTGTCGTTTTTGGAACTTCACATATCCAACACCGGATTGCTTGGCCAATAAAATCAACTCTTTGGCAGTTTCAAAATCGCCCATGTGATTGCAGCCGATTTCGGCAACAATTTTTGGTTCTTGGTATTTCAAATTATTTCCTTCCATAAATATCCTCAACTCGGACAATATCATCCTCGCCAAGATAGCTACCGACTTGCACCTCAATCAACACAAGCTCGGTGTCTCCGACATTCGTCAGCCGGTGCTTTTCGCCCAGCGGGATATATCGATATTCCCCAGGGCCCGTCTCAAATTCTTCGCCGCCAACTTGCACAATGGCTTTACCTTGCGTGACCACCCAATGCTCGGCGCGCTTGTGGTGATATTGCAAACTGAGCTTCTGCCCCGGCGCCACCGTGATGCGTTTGACCTGATAGCCGTCTTCTTGTTTCAGCGTTGCATAGGTACCCCAAGGGCGGTGCACTGTGGCGGGCAGTTCCGTCAGATCAGCATCAGCCCCCGCTTTTAAGGCCTCGACCACCAGTTTCACATCTTGTGACTTAGATCGGTCGGCGACCAGCAGTGCATCTGGCGAGTCGATAATGACCAGATTATCAACGCCGATGGCGGCGATTACTTTTTCCGTGTGGCTGGTACTTTCGATATGACTATTGCGGGTTTCAACAAAATGGATTTTATCGGCACCAACGGCGCTGTTGCCGTTCTGGTCAGCTTCATGCGCGCAAGCCACGGCATCCCAGCTTCCGACATCCGACCAGCCGAAACCGGCCGGCACCATGGCGATTTTGTCGGCGCGCTCCATCACCGCATAGTCGATGGAAATATCCGGCTGGGCGATGAAACTGGCTTCCTCAAAACGGGTCACACCAGCCTCTTCTTGCGCCTCAGCAAAAGCAGATTCTGAGGCTGCCCACACATCGCCCGAATGCATCGCCATGTTTTCAGCCATCACACCGGCGGTAAAGCAGAACATGCCTGAGTTCCAATAATAGCGCCCTTCGGCGAGATAAGTCTCGGCGGTGGCGCGGTCTGGTTTTTCGACAAAACTTTGCAAAGGTTGCAGTGTGTCTCCCGCCGCGGCGACCTCCAAATACCCATAGCCCGTCTCCGGACCGGTTGGGCGAATACCGAAGACGACGAGATTGCCGGCTTGCGCTTGTTCAGCCGCCTGGCCGACGGCTTTTTCGAAAGCCGCGTCATCAGAGATTAAATGGTCGGCGGCCAGCACCAGACACACGGCGTCATCATCATGCACCTTTTGAATATGCCGCACAGCCAGAGCAATGGCGGGAGCGGTATTGCGGCCCTTCGGTTCCAGAAGATACGAAACTTTCGGCGCCTTAGGCGTCTCTTTCATCAAATTCTCAGTCAGGAAATAGTGATCCTGATTGGTCACAATCAAAGCGTCATCGGCAATAAGTGCTGCACGCTCCAATGCATGCGCCAAAAGCGGCTTGCCGGCCACTTCCATAAAGGGCTTTGGATGCATGCGCCGCGAAACAGGCCACAAGCGTGCACCCGCGCCACCTGAGAGAATAATGGGAATAAGTTTAGTCATTTCCGAATAAATCTCGCGTGAACACTTTATCGCTCACATCATCCAATTCATCGACCTTGCGATTGGCGATGATGACATCGCAACGGGACTTAAAACCATCCAGCGCATGTGTCACTTCAGAATTGAAAAACCGCTCCTCATCAAGAAGCGGTTCATAGACAATCACTTCAATGCCCTTTGCCTTAATGCGTTTCATAACGCCCTGCACAGCGGAAGACCGGAAATTATCCGAGCCCGCCTTCATGGCAAGGCGATAAATGCCAACCGTTTGCGGCTGCTTGGCGATAATTTGCTCGGCGATAAAATCTTTGCGCGTCGTGTTGGAGTTCACAATCGCCTGAATCAGGTTTTGCGGCACGCGGTCATAATTGGCGAGTAATTGCTTGGTGTCCTTTGGCAAGCAATAGCCGACATAGCCGGTGCCGACGACGGTTATTTTATGCGGACCACTCATGATGCATAGCCTTCCGGATTTTGCGATTGCCAGTTCCACGATGACGAAGAGGCATCATCAACCGACAATGTTGCAGTCCAGTTAAGGTCTTGATTGGCTTTTTTTGGGCTGGCGACTGAGCTTGCGACGTCGCCTGCGCGACGTGCAACAATTTTTGACGCGAGCGATTTTCCTGCTGCCTTGCTGTAAGCGCCGAGCAATTCCTTCACCGTAACGCCTTGGCCTGTCCCAATATTAAACACATCAAAGCCCAATTGCGCGTCCAACGCGGTGAGTGCTGCTAAATGCGCCTTAGCCAAATCAGTTACGTGAATATAGTCTCGCTCGCCCGTGCCGTCGCGTGTCTCATAGTCGTCACCGAATATTTGCAGTGCTTCGCGCTTGCCGACAGCGACTTGGGCGATATAGGGCATGAGATTATTGGGGATGCCGTGCGGGTCCTCGCCAATGCGGCCCGAGGCATGCGCGCCGACCGGATTGAAATAGCGCAACGCAATAGCGCTGCGCCGGTCTTGCGTCCAGTCGCGCAGGATATTCTCAACCATCAGTTTGGTTTGGCCATAGGGATTAACCGGCGCGACGGGATGCGCTTCATCAAGCGGCAAATATTGCGGCGTCCCATAGACAGTGGCCGAAGACGAAAAGACGATTTTTTTGCACTCATGTGCATCCATCGCCTTCAGCAATTCGACTGATCCCGCGACATTGTTTTCATAATAGGTGAGCGGTTGTTCGACACTCTCACCGACGGACTTGAGGCCGGCAACGTGAATGACTGCTTCGGGCTTAAATTCAGAAAACGCCTTATCCAGTGCCTCGGCATCGCGGATATCATCCGCCAGAAAACCGAAATCCTTATTGGCCAATTGCTTGACCCGCGCGAGTGCCTCTTCATGCCCATTGGAAAGATTATCCAGCACATAAGCCTCATGGCCCGCAGCCAGAAGCTCAACCAGCGTGTGGCTGCCAATATAACCGGCACCGCCCGTTACCAAGACACGCATCAGGCCGCACTCACGTCTGTTATCTCACGTCTCATAAGGCAATTTATCATTACAGGCGCTCAACATCCGCGCGCGACACATCAACCCGCGTCACCTGCCCCATAAAATCAAACAGCAAGCGCACGCAATCATCGGCCACAAAAGTTTCAACCTCACCGACAAAGTCAGCGAAAGCGCCGGAGAGCATTTTGACCTCCTCGCCGGCCTGCAAATCATCCAGCGGCTGCAGAACCTGGCCCGCGTCACAACGCGCCTGCATGCCGGCCATCAACGCATCCGGCACGGCAGCCGGTAACGCTTTTTCAAAACTGATCAGACGCGACACGCCAAAAGTGGAATTGATTTTGCGCCAGTCGCTGCGCTTGGCACCAAAGCGAATAAACAAATAGCCGGGGAACACCGGCCGCAGCACTTCGCGCATTTGCCGCGCATGGCGCACTGTTTTGCGGCGCAGTGGCATGAAGGTCTCAAAGCCCTGCTCACCCAAATTGGCAACTGCTTTGGCAAAACCATTGGGCTTTAGCTGGGCGACATACCATTTGGCGGTATCAATGGAATGATGAGTGCTCATGCCTCGCCCGCCTCGTCACGTTTGACCTGCGCGCTCAATGCGGCAATTTCTTGCTCCAAGCGATAATATTCAGCCTGTTTGCGCTTCAAGAAAGACGCGGTTAAGCGCGCCTTGGCAGTGATGCCCTTGGGCGTCAGTAAATAGGCATAGCCCAGCTTATGTTCGCTTTTGCTGAAATTTTCAGCCTTGACGAAACCCTTCGCCGTCAGCGCTTTCAAGCAATAATTGACGCTCCCGAGACTGACGCCGAGGTCAGCCGCTAACCCGCGTTGCGACACATGTGGCTGCTCCTGCAACTTGGCCAGAAGCTGCAGCTCAATTTCGTCATTTGCCGAATAATTTTCTGATTTTGCCATAATTTTGAGAGTTTTATTTTTCCACGCTACCGCAGGTCGGGGTGAAATGCATCCTTGCCCCAACATATGTTCAAACGTTGAACAGACCGTATAGCGACCACGGGCTTACCACAAGCCCTAAATTGTGCTTTCAAAGGGGTGTTTTTATGGTTAAGACAGTAAAAACTTGAGGGAAAGATATGTCTGAAACAATTAGCGATGAAATTGACCTGATTGAACTGGTCGAGGTTATTTGGGATGGCAAATGGCAGATTATCGGCATAACCGCCATTTTCGCTCTCTTGGCGATTGTTTTCGTCCTCATGAACAACCAATCATATGATGGCCAATTGCGTATTTCGAAGCTTGATCGGTCGCAAATAGCCGCCTTCGCACCGCTCAATGATACACCGGGCATTTCAAAACCGATCTATTCGAACGTTACGCTAATCGGACAAGAAGGCGTCATCCTCAGCGCGGATTTGTTCAAGGTGGTGCAAGAGGAATTCTCTCTCGGGGAAATCTTGATTGATGCGCACCAAGCCCTCGACCCGAGGATACAAGGTTTTGAGGGCGATGCCGCAGCCAAACGCGACGAACTATTAAAAATTGCCTCGGATTACAAATTCGCCCTGAAAAAGGGCAGCGAAACTGAAGGGTTTTTAGAATTCGCAACACCTGACAAAGCCCTCTCCGGTCGTATCTTGCAGCATGCGGTAGCGGCGCTGAATGACCGCATAAGGACTAAAAATCTCCGCGCCCTGACGGATCTCAAAGCATCAATTTCAACCGGCTTGCGGTATGAAATTGAAGAAACACAAGTGGCTATTGAAAATGTAGTGGCTGATTATCAAATCAGAACAAAAGCTCGCCTTGCCAATTTAAAAGAGCAAGCAGCTATTGCGCGCCAACTTAGCATTGCCGGTAATCAATCGGCCCTCGGCGCAAGAGAAGGCGGCGGCATTGGCATTAATGTGAACAGCGATTTGCCGCTTTATTTGCGTGGCTATAAAGCGCTCGAAACAGAGGCCAAGCTGATTGAGGCGCGCGGCGATGACGTCTTGATCTATATCGACAAATACCCGGACCTCGCAGCCAAACTGCAGCGCCTCGAAAGCGATAAACGTTTACAGCGCATCGATACGGGTATCGCTCTCACGCCGCTGGCTGACCCCGAAGCCTTTCGGGCAGCGAATGTGAATGTCGAGACCATTGTCTATCAGCCGAGCTCATCGCGCGCGCTGGTCGTTATCATGGCGACGCTATTGGGCGGCATCATTGCAACGCTCATCATTTTATTCCGACATTTCATCGGCCAGCGTCGCATAGCGGCTTAGAAGCAGGCCAAAACTATGGAGACGCTTATCTAGACATCCATCACCGCGACATTGGTCGCCATTATTTTGGTTGTTGCCCTGCGGCCCATGGCCATTGCTTTGCGCCTTGTCGACAAGCCGGATGAACGCAAACATCACACAGGCGAGGTGCCGCTCATCGGTGGCCCAGTCATTTGGCTGATTGTCACTTTTGCATCAATTTTTGCGCCCAACGGTTTTCCACGGGGTATAACGTTGGCCGGCTTGGCCTTAGTCTTACCCGGCACATTTGATGACCATCGCCCCATCTCAATCTGGCCTTTAACATGCTTGGCATTGTGCAAAGCGAGACGGTTCTTTTTTACTCGGTTATCTTTACCTGGGCAGTATCAGCTTTCTGCTGTTTAACTTGCAAGTTTTCAACGGGCGGAAAACCTTTCTCGGCGATAGCGGCTCCATGTTTATCGGCCTGGCAATTGCGTTTGCGCTTTTGAGGGCAAGCCAGCCCGACACTGGCGAGACAATGCCGATACCGGCAGCGCTGTGCCTTTGAATAATTGCCATGGCGCTAACGGGTATGACAACCATTATCTTCAGGCGTCTGTCGAGCGGCCGCTCGCCCATGGCGCCGGACCGTAAGCATTTGCAGCATATTTTGATGCAGGCCGGTTTTTCAGTCCGCCGTGCGCTTTTGGTGATGATCCTCTCTTCCATCGCCGCGTTTTGGATCGTCTTTGGGCTGTATATACAGTTTGGCGAACCGGCCAGCATTATCGGCTTCTTCATTTTTATCGGTGTTTATTACGCCGCCGAGCAGCGCAGCGGCAAATTATCGGGCTTGATCGCCAATTAAGCTTTCACCACCTGCGCTGTGCCATGAATGCCGTGCATGGCATTGCGCGTATCGATAATCAACCCCGCCTCATCAGCCAGCTTTTGATAATCAACACTGTCATGGTTGGCAACAATCAAAGCCGCGTCGGCTGATTTGGCATTGGCGGCTTCAACCGAAGCGCGCCCTGCCAATTCGGCATGCTCGCGTGTCATCGGAATGACCGGCACATGCGGATCGTGGAAGACGACATTTGCGCCGGTGGCTTCCAGCAATTCCAATAGAAGTCGTGAGCAATCTCCTGGAAGCAGCGTCTCTATTTCACCGTTAAATTCTGAAAAAGACCCCGATAATATTTTCACACAAGCGCCAGCTGCAAGGTCGTCTAGGGGCAATAAAGCAATGTTATCGTCGCAGCGGAGACGAAGGCTATTAATTAAATCTTGTGGGACAGGTGCAGGAAGATTTGGCCCAAAACTAATGAGCTTTGACACACCCATTGTAGAGTTTACCTAGCGCCAATCATGGGGGCGTTCACCAAAACAAATAAATAGATAGCTTGGAAAAACCAGATTCAAGGTTTCGCGCATTTGACCGGCATGCCTAACTGTTTTGCGTCGAAGCGGCATGAACGACTGAAAGCCCTGCCTATCCAGATTTGCAACCGCTTTTGAAAAGCCGTTTGGCTTGAGCTGGGCAACATACCAACTATTAGACAGAAATAAGGATTTATGGGTCATGGACACCTTCGGTTTCGTATAATCTACCTTGGTATTTCCTCCGACCTTCCGGCAATCACAGTCAATAGGGCAAGAAAAATTTGGCGACCATTGGAAAATGCCAGATGACGAGAAAAAACTAAGATTTTGCTAGCCTTAAAAAGCGAAGAGAAAAAAGTAGAGTAATAAGAACGATGAAGACGCCGATTGTGTCGCCGATCAAATAGGTTGTCACTGTAATGAGGTGTAGTGATGGATCTATAGTTGGCGATAAAAGGAGGGAATTACCGATTGAGTTGATGATTGATGCAAGAAACCCAATCAATAAGATCGAACGCCAGTGAACCACATTTGCGTTTTTCGTAGATATGTCAATTCCTGTCGCTCTCACCAATACAAATGCTATAGGAGCGCAAAATGTGCCGACCAAAACCAATCCCAGATTGGCAAGGGTGGGCTCACCAAACCTCCAAAAAAGCATGTATATAAAAAGATGGGCTAAAAAGAGTGGAATGACGGCGCGTGCTTGAAAAAGCCAGATCGAAAGTACTCTAATCCCATGGGGGAGGAAGACCAACGAGGCATATGCAGTTTGAGGCAAATTTAGAACAGTCTGAACGGGCGTAATTATGAGGGTTACCAAGAAAAAACAGAAGCAATAGCTCAAGAAAACCGTGAAAAAGATTCTTCTGTCAAAACTGAATTTTTGTATTAGTGAATTCATAGACAGCAGCCTAAGACAAGCGGCTTTAATGAACAACTGTCATTTATTTACACTTCGAAACTGGTTAGATCTTGACTTCTAAACGATATAAACCTTTTTTCCGGTCCGCTGGAAGGCTTATATCGCCATGATCCAGAAGCTTTTTCAAAGCTCTAAAGAAGCTAGGATCAGGAATTTGAGCGCAAAGTGGATGCGTTTTAATTTTGCTCGATTGCACAAACGCGCCTGAGGGCGCCATATTCTGCAATTGGGCAATAGCTGAAAGTATATTTTTCTCGGTAGAGGTATTGTAACCTAACCCAATATCTTTTTCCATCGCATGCAATACCGCTCTGAGCTCCGCATATCTGTCTAATCTGCTCAATTAAGATCCCCTTTCTGTTAGCTATTTGCGCATTGATATGAAGAGCCAAAACCCAGAGCTCTTGGTGCGCCCTTAAAACAACCTCAAACGATACTAGCTAAATAACATTTAGAAGCTAGCAAAATAGCACAAAAAACTTGCAAAAAATCTCTTAATGATATTTAAGAAAATGACCGAATTAGGATGTTGGATGGATCAATGAATATTTATCTTTTTCTCATCGGCTATGCCGTAATCGGACTATTGGTGAACGCCTAATCCCTTTAGTCTAATAGTATCCAATAAAAACCCAAAAAGTGTTAGAAATCGATTATTATTTTATGTCTCACTAAAATTCAACAACGATCGTTAAGGAGGGAGCTAATGAGTGAAATACCCAATGACAAAATTGGTCTTGTAGAATTGTTCCAAATTATCGGGGATGGCAAATGGTTAATTGCCGGGTTGAGCGCGTTGATTATTGCGCCAGCTTTCGCGTTTTTGGCCTTTATTTATGAGCCAGGCAAAAAAGCGAGCATAAACCTTCTGCAGCTTAGCGACACTCACATGAACCTCTATAGCGGACTTAAATCAGACCTTTCTGCGACCGTGACCGCGGGCGGTCTCCAAATCAGACATTTCATGTTGAGTCGAAATACTCAGACTGCCCAGTAAGCGCCTATTATGCTCTCGCTAGTTTACATTTCAATTATTGCGACGTTGCTTACTACAGCGCTTGTAACGGCCTTGATACCTCTGGCACGTCGCTGGGGCCTTGTGGATAAGCCAGCGGGACGCAAACAGCATAAAGGTGAGGTGCCACTCATCGGGGGGCCTGTAATTTGGCTTGTGGTGGTTACAGGGATTTTGATTTTTATCCCAAACCCGCCATGGCGAGGGATAATGGCGGCAACCATGCTCGTTATTTTGGGGGTGGTTGACGACCGACAGCCCGTTCCCGCAATCATAAAGCTCGTTTTCCATATTGCTGCTGCCACTATTGTTGTAATGGGCAACAACCTGACAATTTCTGATATTGGCATTTTCAACGAGACATTTGGATCGCCAGACTTTGCCACTTTACATGAGCTCATAGCGGTCTTTGCTATTGTGTTGGCTATCAATGCCTTCAATATGATTGACGGTATTGATGGCTTAGCCGCCAGCATGGCACTGCTCGCACTGACCCACGCAAACCTTGCCTTCAACTTGATTCACGGCGCAACCCCGCCTAGCTATGCTGTTTTCACTGCTTTGTTTTCGGGCGCCATCGCAGGATTTCTTATGTTTAATCTGCAAATTTTTAACGGCCGCAAGGTTTTCCTCGGCGACAGTGGCTCCATGCTAATCGGCCTCATAGTCTCAAATGCCATCATTGGTGCAAGCCAAGACATTGCATGGGTCACGGAAACCGCGAAAATTCCTGCGTCTTTGTGCCTATGGCTCATTGCCATCCCAATTACCGATGTAACAATTATTATAATTCGGAGGCTCGCCAGTGGCCGCTCGCCAATGGCGCCGGACCGAACGCATTTACATCATAAAATTATGGAGAATGGATTTTCGGCGCGACGAACCTTACTCATTTTTATTTTATCTGCTGTGGGAGCTTTTTGGGTCGGCTATTTCCTGACGATCCAATTCGGCGAAGCGATCAGTATCATTGGATTTTTAGCGTTCATACCAGTGTATTATTTCTCAGTTCAATGGGCCTGCAGTAGTCTTGGCAAAATATCCAACCCAAAGCACTAAACAGCTGAGGGGCAGGTATTTTTATCAGTTAGCTTGGTGACAGCTCACTCAGCTAGCGCAGCCAGCGATTCAGGGGTGATTCCGCTGCCCCCGATATCGTGGCGCAAAGCGAGATATAGACTGTCATGCTCGATCATCAAATTGGCGTATAATAGCTTCATGGCATATGGCAGGCGGTCGTAAGCCATCGTCATGCTTGCCCACATAGTATCGGCACCAAAAGGCACTTGGTCGGCTTGCAGAATTGACATGATGTTAGGGTGCGTGAGGGAAACCACATCATGGTGCCAAATATCGGTGGTGGTTTTGGCACTACTTCCCTTAAGGCGTTCAATTTTTACCACTTCGGGGTGGCCCTCATCGGCTATGGTTGGCGCAAAACTGTGTTCTTCCAGACGCTCGCCGAAAATATGGGCCGTCTGCTTCATCTGCTCAAAACTCAAATGCTGCTTGGCGGCGAACAAAACGCCATATTCCCAAAGAGCTTCGCGAAGGTCGCCAGCCCCTTTCTCATCCAACTCAGATAAATGACAGCCTTCTATGCGCCCTCCAATCGCGGGCGTGCAAGGTTCAACGGCGAATTGATGACACTCTTTCCTTTTCAGCATAATTCATAATCCTCCCCAAAATTCATCATCAGTGTAACCCACTCCTCTAATTCGATTTATCAAATCGGGACATTCATGAGGTTCTGTTCGCTTACCTGCCGCTAAAAACCTGAAAGCACCGTGTTTCGCCGACCGTGCGACCCGGAACTTGGGCCTTTTCTGGGTAGACCATATGGATGACCACAAATAGGGTTTGCACAAGCCTACAAAAGTACTAACCTATTGATATTAATGAAAGTCAGGGCTTGCTAGGAGCCTAGGATAGGCATCGAACCCATCTCGGGTGCACCAATCATGTCAGTGGCTTAGCTATTGTCTCTCGTTAGCCCCACACCTAAGAACACGTCCTGCCACAGTGGAGGTCGTGTGCCGGCAGCACTTTCTTCTACATTATCAATACAATATTTTTGGGTTGCTCGCCGATAGCGGCGCGTGGAAATCTTTTGTTTCTACAAAAGGGAGTGACTGTTATGGAATCGATTGAAGTGAAAAACTTTGCTGTAGATGGCGATGTCAATGAACCCACTAACGCGCGCGTTGAGACTTTGAATATTGGCGGGCAGCGGGTGATGAAGCTGACGTTGAAGCCCGGCTGGAAATGGTCGGAAGATATTAAGCCAACTGTCGACACGGATAGTTGTCAGGCGCGGCATTTGGGCGTGGTCATGAAGGGCACGGTCGCGTCACGCCCGCACA
>Ga0209603_1000840_pt1 | contig 34990 bp, 33 predicted proteins | sample COGITO_mtgs_1206_FD_184812 | JGI IMG/M metagenome (GOLD analysis project Ga0209603, IMG submission 184812) | Pelagic marine microbial communities from North Sea - COGITO_mtgs_120607 (SPAdes) (version 2) | ecosystem: Environmental > Aquatic > Marine > Epipelagic ... | reverse complement strand
ATCAACTCGACCAACAGAATCGTTGTACAATCTTCCGAAGATATAGAACTAATTCTGATCGGCGATGGATTGCTTAGAAGCTGGGTATTGTTTGACAAAAAAGTAACGATAAGCGCCTCTCCTGGTCAAAAAAGTATTAAAATAGAAGCCGAACAACCAAAACTATGTACTTTACTGGCATGTAACAACGCACCAAAATCAGCCTGTAGTTTTACCTGTTTGGCTTCTTCAATGGAAATTTTACAATTGTTATCGTCAGATAAAGTCATTTCAATTGTTTTTATGAAATCGGGGTTATTATTAGTTTCAAATAATCTTGAAAAAATATACATTGCACCACAAGTGGGCCAGGGCCCTCGAATAAAATGAAAAAAAAAATAAAGTATATTTAATTATGATATAGTTTATCATACGCAGTTAGGATCTTATAGTCAACGCTGCTGAGGTAGTGTTGTGTACCTTTTTGTGTGATTGCGATGTAGAAAGATCCATGCGATGGAACACTTGCATTTTGTTCGTCTGCTACTCTCAATTCCGCAATTTTATTGCCGTTGCTGTCAGCAGAAGTTTTCATTAATCTACTCAAAACTTCTGATGTTAGTGCCATACAAGTCGTGTTGCTGTGTTTTCCTGGTCTATTAAAGTTAACCCTGAGAGTTAGATTGGCCGATTTTAATGTTTCTATTATATTCTCAATACTGATCGAAGTACCATATGTTTCGGTTGTTTGGTACAAAGTGGTACCGGCTGATTGCACGCTTCTGGTATCGTTATAATCAAAAATATCTTTTCCAGATTTGCGTAATTGATTCAATACCTCTCCCTGCTCTTCCACTTTGTTTTTATGATAACTTGACATACCGACTGGTTTCATAGTAGCTTCAATCACGATATGGTGACGTTGTACGGGTAATTCTTGAGGAATGTGAATTGGTACTGGCGATGAATCCCTGAAAGAAAGTCGAGACATTTTACTGGTATTATTGATATATATATACTGTTTTTTTTTCCATTTTATTCGAGGACCAAGGCCCGAATTTTCTCTTTCTGTTTACCACATTGTAAACGCGCCGGAAATGCCATGTATAATATTTGAACTGTGCCTTGGCCATCGGCTCCGCCCGCGCTTCGCGCTCCATCCAGTGAATCCGTCAAAATAAGAGGACATTTTTATCATAGTTTTCGTCAGTCTGTGAAAATTCCACACTGCTTCGCTTGACATTCTCCTTAGCCAATAATCTTTGGTTTTTTTTACAAAAATAAATCACTATTAATGAAATCTCAAACACCAACAATGAGGAAAATGGTAGTTTCATATCCGTTAACTGATCAAATCGCAACCTATAAATTATTACAAGATAGATACAGAAAATAGAAACCAAAAGAAAAAATTCTTGCCAATAACTCATTGTACCCGCACCACAGCATGATTGCGTTGTTGTTTTGACTGGCATCCTGTTCACAGCGAGACAACAAAGGATAAGTAAGTGCCACCATAACATTGATAGAAAAATCTTACGCCATTCAGTATCGTCGACATCGTCAAATAAATCGTACAACATTGATGACAAATAAAGCCAAAATACACCAAGGAAAACGTCGTGTAATATGTATACCGACATTAACATTCGGTATTTAATTATTGCAGGGGTGGTTTTGGATGCCGCACATTGTAATAAGCTAATAAATTGTGGGATTATTGACAGTAACCAGGACAAAGAGACAACAATCCAACAAGTAGATATGAAATCAATATTGCTCTCTATATCGTCTTTAAAAAAGAAAGTCAATACTAAAGCAAGACATGCCAGTATTCCTGTCAATACTCGCATGTTTCTTGACGAAGTCTTGATTAATTTTGGATCTTGAAAATAAGTAATATTACAACATTTTGTTTGGCGCATATCTTTTATACCCCGTTGTATATCAGATGAAGTCATATATGTATCATAATCGTACTTTGACAGTGATATGAGTGCTAATAATAATGTGAAATACCACCAGTCTACTGCAGCCATATACCAAAAAACAACATTTGCCATGCAAGACAATATGAATATTTCGAGCATTAATATTGCTAATATTGATTATTTAAATAGGGTATTATTAAGGAAAAAATGACATCAACAATGACATCAACACAAACACAATGGTTAAATGATAATGACGTTAAGGAATGGTTGAAAGATAGACAAACAAAAAATAAATGGTCGGCGGATGATATTCAGCAACAGGTTATATTTTGGTACAATACTGTTGAAAACAACGGCATTGATCAAAATGGTAAGGGTACGTGGACACAGTTACCAGATTTACCGACCGCTATGGATGTTGAGAAAACTATCAAATATATCCAAGAAAAGATACCAAAAGAAACGTGGGGTTGGAAATTAGGATCAGAGGACGGTGACGTTTATTTGAATTGGTGGTCTTACATGCGTAGATTGGCCACACTGCAACCTGAAATATTAAGAAATTATTTTTCAAATACACAGGATCAACTGTTACCTACGAACACGCAACAACAAGCGCAAGAACAACAACAAGAGTTTGCAGGACAATCCGCTTCGCTTCAGTTGTATTTCATTTATCCGACTTTGGATAAATGGACAAAAAATTTTACAAGCGATTTGACAAGCGGTGAGAGCATTGGTTATAAGCCAGAGAGGAGCGGAGCGAACCGGAAATTGGACATCGAAAGCTTGAACACTGCGACAAAAGCTCAAGATGTGATTTTGGCCATATTCGCTCAATGGTTAGTTCTACTTGCGAATGATCGACAGATGTTTACCAATGAAAACATATATAATCCAGGAATACCAAGAATACAAACAATAAATGGAAAGGAAATAGTAAGACTCGATTTGTATGGAAATGATGAAGAAGGCGAAATACAAACACGTGACTATTCGGTAGTATTTTTGTTAAAAGAAGGTAGTAAAATTCTTTATGAACGTGGCATCGCCACAGATTCGTGGTTTGATATTAATAAAAATTATACATGGTTATTACATGAAATATAAATCAATACTTTTTTTTTTTTACAGTACATTGTAAAAATATTTTTTGTTGGTGAAAGCCGAGGACTAACGCCCGAAATATGAGTTATTGAAATTTGGATTATTAACGTGAGTCATAGTAATTGTACTATCCAACAGATGTAAAGCCAACATGAATCCACTCAACGCTCCAGTAAAGAACAGTATCGACAAAAGAAGAATCACTCGCATTTCTGAATGTGAATTGCACATGCACATTAACATAACCAGAACCACATACATAGAAATCCCCACACTCGATAATAAATTTTCAGCCATAAATATATCTTTGAATGTTCCATCGGACAAAACTACGCCCAATACACCACCTATCGCCAAAAAACACGCTATAACAAGCCAATAAATCTTAGAAATGAAACTTGACAATTCACGCAATTTCATTAATTCATAAATATTGTTTCGCTTGCCTTTGCAAGCTTCGAGATCATCATCAAAGAGCATTTGATCGTCTTCATTTTTTGCTGTGTTCGCACGTCGTGACATTTTTATATTGCTTAGATTGCCCTTATATATTCGATTTGCGGGCTTTTGACTATCGACTCCGCCAAAAAAAAAAGATTTCTCGCGTTTTATGCCAAAGTGTATCAAGAATACATACATTTTTTTTTTGATTATTACACTTATGTCTTAGAAGTTTGGGCATTTGCCTGCTTCTTTTGAAAGTCATGCTGTTGCTTTAACAATTCATGCTGGCGCTCGACAAGTGGTTTTTGCTCTGGAATTTCTTTGTGCGGAAGAGCGTGCGCGCTACATGTATGTTTGACGAGGACAGACCATGGAATAACACCATTTTGATAGTGTTGGTATAATTCTTCTGAATTCGCGAAAGGCGATATTGGAAATAATATTTCTACAGCTAATTTTTTCTTTAAAGCATAAACCTCAGAAATATTATTAGTATTTTTCTTTCGTTTTCTTTTTCCAAGTGCTTTCATTACTTTGTCTGACATTTCTTTTGCATAAATGACCGAATAAATGTGTTGACACGCGTCTTGTATCATATTTTTCCAATTCATCACTGATTTTTGGAAAATATCGTGGGAACCCTCACTGTCAGTTTTGTGAGGCGTATCACTCATAAACAAACCCCTCGGTACACCAAATATCCCACAAATAATATCTTCTTGGGTTTTGAGTTGTGCAACCAAGTCAGAACGACCAGTCTGCTGTGGAATATTTACTACTTTTTGACCCAAAGGTAAAGATACCACATTTTCTAAAACATTACCACCATCTGAAATACCACCTCTTCCACCAAAAAAATTATCGTACATTTGTTGTTGTTGTTGTAATTGTTCGACATTCGAACGATTTCTTTGAAATTTATTTCGGTCAGAGTCGTCTTGCATGTCGCCGTCCGCGTAGTAATCGTATTGAATTCCCTCAATATTATCAGATTTAAGGTCAATAGACTCTGTCAAAATTTTAGGATTTGCACGGGTTTGTTCCATTGATAGGGATGTACCCATTAAAGAATTCATATATCGAACAGTTGGAAGCAGATTACAAACAATTGAACAAACGCGGCCATTAGGGGCAGGTGAAAATCCAAAACTGTCTAACACAATTGTATCAGGAATAATATTATTTTCATCATCTTTCACAAAATATTCACGGACGCCTAAAGTATATTTTAAATATACGGTTACCTCGGTTGCTTCGACTATAATAGGTACGCGCAAACCATCATCCATTGTTATAATACGTACTACTGCAAATCCTTGAGAGATTACAGAGTCTAAAAGACCTTTGCAGAATGGTAACCAAAAATCAGTCATAATTTCCTGCATATGAGGGTCTGACGGTGTTTTACCAGTTTGATTATTAAAAGTGATACCGTTACTAAATATCTGCTGTTGGATTATATTTCGACAAGTATTGATAGTTGGGGTTAAACGAAGAAACATAACACCGTTTTGTAAATCATTTTTATTGATTACTATCGCATGGTCCATTTTTTTTTTGGTGGTTTAGCAGTGATGATGGCTTTATATAGTAAAAAAATGGGCCTTGGCCCTCGGTCGCTTGTGGGGCCCGTAAATAATATAATTATTTACGGGCCCCAGCCCTCGGCTCCGCACGGGCCTCAATATTTTATCATATTCACATGTCAATCCCACACAGAATTGACAATATCGATCGCATGCAAAATTGTGCATGCAGCAATGCCGTCGCGTATAATTTTAGTTTTGTACGAAAAATCGACAGCGTCTGTATATTTTAATGAAAAAGGAAAATGTCGGATCAGTGTCTTTGTTTTGGAACTATATGTCTCTTTGCATCGGATTGTCTGAGTAGATATATCCGAATGAACGACTCGACCATTGACCATCGCTTGGATTTCGGAAATAGGGTGACAAAAATAGATATAATTGTCCTTCATTCGGACATTGTCAGATTCGATGTTCTTATTAGTTAAAACCATATAGTTCTCATCTTGGCAGACAGACGATAATAATGTATTGATATGGCGAATAGATACACGCCAAAACGCATCATTTATTTTGGTACTGTCCACAGTGTCAGTTTCGAAATTCATATCGGATATGGAAGGCTTTACAAATAGAACTGGTGTTGTATCTCGTAGAAAAAATGTTAAAAGGGACGTAGATGCGATACAGAGTAATATATACAGACATTTTTTTTGAGAATTATGTAATTGAGATGGTTCCCTGTACAAATTTTTAGGGCGTGGTCGACAACATTTCATTTTATTTCTTTACAAAAGAATAGTATATATACTGCATAGGATTTTTTTAAAAAAAAGGATTGGATGTCACGTCGTCAAAACACAAAAGAATTCTACACTGCTCAAAAATTATATAATGAAATAGAGCTGTTCAGGTTGTTGTTGTCAGACAAAACACAACACATGGAACTCAAAATTTTAGCTCTTAGAATTCAAACATTTCTTTCATTTATGAATACTTCCGAATTAAGTAAATTATCAACACTTTATGACAAAACAAATTTGAATCAAACTTTACAAAAGATATCAGAAGCTTCAGTAGGTTTCATGATTGATAGTAACGAGACCAAAGTCAATGATTCAGCATATACGTTAGAGAATTTGATTCAAAAATCAGAAAAACGCGAAAAAGATATAATAGATGAAAACAGAAAAAATAAGGAAATTAAAAAATTAAATGAGAGTCAAACAAAAGAGGTCATTAGACCCAAAATAGATATCATTAAAAGCAAAATTGTTGTGACAAAGGATATATCAAATGTCAATTGGCAATGGAAACCACAAAATGATGATTTTTGGATACCAATTAAAAAAAATACCATAGTCAATGACGGAGTTGTTCAAGTTACAAATAAAAATACGTCAGTTGCTTCAAACAAAATTGACATAACACGTGAAATCAGAAATATGGTACGTAAACAAAGAACACAAACCAATAAACTGGTTAAAGGTGACAAAGAATACACAGTCAGATTAAAACAAGCCAAACAAAAAATTGTCTCCGAAATAAATGTACAGACTGAAGAAATACCAATTGAAGAAAGGGGATATACTTTCGAAACTATCAGAAAAAATATGAGAAAGCGTATTATTGGTGATCCATTGCTGCCATACCACGTGTCTCAACCTTTTTATGACAGAGTGACTCAATTAATTATAGATGGTAAAAACAAAAAGTCAGATTTAACCGATGCTGATGTTTTGCGAGTTTTTCCAACTATTATGTTACAGACAGATAAAATTGCCAAAAAAATATTAAAAATTAAAAAAGGGTTTTTAATCAAAGTCAACAGTTCTTCAGAAGTCGACAGTTCTTCAGAAGACGACAGTTCTTCAGAAGACGTTTCTTTATCAGACTTATCAGACAATTCCGATTTTGATTATGAAAGTGAAACAGACGAAAGTGAAACAAAAGAAAATGAACAAACCCCATCTCCAGAAGAAGAAGCAAAAGTTGAAATGGTATCGAAATTAATTTTAGAAGAAGAACAACAAAGACAAAAAAGAATTCGTAAAGAAGAACAACAAAGACAAAAAAAAGAAGAACAAGAAGAAAGAAATAAAAAAGAAAGACAAAGAATTCGTGTACAAGAAGCACAAAGACTTAAAGAAGAAGAAAGACTTAAAAAAGAAGCAGAAAGACTTAAAGAAGAAGCAGAAAGACTTAAAGAAGAAGAAAGACTTGAAGAAGCACAAAGACTTAAAGAAGAAGAACAAAAACTTGAAGAAGCACAAAACAAACGTGAAATTGCTGACAAAAGAAGACAGCAAATGTTGAAACAGCAAGAATTGGAAAATGAAGAAAATGAAAGAAAGCTCGAACTCGAACTTCAACGAGAAAAAGCACAACAATTGGCTCTTAGAAAAGCAAAAGAATTGGCTCTTGAAGAAGCACAAGAATTGGCTCTTAAAGAAGAAAAAAGACTTAAAAAAGCAGAAAGAAAAAGACTTGAAGAAGCACAAAAGCAAGAAAGACTTGAAGAAGCACAAAAGCAAGCACAAAAGCCAGAGCCTAAATCCAACGAAGGAGAAACAAAAACCAATGTTGATGGTATCAATGTTGATGGTATTGGTAAATTTGTACAAGATCAAACTTACAAAATTGAGTACGATGCGGATAATATATACGGAAAGATAGCTGCTGACGCAATGCGAAAAACGCTCAATGACACGTTTATGAACAAGGATTTCATCTCTAAGTTTGATAATAACACTACTTTAGAACAGTTGCGACCCATTCTTGCAGACCTTTTTCCAATATGTGAGTTGTGTGATTTGACGGACGCTCAATTAAAAAAGACGGTAAATGGTAACCAGAGTTTAGTGTCAACGGCCTTGAATATGTTTTCCAATGCTCTTACAATAACTGATGGATCAGATATTGCAATTGTCATAAAAATGTTAAAACGTATGCTTACGTCTGATAAAGATGGGAAATATCAGCCGTCTACAGAAGAATTAACATATGTAGGCATTGTTGATGGTGAAAATGAAACACAATTAATGTCATTTAAAAATAAGAATGGAGACGAGCGCTATTTCAATAAATATCTTGCACCATTTTTTTCGCAAGTGATGAAAGTCATGAAAGAGTTTGAAACAAGGAGTAAAGGGGAAAAATCATCCAAAAATGGTGATTTTTTTATTTCAGAGCAAACAAATAATATTTACGAAATGCGAAACAATTCAGCTAAACATGAAACCACAAATAAGGAAACAATAGGTAAAGCATACGCCCGTTCAAAAGGTTGGGTTGTACCCCAAAGTGCTATAAACCGTGAAAATAGTGGAGCAAGGTATAAAGCAGGAGCAAAAAAAGAGGGTCAGCTAAAATTTCAGATCGCCGCGAGTCGTTACACACCATCAATCCCAGCAGGGGAATTGTCAGCAATGTTAGCCGAACTCTCATCAATGGAAAGCGAGTCCGAGTACGCCTCGGAAGACGAATTTGAAGAATTAGCCTCTGAAGAATTTGCATCCGATTCATCAGAATTTGCCTCCGACGAATTTTGAAAACAAAAGTAAATTGTAGAAAAGACATATAAATAGATAGTAATTCAGAATAATAATAAAGTAAATGTCTCATCAAATAATGTTGTGTTTCGTCAGGTCCGACTCTGACATCTTAGAAGCCTCTTGGTTAAATCGTGCGGCGTCTTCACTGGCTTCAAACGACGACGGGTCCGCGCCGTTTATCCACTCAGAGTTGTTATTCTGTCCGCCCGGTGCCGCTTCTGGCAAAGATTCTGTCGCAGGATTGGCGTGTTCGATTGTTTATGGTTCTACCGTTCATTTAGAAACGAAGCGATTTTCAAGAAAGGAGTGGTTTTTTAGGTCAATGAATTGTTCAAAAGGACAGTACAACGAAATGATGTCTTTCTGTCAATCTGCAAAAGGCAACGGGTTCAATCATCTCGGTTACTTTTTGTATTGGAGTCCAATAAGTCCTTCACCAATGACGTATACATATCTGGGGTTATCTCCCAGATATTTTTGCAGTGAAGTCGTCATCGCAGCGTTGAAAGCGGGCGCTATATTAGACTCGTCGGTCAGTAGTAGCATCCATCCAAATGATTTGTACAAATTGGTCAAAGAAAATAGTATGGCAAATTGTGCACGTAGTATGAACTCTGTAAAGCTTAGTTTTGTATAAAAAATTACATTTCTTTTATTTTTTATTTTACAATGTATTCACCTCTCCACTTTGGATGTGTATTGTTTTTAAGAATTGTGCGCACTGACGTAGCAGTCTTATATCCGATCGCATTGGCTGCAGCTGTAAGTGATGGGTATTCTTTTTTGGTGTTACTGTTTTTTTCCCAAATACGGCAAGGACGGTTGTTTGATCTTTCAGTGTTCTCTTGAGGTGTCAGGAATTGCAAATTATTGGCACAGTGATTGGTTGACTTAAAATCAATGTGGTCGACCTCCAGTTGATATGGTCCTGTAGAAAATGTCCAAAATATGCCTGTCTTAGCTTTCTGTTCGGCAATGTACTCATTCATTTGCTCTCTGTGGAAAACCAAGGCCACAATACGATAAAAGTAAAGATTCTTTTTCATCAAAACAAACTGAGGGCGTTCCTGGCCTCGAAAGTCTCGAATCTTTGCATTTTGAGTGGATTTCGTCACAGTTTTTAATCTTGCCATGTTGCTGACGTAGTATTCCTTTAGTTTAGGTATCGGTAATTTCAAAGTTTTATGATCGGCTGCCGTGACGGGTTTCCAAATTTCACCTTCAAGATCGGGCAAGTGGTACCAGGAGAATTGCGCCAAGCAATCCTGACCGTCGTATTTAAGCTTGACCAAACTATTTCTGGTAGGCATATCTTCGAGTGCAATAGAATCTGCAATCTGAGACGATTTAAGCTTGTAATCGATCATGGCTTTTTTGCGATATTCGTAATTGATGACAACAGGATTGCCTGCGGAATCGTGAAGGGGGTTGCCTTTGGAAACCAAAACGGTCATGGTGCAGGGGGCTGATTGACTCATGGCATTCTTTGCTATGGTTTCGGCCGACCGAGTCGTTTTTGCATGGTGTTCTTTTTTGGTCATAATCATTCCGTTTGGGACATCATTGTTGGTTTTGTTGTTGTCAATATGATCTACTGGAAAGTCACTGCCAAAACCTCGGAGAGGTATACCAGTAGTGGCGAGCTTGGCCGCAGGTGTTAACTTGCCCCAAGCCAGACTGCCAAATTTCAGGGCTTGTGTTTCAAATACCTTGCCATAATCGTCTGCAATTATAACGTTTAACCGACCCTCATAGTTATCTTTCGCTGTTGGAGTTGTATGTCGTTTGAAATCTTCACGCATCCGAATAAACAGGCAGGTTAAACTGGCAAAGGTTAGATCAAATCCATGTCCAATTTGTTTGTAGATTGTGCCATCTTTTTTAATTGCATTGGCTTCTTTTGGATTGTCACATTCTGCTGGATGGCAAAGGTCACAACCCTGGCAAAGCCCACCGCACGATGCCGCAGTAAAGAATAAAAAAACCAAATTTTCTATTCCAACGCATTTTTTTTTTCTATCGGCTGTGTCTTCGACATCTGCCCCCGAATCCTGTAACGGTCTTTTACACATTTCATTGGTTCGGCTCCGCCAACAAAATCTAATCATTTCTAAAATATGTGATATAAATATAGGTTTTTTTATTTTTGCTGTAGGTTTTTTTTTTGCTGTGAGCAGAGCTCAGACAAAAATTCTAAACTTTTTTTTCCGATTTTGATTCTGGCAAAAACCTATATTTGTAACGAAAATCCTGAAAAAAACACCGGAATATTCCGGTGTTTTTTCTAAAATATGTGAAGAAAATATAGGTTTTTGCTGATTTTAGATTTTGCCATTTTTACTTAGTTTAATATTTTTAAGATTTTTGTGCACTGACTTTGCACTCATGTTCGGCATGTGTTTTGGCTAAAGCCATGACTCCAAAAATTGCGGCTCCTACACCGACTATGAAAAAAAGCCACTTATCGACAGATAATTTTGAATTATTATCGTAGACAATAATACCGTTAATTATTGTACACATGCACCACACGGATTGGTAGATTAATATACAATAATAAGCGTTGAATTTTTTCAATCCCACATTCAACCACTGAATATGAACAATTACAGAGGTTAAACACAAACAAATGGCGCACACCAAGCAATCAGGTCGCACAACCAGCCTATTTTTTTCTATATATTCTGTAACCGCGAAAGCGATGTATTTGCCAAAAACGGGCAGCTGTGCACCTAAACCACCTGCGATGAGTGGGTGACCTGCTTGTTGCGCCCATTTTGGCAAACTTTTGCAGCGATCCAAAACAACAGAGATAGAAATAAACACTACCCAATTGAATACTATAAACACGCTCGATTTTACCCGTCCCAATAATTCTGGAGGTGTCTTTTCTGAGGTTTCTCCGTTGACAGAACTAACTAATGCTATCGTACAACCTAAAAAAATAAAGATAATCGGTATCATTTCGCTTTTTGTTGGTGATTCAAAGAGTACAATTCTTGTGACAAATAAATTAATTACGATAGATAACGTAGCAAATATTCCCACGACCGAAGTCGGCAGAAAAGCCAGTGCTACAAAATCGAGGATTGACGCACTTGCACTAAGGATTATGGCAATTAAAAACAATGGTCGTAAGCAGACTGTTGAAGTCAGTGGTATTTTCCTCTTTTGTTTGCAGTGGCGCGGGTCTTTGAAATTGGTTTGACTTTGAGCTATTTTTTGAAAATTCATACTCAAACTACTTGAAACCTGCGCAAGAACCAACAAACAGAACCCGACAATAGCCGTAATAATCATTTGTTGAGTAAATTTTGGACTTAAATATAAAATGTTTTAGTATAAAGAAAAAATATGTGGATTTTGTAGTTATTTTTTGGTGGGCGGCTGGGCGCCGCCAATTTTATCCGAGGACCAAGGCCCAGCTAATTTTTTTTGGTGAAACACTTCGTTGGCGACTTAGTATAGTTTACGAATTTTCATAAAATTGTTCATATCATCACATGTAATGGTTTCACGTTTGGCAATACCAGCAATAAACGCTGCCCCACTAAAAATGGTAGTCATTTCTTGTTCTGTAGCTTCTTGTAAGGCCTCTACTGCATCAGCGTTGAAACGTAAAGAACCTACTGAATGTTTTTCTGCTTCTTGTTTAACAATACGTTTGAATGTAATTTTTGGAAACATTGGCGTAGTTTTTTTTTGAAGTAATTTTACTTCCTTTTCGTTCCGATGTTGTTTGCGATTTTTTTTAACCATTTTTTTTTGGGGTGTATTTATTTGATTGGATGTTGACATTTTGATTTGTTGTATATCACAATTATTGGAAATTTCCAATAATTGTGATACGTTTTTTGGATTTTATATTTTGCTTGAAGGTGATGATTGGCGGAGCCGAGGTACAAGGCCCGAAAAATCCCATATCTTTTAGGAATATTCTGTTTTTTTGTCTATATACGATTATGTTTTAGCATTGATCAAATGAACGTAATCACCGGGTCAATTTCAGCAAAAGATGTGGAAATATCATTTAATCGGAATGATATTACATTGAAATCAAATGGAAAAATTAGTATGGTCATTCGTGATATTTATTTTGCCGCTTTTGAAAGAGTTTCGCCGAAATTGAAAACGTGTGAACTCGTATTGGTTAACAGTGATAATCGGCCAGTGATTATAACAATTTTACAGAAGCTCCTGCCGCAGATTACGGCACTTTTGCAGTGCCCGATAATTAATATTGGACAAGATCCTGAGAACTGGTCTCGACTTAGCTCTGTTGCTCGCAAAAACGACTGGCAAAAAAAAGATTGGCTGCATGTTTTTTCCGACGACGAAGAAGAATCTTCGTCGGAAGAATGGCTTCCAGGTAATGAAAGCAGCGAAGACGAGGACGAATTTCTAATGGATAATGAATCTGATAGTGAATAATGTATTCCGAGTAGAACCATAATGTATAAAAATCATTTATTCTCCATTCTCCATTCTTACACGGGCTATGGTGTCATTTTTTTCTTTCTCTTTATTTTCTAATTTTTTTGTTTCTGCTTCTTCTTTTTTAATTTGACGCAACCTTTGTTTCTCAAATTCATTCTTGCCATTTTCTGCGTCTCTCACAGCTTGTGTTTCTTTTTGAATTTCATTTTTCATTGTTTGCAGTTTTTGTTTCATTTTATTTAATTCTTGCTCTGCTATATTTAATAATCGTTCTGCATTTGCTTTATCAACTGTAAGTTGACTGATTTTTTGAGTGTTGGGGTATGAAGGTTTACTATATAAAATTTCCTGTTCTTCTTTAATATCATCATCAATGGTGTTTACGTCTATTGTTAAATCGTCTTTTATAATTTCTTCCTTGTTTTTAATTTTTGTTTCAAGTTTTTCAAAATTTTTTATCATTTTTTGTAGTTTCGTGAGATCTTTGGTTTTGAATGTTGCAGCGACTAAGTTAAGTGATTGCCTTTCAAAATTTTCGGTGTTTGAAATCGAGTTATTATTCGATATTGTTTTTGTAATTTTTGCCAACAAAAGTAATGCCATTAAAAATGCTAAAAAATAATTCATTACTGAATGTGTGTGCAACGGTTCTGTTTTTTGGAAGTTTTTTTGGCGGTGCGCCTGGCCAAGGTCCGGTTCAAATGTCGTTTCTGAAGATTCGAAATGAGTTTCAAAACAATTACAAGTATGAGAAAATTGAGGATATTTTTTCTTTACAAATGTGACAGCATCCGCAACAGACATGCCATATTCTTTTTTTAGTTTCTGAATATTTTTATTTATTTCTGTCATACCTTCGTTACCGCCCGCTTTCAAATTGTTCATAATTAATTGATGAAACATTTTTTTTTTTTTATCGCAGGCTAAAGAAACATTGGTATATACTATATTTTTTTTGTTTATATATTTAATCGGAATTAATTAAATTTTCTACAGATTTTTGCATTGTAATTTGGTAATTGTCGTCTTGTAGTATTGCTTGTTGAAATGTATGTTTGTGAAAAGGAACCCGTGTATGTCTTTGCGGCGAATACAGATACAAGACATCAGGTGATTTCTCGCTAAGTTTGAGAATTGGTCTACGTTTATTTGTATTGTCCACTACGTTTAACAAGAAAGGTTTTTTATTTAAAATGAAAACACTTGTAGAAAATGATGGGTTATAAAACGAAGACCTGTTTATCAAATTTTGACATATTAATTGCGAAATTGATTTATCGGATCTATCGGACATTATTTATTGTTTGAATTTGTAAATATATAATCATATTTTTCCAAAAAATGTGTTACATATCTCGGTATTTCCTATATCTTTCTGTGTATGAATCATTTTGGATTTCTGAAATTCCCACCATGAAATAATAAAGTTGTCATTACATTTTGTACATGAACGATAGTTGGGTTGACAAATTCACATGCATCGAGAAGTTGTAAAGAAAATTCAAGAATAGCATTCCAATCTTCTGCTGAAAAGAGTGCATTTTTGTCAATTTTGCTGTTTCTTCCGCTCCAAAAATGTTTCCAGCTATAAACAGTCAATCTATCTACAACTGTTTCTATTTTTATTTGTTTGTTATCATGTACGGCCCCACGCAGCGCAACAACACCAATGTCTTTCGCGTATTCAATCACTGGTGGTGGTCCGCGAGATTCTAATAAAGATTCGAGTTCCATATAGTCTAATTCTCTTTGTGAATATAATGATATGATTTCGTCGTCGTCATCTGGATGGTCTGAATCATAACTGGCATCCGAAAAATATTCCATTTTTTTTGTGTATTTGCTATTCTTTTTACAATTTTTATTATATATTATTATTTTGCTATCTTATCAGAATAAAATCAGGATTTTCGTAACAAATTTGAGTAAAAATCTTATAAATGTTACGAAAATCCTGATTTTATTTGATAAGATAGCAAAATGATAATATATTAATAACATCAAACCAAAGCGGCGACATAATGTCCGTAGGAAGATACGATGGAGCCTGTCCAATTCAAATTATGAAACGTCTGCCTTCGGCTACTCCTGCCCCTCGAGGGTGTAAAAGATTCAGAGATGAAGAGGAAGACTATTTCACAAGCAAAAAAACACGTCTGCCTTCTGCCCCTCGAGGGTGTAAAAGATTCAGAGAGGAAGAGGAAGACTATTTCACAAGCAAAAAAACATGTCTGCCTTCGGCTACTCCTAACCCCAACAAACTAATAACGTTAAAACGAGATAATTCGCATTTTGATATTGAGAATAATCTTCGTAAAAGAATGCGTTACAGTAAGCCAAGTGTGGAAGAAACAATTGCATATTTATTGCCACACATCCGCGAGTTACGTCGCCTTTATCACATTGAAGTCGAAATGAATTCTGCTAAGTCTGAGCATATTTTAGAATCGCACAAACTCATGTCTCACGAAATCGAAGCAAAGAAACAATTAATTTCTAACAACAAAACAATTTTGAATGCTTACTATAAAGTAACTGCCGAGAATAATCGGTTAAAAAGAGAATTAGATTTGACGAAGTATCGATTGAGTTTAATGTAAAAATTTTTGGGCCTTGGCCCTCGGCTCCGCCCGCGCTTAGCGCTCGATAAAAAATATTATTACCCAGGGTTAATAAAATATTATTATTACCCAGGGTTTCTATTATTAATAGCGCCAGGTCTTACCATTTATTGATAACAAGTATGTACTTAGAGCTAATGGTCCTATTTTTCGATGTACTGCAATAGCTGGTATTCTATCGTCATGTAGAAATGAAAAATCCAATGGAACGTTGATTTTCGTGTGGCCTCTACCGTATTCAATACCACTCTTTGTAGTTAATAGTTGTGACATCGAGGCATTGGACCGAGCGATGTACACCGTTTGTGTACCCACCCGTGCAATATAATCACCATGGGCGTCTTTCACTACATCTGTAATTGCACCAATGATTTCATTCCAATCTGACAAAGCTAACATTTGAAAAAATTGGTTAATGATGCGGGCTAAAAAAAAAAAGTTAGAATATTCCTAACATTTATGGGATTTTAGAACATGTAAAGCAAAATAACTATATATTTTACATATAATTACATAAATGAGCGACTATACTATTTTAAAAGGTAATTTCCCATTACTTTTTTTCTATTTTCTGTTAGGGTTTTCTTTTGCCTTTCCATCGATATCGATCCGTTATTTCCTCATGTCGTTCACTACGCCTTCTCAAATGGCGGCGATGATGGGTATTTTCGCGTTGCCCTGGGTTTTTAAGCCAATTTACGGATTTGTAAGCGACACATACACTATCAACGGTTATCGAAGGAAGCCGTATATGATGATCGGTGCATATTTCTCTTCTATGATGTGGGTAATCCTTCCATTTTCTCCGAAAGATGAATTTTTGGTTTCAGTATGTATGACATTTGCCAGCTTGGGCCTATGCGTGTCAGATGTAATGGCTGATTCGCTGTTAGTTGAAGCTGCGAGGCAAGAAAACGAAGAAAATAAAGGAATTGTCCAAAGTTACTCCTGGATTTTTCGTTTTACAGGTGGGTTGGTGGGTTCTATTTTGGGAGCTGCCTCGTACGACGGACTTGGGTATGTGGGCGTCTTTCACTTGACTTCAATGATACCATGTGTGATAGTATTGTTGGCATTAGTTATAGAAGAAAAGGAGATAGTGCAGAAAACAGATTTGAAATTAACCACTGGCAAATTATTTCAGGCAATCAAGCAACCTCAGATTTTCAAACCTGCAATTTTTTTGTTTCTTATCTGCACAACTCCCAGCTACGGTGATATTCTGACTTATTTCTATAAAGAAGAACTGTCATTTACCCCGGACGAATTTGGGTCGTTGGACGTACTGGGACATGTTGTCAGTATAGTTGGTACGATTATATACAAAAAATACTTGCGCAAAGTGAAATTACGCACAATATTCTGTTGGGCATTAGTAGCTTCGTTTATTTTGGAAAATACCATGTTGTTATTGGTATTGCACGTAAATCGGGACTGGGGGATACCCGATTATGTTTTTGCTTTTATAGAGCGGATTGCTTTGACACTGGCTGGCCAATTTGTCACGATGCCGATGGTCGTCCTGGGCGCAAAGCTGTGCCCAAAAGGAGTTGAGGGAACAACGTACGCATTATTAATGTCTATCACTAATTTGGGCGGTATAGTCGGAAGTGAGCTTGGATCTATGTTGGCGGGAGTTTTTGGAATAACGGCTTCCAATTTTACTTCATTATGGAAACTGATGTTATTATGCCACATTTGTGATTTGATACCATTAAGTTGCCTCTCTTTATTACAACGGAACGAGCCGTAGGGCAGTGGTTATTATTACCCGTGAATAAAAAAATTTGAATGTTCCCCAATATAATTAACGATTTTTTTTGCTGTATCAACAAACAAAAAACAAAACGCACATGCAATATAGAACAGGTTGAGCGAAACGGAAATAATTTTCTTAAAACAAAATCTACAACAACGAAAACAACGTATCCATACATTTATAAACCACAAAGCACAGAATAGTGCCAAAATTTGAGGTATATAAAACAACAAATCTATCATGTTATATATAAATAAATTTGCTTTTTATATAATGTTTTCAAGTATTTATGAAGCAATTTTACAAACCAAATGTTGCTTTGGGCAAACGTTTGGATAAATCTCTTTCTATGTGTTGTTTTTACATACAATTTTGCCTATAATTCAGCCTATGATTACACTTGGGACCGACTCCACAGTTGCCGCAATCCAGAAACATTAAAAAGTACCGTGCAAGATTATTGTGAAAATTTCCCGTGTGAAGATTGTAGGGTTCATTTTCAAGAAATGATTGAACAGTTTCAAACACAGTTGTCCATGATTGAAACCGAAAAAGATTGCAGACATTTTACGTGGATCTTGCACAACACCGTAAATCGGCGACTTGGAAAAAAGGAGCTCCTTTTCGACGAATGTCAGTGGTAACGTTGGTAAAATTATCTTATTAAGTATTTACTTATTTTTTTCTACGTTTTTGCGCCCTTATTGGTGGCGGTTCTTCCATTTTCTGTGCATAATACAACGCTATCAGCATCGCGTCTGCGACGTCATCCTTCTTATTTGCAGGGTAGGAGTTGAATAAATCTATATTGGCCTGACTTATTGGCAAATTTGGAATCATCTTAATAGATGCCTGTTTATTATTTTTATAATTACCAGTGCTGATATTAAAGTGTCTGCGCAAAGCCAAAGGCGATATCAGATGTGATTTCTCCCAGAAAAAACACTGAAATGCAGTCGCTACCGTTTTCATTTTGGCAATCATCTGTACTTCAATAGATATATAATCAAAATTTCCAAATATGTCTCCGCGATTGTCGATGACATTTTTTACTAAGAATGCGTACTTTGTCTTCAATTTTTTGTCGACATTTGCAGTCAAATCGATTTTGCCAAAAGCTGAAAAACATTTGGCTTCAGTATCGTATACACTATAACCTAAATTACGAATTCCTGGATCAATTCCGACTATGATCATTATACACAATCGTCTGTCATTACTTATACGACTATAAAAACCGCTGGGCAAACTATTAAATGGATTCGTTACCGAATGATGTGATTGATTATATCTCCACATTTTTAGATATGAAAATCACTGTGAATTTATTGTTATGTACAAAAAAAATCGAATTGACAAAATATACACTAAGAAAAAAAAGATTTGAATACTGCTGCTTGCAATATTACCCACGCCGTATAAAAAACGGTTCCTGCGTAAATACCAAATGTCGCCGGCAAAAATTGTCCTGCATTCATCTAAATCCTTTACAATCAAAAAATTTGTCTGTTTATTGCGGCATTTGTTTTAAAAAATTCCGGCCTAATATTAATATTCACGAGTTTGTAATGGGATTTCCAGCGGCACAAAACTTTTTTTGACAGCGGAGCGGATTTTGATTATTACAAAAACCTATATTTGTAACGAAAATCGCGGAAAAAACACCGGAATATTCCGGTGTTTTTTCCGAAAAATGTGAAGAAAATATAGGTTTTTGCTGGTTTTAGATTTTGCTGAAAATAGTTCAGTCAAAAATTCTTAACTTTATTTGACAGCGGAGCGGATTTTGATTCTGGGAAAAACCTATATTTGTAACGAAAATCCTGAAAAAAACACCGGAATATTCCGGTGTTTTTTCTAAAATATGTGAAGAAAATATAGGTTTTTCATATTTTAGATTTAGCTGAAAAAAGTTCAGTCAAAAATTCTTAACTTTATTTGATGATTTTGATTCTGGGAAAAACCTATATTTGTACAAACTGGACAAAGAGAATAGTATGGCAGATTGTGCACGTAGCATGAACTCTGTAAAGCTAAGTTTTGTATAAAAAATTACATTTCTTTTATTTTTATTTTACTTGCTCCGCAACACCTCGCCACTTTGGATGTGTATCGTTTTTAAGAATGTTGAACACTGTCGTATTACTATATCCCATCGCCTTGGCTGCAGCTACAAGCGATGGGTATTCAATTTGGGCATCTTTCTTGCCAATTTCCCAAATACGGCAAGGACGGCTGTTTGATCTTTGCTTATTCTCTTCAGGTGTCAGGAATTGCAAATTATTGGCACAGTGATTGGTAGACTTAAAATCAATGTGGTCGACCTCCAGTGTAGAAAATGTCCAAACTATGCCTGTCTTAGCTTTCTGTTCGGCAATTTTTGCATTCATTTGCTCTCTGTGGAAAACCAAGGCAACAATACGATAAAAAAAAAGATTTTGCTTCATCAACGTAATTTGAGGGCGTTTCTTCCCTCGGAAGTCTCGAATCTTTGCATTTTGAGTCGATTTCGTCACAAATTTGAATCTTTCCATGTTGCTGACCCAGTATTCATTTTGTTCAGACATCGGTAATTCCAAAGTTAGATGATCGGCTTTCTTCATTTTTTTCCAAATTTCACCTTCAAGATCGGGCAAGTTGTACCAGGAGAATTGCGCCAAGCAATCCTGACCATTGTAATTGATCTTGACCAAACTATTTCTGGTGGGACTATCTTCATATTTAATAGAATGTACAATGTTAATTGATTTAAGCTTGTAATCGATCATGGCTTGTTTGCGATATTCGTAATTGATGACAACAGGATTGCCTTCGGAATCGTGAAGGGGCTTGCCTTTAGAAACAAAAACGGTCATGGTGCCGGGGGCTGATTTACTCATGGCCCGCTTCGCTGTTTGTTCGTCCGACAGAGTCGTTTTTGCATTGTGTTCGGCTTTTGTCATAATCATAGCATTTGAGACATTATTGTTGTTTTTGTTGTTGTCAATATGGTCTACTGGAAAGGCACCCTTGAACTCTCGGAGGGGCATACCAGCAGTGCCACGCTTGGCTGCTGGTGTTACCTGACCCCAAGCCAAACTGGCAAATTTCAAGGCTTGTGTACCCATTGTGTCACCATAGTCATCTGTTATTCTAACGATCGACCGACCTCTGTGGTTATCTTTAGCTGTTGGAGTCCAATAGCATTTAAAACTTGCACGCATCCGAATAAACAGGCAGGTTAAACTGACAAAGGTTAGATCGAATCCCCGTCCAACTTGTTTGTAGATTATGCCATCTTTTTTAATCGCATTGGCTTCTTTTGGTGCACATACTTCTGGATGGCATTTGTCACACCCCTGGCAAAGGCCACACGATGCTGAAGTAAAGAATAAAAAAACCAAATTTTCTATTCCAAAGCACTGTGACGAAGTTCTCTGACGTTTCTTGACACTCGCCCCAGAATCTGGCAAGGGTCGTTTGTTTGACATTTATGATTTATAATTATATATAAAATTTAATATTTTCTAAAATATATGATACAAATATAGGTTTTTCAGATTTGGCTGAAAAAAGTTCAGTCAAAAATTCTTAACTTTTTTTTTAGATTTTGATTATTACAAAAACCTATATTTGTAACGAAAATCGCGGAAAAAATGTGAAGAAAATATAGGTTTTTGCTGGTTTTAGATTTGGCTGAAAATATTTATATATAATAAAGATCAATATTTTGATTATTCTACATCTTCTACCCCATCTTCTACAACGTTTATTTCTACATCTTTCGGAGAATGTGGTGGCGTGTCCTCTTCAAACATGATCATTTCAACCGCAACTATTGGTGGTTCGTCCATATCTTTGTCTGAATCTCTTGTAAGGAATCCACACTCACATTCAGCCATCACGCTGGCTGTCAATTTATCTATTAAAATTTGTTTATCGTCTTTCATTGTGAAAATGGACCAATCTTTTTCGTCGCATTTTGTTGGATTATCTACAAAAAAACTGATACATCGATATTGAATACCTTCAATTTCAATTTTAGCACGTACACATTTATTTTTAATCGTTTTACTGTTTTTCTTCGCTGACATTTTCATAAAAAACTCTTAGTTTATACGTATAAAAGAGTATTACTATCTGGATTCGTCAGTTAATTCGTTAGAAACGGAGACCACTATCCAACCTTCTTTTCCTACGACCCATTTCTGGAATTTGAAAATCCGACTTTACCACTTCTGGAATTGCTATAGCAGTATATGTCACAGGCATATCTTCTTTAGAATCTGTGTAACTCTTCGCTCTTCTACATAACAATGCACTACTCATAGCGAATAAAGCATGTGTAATCAACAAAATAACAGAGGACCATAACCACAGTCTATTGATAGTGTATCTGTGTGAATTACATACTGAAGAACAGCCCCAATAATAACAATAAGCGATTGCAGGCGGACCCGTAGCATTACTTATCGGTGTTTGAATCATATCCTCGTATTGAAGCTGAAGAATTGATTTAATAAAACTGGGATTATGAATTTTATCAACACTGGTTAACACTTGCGAACCTTCTGGCAAATTCCGCACAGCTTCAGGATTATCACCCCAACCATAACTTGCAGGATCGGCCCAATTCATATGATTTTCAATATTGTTGTTGCATATTAACTCGAAGCTATCCGAGGGGTTTTGTGATTGGCACGAATTTTCCTGAGCTTTTGTTTTCATACTGTCCCAATAGAAAAATTGACAATCACCACCCAGAGGATTCCTGTAAAGCTGTACGCGATCATGTATAGCTTCGAATCTGGTTGTTGGGCAGCCCGTACTTACACCACGGTCGGAGCACGTTCCCACTACATTATCGCCAACCATTCCCAATGATGAAAGCCGTGTGGTAACCATAACGGCTTCCATTATTGTTGCTACCAAAAAATAAATCAAAACAATTGTTATCACATTTCGATCGATTTTTCTCGGAACAGCTATTGCAATCATACCGAGAATCACAGTCAAAGATGATAATACTGTTTCGATAATAGATAGTGTATATGGAGTATCGGTTTCATCGATTCCCGATTGGCCGGACAAATGGATTTCATTATAGGGCGTTTGAATAAAAGTTGTAATATAAGAGAAAGTCAAACCGATACCAACAAATATGCATGATGCTGAAAGAATTGAGACTAAAGTCCAATCCATTTTTTGGAAAACAAACATACCTTTTATATACTGTGAAAATATTGAATGAAAAAGTTATTTTGGCGGAGCCGAGGGCCAAGGCCCAATTTTTTTTTATAATTGTTATAATTGGTAAGTCGTTACTCACGCTCAAAACACGAGATGTGTTTTATTCGCGAATTGTATTTTTTTGGGAAAGGTACTACTACTGTCATCTTGAGTTGTATGAAGCTTACAATATTGTCCAGTCACGCGTTTTCGACAGGGTTTGCCTTTTTTGGTCGTTCCTTGACACTGTTGAGTATTTTTGGATGTGCTTCTTCTTCTTACACCTTTTGTAACTCTTGGCATAATTTTTTCTCCGCCTTCTTTCTGTTCACCTTGACCGTTTTGACAGCCTTGATCTCCTTGTTCAATCATTTCTACGGTGGCACTGTCACTCTTAAATACCATTTTTGCTGCTTGAATAGCGTCGTTTAACTCTGACTTTCCTGTGATGAAATTTTTCCAGAAGTTCTTATCGTTTACTTCATCATCTAATCGATCTGAGATTGATCTTTGTATATCATCATCATTTTCGCCTGTAATAAATCGATATTTGCCGCGGAATGCGATTATATTTGTTATTGGGTTCACTTGTGCTACAGCTACCAGCATTTTCATATTTGTTGCCGTAATTCGTGGTTGGCCCTTATAACTTATATATTCTGCTGTTGTTGCAAGAGCTGCAACAGTTGTTCTTTCAAATGTACCAATGTAACTAAGTAATACTCTGAATGCCCCACCACCTAAAAGTGCAGCTTTGCCGGAGGAGGCAATCTCGGCGCCCCCTACACCAATGGTTTCAACAATAGCCGCAAAATTATCTACTATAGTGCCAAATATTTTTCCTTCTCCTCTCATGAAGCTTACAGGTATTTTGGTTATGTCCTTTAAGATATCAGCATAGCTACCTGCCATACTAAGAGTATAAGTTACCATATTATTAAAAAGACGCCATGAGTTTTGCAAAAATGTATTAAATGACAGCATAGTTGCAGCACCAAATTTTCTTTCCATAGAATATTCTGAAAGATCTGCTTTTCTTAAAGCCTCCATCGCTATTTCTCCTTTTTTTTTGCCAAAATTAGGTTCCAACGCTTTCTCATATAAGGCTATGTTTGTAGCTAACACCTCCATAATATACGTTTTCAAATCTTTCATTTTTGTAAATATTGGGTTCGCATTCCAAACCAAGACACTTAGCACGGCCGCCCTCGCCAATAGAATGTACATTCTATCTACTTTATCTCCAATAAATATGCGTGAATCAATCTCAATATCGCCACCGCTAATCCATTTCCAATGTGCAACTAAATTATCTTGTATCCATTGACCACTTTGTTTAACAACTAATGCCATTGTGGCGCTATTTAATGCAACTTCTAATGACATTATTTAAAAAATTGACGACACCTATTTATATGTGTAAACCACTGATTTTGACAACCTTTTAATTTTTTGATTTATTTCATTTACTAATTGTGGTAAGAATGTACTTTTAACACGTATAAATAGAGAATCGTTTCTTTTCAAATATGTCATTTAATACGTTTGTTTTGACTGATGGAAAACAAAATTTTTTCAATCAAATAAAATCTCAAATGGAGGACACAATTACAAATATGTACCATAATCTGGATCCTTCTATAAAAAAAATGAAACACAAAGACATTGCGAAACATTTGCGGGATAAATTTTTGGAAACTGAACCTGCTTTCTTTTCGACAGAACCGAGAAAAAAATCTACAACGAAACAAGGGATTGTAGTGAGTAATGCAATGTTATTTGCCATTATACTTTACATTTTAAGATTACTGACAGGAACCGCGGGGGCTGCATCTCCACCGGGCGCAAACCCACAACAACTCTTGTTAACTAATGGAGATAATTTAACTAATGGAGATAATGTGGGAGGAGATAAGGTGGGAAACGTCGGAACCACTGATACATTCGATGATTTTCAACGAGATCTACAAAAGGAATTGCGAAAGGAATATTTTGACGTTACTATCCCGGAAACTCTGAAAACATTTCAATGGGGGGTAGGGACCTTGCTGAAGACATTTCAAATCCCCAAAATTTTTCAAAATTTGGGAATGGATCTTGAAGATGTGACTGAAACATATATGACGGAAATTGTTATCCCTCGTATTCAGCAATCATGGTTAAAGAGTGCAGATAGCATAGTCTTCGCCGATGATTATAATAAAGTGAAAGGATCTGAACAAAAACTTGCCAATGATGTTATGCTAATGGGTTACCTGGTTCAAAAGGCAATACTATTTGACTATGATTTTCATGAAATGATTTTCAATGGAAAATATGAATCTGCAGTCGAGCGTGCAAAAGAGTTTACCTATAAAAACACCAAACGTTACAGAATTAAAACCAAGGACACTGATCGTAATGACGAAAATGAGACAGTTTGTAGAAGTATTGTTAATCGCTTAAAAAACGCAGATGAAAGGTTGAGATGGCAGGAAGGATTTAAACTGTCAAGCAGTGGTACCCCTATTAACAAAGTATTAGAATCAGCAACGTGGGGAAACATAATCGATTTACAAGACAAATATGACAAATTAGGCACTACGCCGAGGGATAGGAAAGCTATCCTCGAGGAAGCAGAAATAGGCGTCTGGTCTGCTGTTACACGACATATTGCCTATAGAATGGAGACTAACAATAATTTCCTTAGCGGAGAACAACGAAATGAGCTATTGAACCAAATTTTCTCGTCAGCTCAAGGTATTACTGTAACGGAGACTATAATACAAAAAGCGGCAATTAGTTATTTGAATACACAAACAGGTGAAAACGGTTCTGTGAAACAAATTGCGATCAATGCCGTAATGAGATATATTAACGGCGGGAAAATGGCGCCGTTATTAGACACGTTAAATCTTCAAGTAGAAGGATTTAAACAAGTTTTACTTGATGATCAAAAAAAAGACAAGCATGACAGAGTACAGAACACTGTAGATAACCTGGTACCGACCAGTTCGTTCTCTTTTTTGTTGGGTATAATCAATAGTATGTCGGCCACTACGGCAGCAGCTATTCTCGTCGGTACAGCCGGTACAGCAGCCGTCAGTTATGTAGCTTATCTTATTAAGGATGTGCTCTGGAAAATTCTCAAGTTCCCGTTCAAAGTTGCAGGAATGCTTTTTGACAAAATTGGAGGTACACCAACGGACTATAGCAAATATAATGTAGCCCAATTGAAAAATGAATTGAAAAAGAAAGGGCTTCTGACGACAGGAAAAAAGGCAGCGTTGATAGCACGTTTGACCGAGTCGTAATTATTTTGACTGATTATGCCAACCTTTTAATTTTTTGATTTATTTCATTTACTAATTGTGGTAAGAATGTACTTCGATCGATTAAATCGGATTCGTATAGTTGCTCTCGTGTCAATGGGTTATTTTGATGATTTCTAACCCATACCAATAGACATTCTTTATCAAAATAATGATTGGACGGTGTCTTGACGAGGTCAGTGCTATATTCTAATGAAATGGGACATTTTAACATAAAGCAAATTTCTGTCCAAATTTGTTTTCCTTTATATTTTTCTTCTAATTTTTCCATAACACAAATTAAAGCTTCACTGACATTAGCTGCTAAAATTTCTACTATCATATTTGGTGTAACATCGTCGTTGTACCTTTTGAACGCCATCCCTGCAAACTGTCGCAGTTGTATTTGTCGAAGCATAAAACTAAAAATATTCTTGTGAACTATTATTTTATTAGACGAAAGTAATACTTGTATGTGTTGCAAGCAATAATTCCTACATGCATATTCTAATGGTGTTTGATTATTGGCCATAACTTGGTTTGGATCGAGCCCTCTGTTTAAGCAGGTGTAAAGATAAAACGAGTTGACCGACATAACTACGTTGATGATGTTAGGTGGTATTGCTGTTATTTTCCTGACGACTTCTTGAAATAATCTTTGGTGTTGTCTTTTTATCACTGCTCTTAAGCAACGCGACTCTATATGGTGTGCATACCTAACGCATTTCAACGCTATTTGAACGTGTAGTGTGGATAAGATAATGCCCCATTCTTGTTGTGTCGGTAGAGATCCCTTTTGAATATAATTTAAAAGTGTTTCTGTTTCTGTTTCTGTCATGGTTTGTTTCAACCGAAATATGTTTTTCAATTTACTCATTCATTAGTCCGCTTCGCTCTTGTTTATATACGTTTTTCATGCGGAAATACTATCAAAAAAAACACTGTATATATAAACCATTTTTTTTTTACTATATAATTATGTCATTTACTTTAAAGGAATCTACAAACAAATATGAAAAATTTCATCGTCAAAAACAAATCACAATGACGTTTGCAGAATTCAATGCGGCACACGGTACATGTTTACCGGAAAACGAAATTGTTGAACGAACATTCATCAGTAGTCTGACAAAAGCTAAAAAGTCAGAAGGGATTCCTGTCACGCGTCGATTGTATTCCATTTATCACGGTCTGCACCAGAAGAACAACCAGTCTTCAAAAATCGCTACACCGCCGGCCTTACCTCAAATTGCTCAGAAAGTCGCGCTTCCTTCTGTTCTGGCAACCGGGGCCGTAGGTGTGAGCAATATTAGGCCACCGAGTCTCGCTTTAAAACAAATGTCAGTAGAAGATCCAGTTGAAAAATATCAAAAACAATTGGAAAATCAAGATGCTAAGTTCTTCGATAAGAAGGGTTTGATTGTGCACTTGGTTGGAACCGACGGTATCCCTTTATTGGGCAACACTTTAAAACTTAATAAAAGTAACGGGTCTGCTTTATATGCCAGAACTGGCACATTGATAATGAGAAATCAGAGTAAAATCGAAATGAATGAACTGCAAATTAACGAAGAAGATCATAAGTTGTTTATGGAAATGAGAAAACAAAAAACAAAAGGACCATATTTTTTGAGAGTGGTGTAATAATGTAGTCAAAATAAAATAGTTTATTCTTATATGTATTCACCTCGCCATTTTTTATGTTTATTGTTTTTAAGAATTGTGTGCACTGTCGTCGCACTATTATATCCCATCGCCTTGGCTGCAGCTGTAACCGATGGGTGTTCTTTTACGGCATCTTTTTTGCCAATTTCCCAAATAATGCAAGGACGGCTGTTTGATCTTTCAGTATTCCCTTGAGGTGTCAGGAATTGCAAATTATCTTTAAAGTTATTTTCTGGGTTAAAATCAATGTGGTCCACCTCCAGTTGATTTGGTTGATTTGGACTCTTAGCAAAGGTCCAAATTATGCCTGTCTTGAGAAACTGTTCGGCAATGTATTTATCCATTTGTTTTCTGTGGAAAACCAAGGCAACGACACGATGAAACAAAAGAGGCCTATTCATCAACATAAACTGAGGGTGTTTCTGGCCTCGAAAGTCTCGAATCTTTGCGTTTTGAGTGGATTTCGTCACAGATTTGAATCTTGCCATGTCGCTGACGAAGTATTCGAATATTTCAGAAATGTCTGCGCCCATAGTTTTATGATCGGTTTCCGTGACGGGTTTCCAAATTTCACCTTCAAGATCGGGCAAGTTGTACCAGGAGAATTGCGCCAAGCAGTCCTGACCATTGTATATGATCTTGACCAAACTATTCATTGTTGTATCTTTGCGTGCAATAGAATGTACAATCTGAGACGATGTAAGCTTGTAATCGATCATTGCTTTTTTACGATGGTCGTAATTTTCGACGATTGGATTCTCTTCAGAATCGAGAAGGGGATTGCCTTTGGAAACAAAAACGGTCATGGTGCAGGGGGCTGAGTTACTCATGGCCCGATTGGCTATGGTTTCGGCCGACGGTTTTGTTTTTGCGTGGTGTTCGGCTTCTGTCATAATCAAACCGTTTGAGACATTATTGTTGGTTTTGTTGTTGTCAATATGATCTACTTGAAAGGCACGTTTAAAATCTCGGAGGGGCATACCAGCAGTGCCGAGCTTTGCCGCTGGGGTGACCTGACCCCACGCCAAACTGGCAAATTTCAAGGCTTGTGAGTTCATTTGTACGCCATTGTCATCCCTAATTTTAACCATCGACCGACATTTGTGGTCAAGACTTGCTGTTGGAGTCGTATACCATTTAAAATCTGCACGCATCCGAATAAACAGGCAGGTTAAACTGGCAAAGACTCTTTTGAAGTCCCGTCCAATTTGTTTGTAGACTGTGCCGTCCTTTTCAATCGCATTGGCGTCTTTTGGTTCACATACTTCTGGATGGCAAAGGTCACAACCCTGGCAAAGACCACACGATGCCGCAGTAAAGAATAAAAAAACTGGGCCTTGGCCCTCGGCTCCGCCCAAATTTTCTATTCCAAAGCATTTTTTTTTTCTGTCGGTGGTGTCTTCGACATCTGCCCCCATTTCTGCAGCATTTCTTTTGTTTGACATTTTTTCAATGGCGGCCCGAAATTTTTCAGACCAAGGCAAAGGCATATCTTTGTTTTCCTTACTCTTATATACGAAAAAACCAAAAAAAATCGTTACGGATATCGGTTTTTAGAACGTATAAAAAATAATTCTTATGTATTCACCACACCACTTTTTATGTTTATTGTTTTTAAGAATTTTGCGCATAAAGAATATATATTTTAGTATATATAAACTGTTCTTATTTTATGAATATGACTACAAATTCTCTTCACAGTGTAGCACTCTACGAGACGACTTTGATTAATTTGCGTATTTTAAGATCGTTAGAACCAGGATTTCGCCTCGACACCTCAAAAAGGCTTTTCCGCGTACATCAGAAACGAAATCAACTTTTACCAACGTGGTTAGCCCGCTGGTGGAACTCACAAGATCGTCAGTCAGACATCAGTAGAATCCAATTGCTATACCACCAATCTCAACAGTGTATCCAAAGCTCTGAAGGAAAAGTGAAAGAACGTATGGTCGAATACGTGAGAGAATCTATAGAAGGACTTAAGAATCTTCAGACGACGTATCGTACCGATTTGACCATGTTCGCACTAATAGATGTAATTTTAGACCAAATTCAAAAGCACAAATGTCAGCAAGAAAATCTTGAGGAATAATTCAGAATTATCTTGATATAAACATACCTTTTTTTCTGGCGGAGCTGAGGGACAAGGCCCGAAGAACCCTTAATCCGTTAATACAAATATGGTGTAAATGTTTGTGTTGAAATCACATTTGATATATTGGCAATATTTTCTTTTGGTAATTTTGGGTGAAGTAAAATAGAAATAGTGTTGAATATACTTTTAGACGACTCCATATTATGTATAGTGTAATCAACCGTAGCGTTTCTCTTGCAAATATTTAATAAATGTTCAACTGATAAAATGTTTCTTCCAATCAAAACTTCTTCGGCTTTTTTACCGATCCATCTAATTGTTCTTAAACTGGTAGTGTATGCACTATAAACTGGTCCAAATAACTGCCAATTATTACCGGTAATTTCACATAAAATGGCAGTGCATGCTTTTACGTCATTTCTTGCGCGGTGTGCGGATGCTATTGTACAATTAAAAAGAGAAACGTTTAAACCAGAAAGACTGAAGTTACCGTCTTCACTTTTGTAATAGTCTCTACAAAAATGTAAACTATCAAAAAAGAACCAGTTTAAAGGAATATGCGTTTGGTATCGCGCAGCTTCCAACTCAAGTATTGGTTTATCCGCTCTGTGTGTATTATGGCTGATAAATATTGGAATTTGATGTGTTTGTTTACGTACCCATTCTGTCAATTTTTTTAACACGATATTAAAAGTCTCTGCATTTTCATTTAACAAAAACTCTCTTGTCAATTGTGGAATATCGGGTATTGGTGGCTCTGCAAACGTTGATTGTTTTGGGTCGGGGTCGATTACAGCTTCAAACATTTGATTTGTGTCCTTGCACCATACCGCAATTTCCCATATGCGACAAGTTTTTAAATCTTGTATATTCCCGTTAAATTCAAGGTCGAAAATGAAAAGACATTTGTTTTGAATGCTTTGAATTGATGTCATTTGTGTAAGATATGTACACATGTATATAGGCTGAGACGTTTATTTTTCTTATAATTTCGTAAAAGATTTATGTTTTTTTTTTTGGCGGAGCCGAGGGCCAAGGCCCGTCATGATACAATTATCGGCTGAAGTAAAACAGAAGGCTTACGTTTGATTAGTCGACTATTTTCAATTCGTTTCCATTTTGATAACTTTGTGTTTGTTGGTTCGACGCGGGTGTCAAAAATGTCGTAAACGCATTGATATTTTCCATCGGATTCAAAAACAATATAGGCGTGATTTTCAGACTCGTTTACAACCAAACCAATATTTTCAGAACAAACAGGGCAGGAAAAAATGGACGTATCCTGCCATTTTTTCTGAAGGCAATTTAAATGAAATGTATGATTGCATTTTGTGGTATGTAGTTTGGCTCCGTCGAGGGCCCGGCATTTTTTTTTGTTACAAAGTAAGCAAGAGTTCATATTTGGTGAAAGTGTCAGTCATTTTATAGACAAAACACAAGTTTTGTGTGTATGCCAAAGAACATTTCCGCGCTTCATGCTGAACTTCAAGCAAAGACCAAAGGCGGAAAAAAAAAACTATATATGTTACGAATATTCGGGTTTTTTATAATTAAGAAGAAGACGAATAAGAACAAAAAATGCGCCGGTTAATGCAACTTTTGACGAATAATTTGATTTGGTCTGGAGATACCCTCTTTTTTTGTTTCAAAAAAAATAGATTTTCATGTGAAATCACACAAGGGGGTCTGCTGTGGAAATGTGTGTGGTTAAAACCAGACGGTAGTATAGAGAATATCTTTCGAAATACATCAATTATAGAAGAGCGGCCATACATAAGAACTTTCGAATCTCTGACGGACTGGACCGAGACCTGTATACAAGAATGTCTCGATGAGTATCACACACGGTACAGTTCTTGGAAGCGTGTTCGTCATCAGCGCTTAGGTCAAACTATGGAAACTATCTATAAACATTTACAACAAAAAAAAAATACAACAAAGTCAAACGGAGAAAACATTGTATTTTTCGAACGGATTGCAGCACTTTCTCATAAAATAGAACAGCAAGAAATATCTATAAAAAAATGGGAAGCATGGTTTAAAGAAAAAAATCCAAATATTTCAGAATTACCGGTTTCACAAGATGTTGTACCAATTCAACAAGAAATAGCTTCGACTTCTATAGTGCAACCGTTTGTACTGAACTCAAACGAGGGAAAATTTATGGTTTTGCAACGCATAAATGAAACCGGTTCTAAAGAATGTAAAGAATTGATAAAATCAAATGGTATTGAACATTTTTCAAACGTACTTGATCAAGTTGAATCTGCTGTAGTTTTCCAGCCGCCAGATTTAAGTAAAGAAGAGATTTGGAATCCGATCAACAAAGATACCTGCAAAAAATTCGTACACGATTTTTTCAGCAGTAATTAATTGTGTGTTTTAGTTTCAAACAATTATTTATTTTAATTCTTCAATGTATTCACTTATTTAGATGTATTTAATCTTGGTGGGTATTTAGGTCATTTTGCTAAATGCGGGCATTAATTTTTATTACTGTTGTGATGAATTCTCCTTTGCGTTGATCGGTAGTCACTTGAGCTTGTGTTTTCATCGACTTTGTCAACAAATTTTTGTATTATTCCGTGAAATAAGGCAGACCATGTTTTTTCGATCTCTGAACGATTTTTGGCACTGTGTAACAAGAAAATAGAGGTATATTAGTTTTCGGCTTGACCATCAGGTAAAAAAAAACAACTAACAAACACTATCTTACCCTGTGATCACAACTTTACCACTCCTGAAAATCAAGAAAACAAGTTTTGGTGCCGATGTTCGAAATACCAATCCTGGAAATCTGTAAAGAATTCGCCAAAAAATGTCAGTACGGCCACAAAAAATAAAATATAGTTAATACTTACAAATCCGGTTCGTACGAGACATACGGACCATAGTTTTTGGAAATTTCCACCAATTTCAATGGGAATGGTATTTCGCTACTCGCTACAATGTTTTGTATTTTGAAATTACGGAAGGAAACCGGCAGCCCATGTTTTTGTAAAATTCTGACGTATTTCCTTCCGGCAAATCGTGATTCAATTTCTGTGCGTGCTCCAGTACAAACCATATTTCCCGATGCAAATGCCAATGCTGTTGTTCGCGGATTTCGGATTCTCAACGAAGCGGCAGCAAACTTTTGAGGATTATATTCAACAAAAGGCTTGGCAAGTGCTATTGCACGAAGGTCAAGCGAGTCTACACCCAAATTAAACGTTGCCACCACATTTTGTAGGGTGAATGCGGGAAGTTTAAGTTTGTTTTCCGGTAATTCCAATTTTTCTAATTCAATTCTCTTCTTTTTGGTTTTCTTCAGGCGCGGCTTTTTTGTGTCAAGGCCCGATGGACTGGTAATAATGTTTGATTCTACATTATCGTATGTTTCTGCGAGATCATAACTATCATCGACTTTTCTTTTACTCATATTCGATTACTATACAACCACAAACATTATATATTCATATAAAAATGAAATATGCGTAACAATTATAGGATTTTTGATCAAGAAAAAGTATTTAATATAAATCAAAGAATATATTTTATTATTTTATTCGCCTTCAGCTTGTTATATTTGTTATCTACTCTGATGGGGACATTCTTTGTCTTTTTGCAGGTGGTTCATCTACTTCGTATAAACATCCAGAGCTTCCACTGTCGGTGGATTCGGGATTAGAATCAATGCGAATTCCATGAGTCAAACTAATACTCAATTTCATTCCAAATTTGCCGTCGGCCATAAAATAGACAGAAGGTTTCAAAACTGGAGCAATCAAAGCTCCACGTTGGACAGATTCCACAGTAATTGCTTGTCCTGTCGTATCTTGCATTGGCAACACATTTTTGTTGCCGTTCTTGCTGTAAACATTTTGACTGAATTTCAATTGACGGTAAGCATCTTCTTCGCGTTTCGAAACTGGAGCATTAAACGAATCGGTAATGATTCCACGGAAAGCATCGTCAAAGTTTTCACCAGTTTCAGCAACCAATTCATCAGCCTCCTCTTTGCTTTCCTCTTTCAATTTTGCCAACAATTTTGGGTGTTGGATTGAATAATCAATAATGTCGTTTTGCATTTTCTCAACGTAATCAAAAAAAGCAACCGAAGCAGGATTTGATAAATCCTCCTTGGTAGTAGCATTGTATTTTGCTCCTTGTTCCGTAACACCTGGGATTTTACCAAAGGTACCGTCACCCGTCAGATCGGAAAAGACCACTTCGGTCGGAACAGAACGCATTTCGAAAGAGCAATTCGAATCGTCATTAATGTTTAGATAGGTACGATCGTCTTTGCCTTCGCTCAAACTCAGTTGATAGGGTCTTCCCACGGTTTCAATGGCTTCCATGCTGGCTACGGGCCGTCCAGTCCCAGTGGAATAAACGACCAAATCGGTAATCATGGTGTAAGTGAGTCCATATTTATCCTTGGACATGATGAACGGGCGTACCATAAACGGAACTGAAAGCAATGCTCCGTTTTTAATATCTGGAGCTTGGTCCATTTCGATGTATTGGCCACCAGAAGGCTGCACGTAGCGTACTGTCCGAGGTGTTAAATCTTTGTTGAATGCAGCAGTCTTGATAACCAATTGTTCTTCACCGTCTTTTGTTTTCAATGGCAGCATAGCTGCTTTTTTAAAGGCTTTCAACCCCATCTCTTTCAATTCGGGTTCGGTTTTTTTTTTACCGTATCGTTTGGTAATTTTGGTCATGACGGCAGAGGCAGTCCCACCCGCGTCCATGTTAAACATTTGCGTCAGTACGTTGTCATTAAAATTATTCATGTAGTTAAAATAATCGGACCGAGCTTGACCAAATTGTGTATCATCACCAGTACGTACTAAATTGGTGACAATTTTGGAAGTTTCTTTGGTTTGAGAAAATTTCCCACCAAAATTACCACCTTCGCCCAAATGAGGAAAAAGTGCGTTGCACGGTGGGGTTATCATTTTAAAACCGTAACCCGCATCGTTTTGAATGTCAAAGTATGTTTCTTGTTTTCCGGTTCTACGAGAAATACGAGTCGCTTCCACAAATTTTGGTGGAGATTGTTTTTGGTAATTGAGCATATTGAATTTTGTAATTGAAAATTGTTGTGACATTTTGAGTTTTTTTTTTGGATGTTTGAATTTGTTGTATAATCAAGTAAAACCAATATATTCCTTACAGATTTGAGTTTTTTTTTGAATTTGAGGTTCCTGGAAGAAAAAATAATTTTTATTTTCCGGAACAAAAAAATTGTGAAATGACTGTTTTGGCGCGTGGTAAAAAAAATCCTCTACTATCGTACACGTGAAATACAACTGGTGCGTCGAAACGAGCTTGTTTTTTTTTATTTTGTTGGATAATGTGTTGTCTTCGCATGGCAGATCTTGGT
>Ga0209603_1000835_pt1 | contig 35147 bp, 40 predicted proteins | sample COGITO_mtgs_1206_FD_184812 | JGI IMG/M metagenome (GOLD analysis project Ga0209603, IMG submission 184812) | Pelagic marine microbial communities from North Sea - COGITO_mtgs_120607 (SPAdes) (version 2) | ecosystem: Environmental > Aquatic > Marine > Epipelagic ... | reverse complement strand
GTCTTTTATATTTTTTTATTAATAAACTATCAGATAATCTATCATTATTTTCTTTTAAATGTTTATCTAAATTTGAAAATAAATCATCTTGAATATTTAAAGGTTTTTTTTGATTTGTTAAACCTTCAATAATATTATTTTGCGTATTTAAAACACAGCTTACAATATAAATAAAAAACAATATTAATGTAAATATACCAAGATATCTGTATATTTCTTCTTCTTTTAACATTTATATATATAAATTTATAATATTTTATATATATAAATGCAAAATAAAACAAAAAACAAAAAATACATGTAAACGGATGAAAGTTAGAAAAAATAAGGATGGAACTCTTAATGAAGAAGATATGGAACATAATAGAAAATGTGAACAAAAAAATATGCTCAAAGATAATATTTGGATGAAAGATATATTAAATAATAAGAATCCCAAAGGCTATGATAAATATTTAAAAATTCTAGTTAAAAAAAGAATTAAGACATTAAAAAATAAAAAGACTAAAAAAAGTAAAAAACAAAAAAAACTAAAGTAAAAAAATAAAATACATATTATAATAAATAATTTTTAATATTTTCAATAGTATTTTTTGCTATTTTTCTCTCACTATTCTTACTTTTAACTTTTAGATTTTCTAAACATTCACTATTTTCTCTCAAATTTTTTATTAAATTTTCAATATTGTTATATTCATTTATTATACATTTTGCTGTATTTATACTGACATTCGGTATTTGAGATAACATAATTTCACTAATATTTTCTTTTGTAATATGAGATTTTTTTGATGTTTTTATGTGTGAAACATAGTCATTATTATTTTCATTTTTATTACTTTCATTCGTTTTAACTGTTTCCTCCTCTATTGTATTATTTATTGGATTTGTATTCTGATAAAATGGTTTAATTGATTTATCTTTTATTATTTTTTGAAAAAAATATATTATAAATTCTGCAGTTTCTACAACACCTGATGTATGTAGAAGAGAGAAACCTTTTGAATAACTTAATGAAAACATTGCTGAATAAACTGTCTTTTGGATTGTTTCATTATATTGTTTTCTACTATTTAATAACGAACCTTCTATTAAGTAAAAAATATTATGATTATGTAGAGGATATTCTTGTAATCTAAATGATTGTTCACTATATCGACCATCTTTTATACTAGAAATTAAATCAGAAATACTTTTTCTCTCAAAAATTAGCACTATATTATTATTTTCATCTAAAAAAATAATATCTCCTATTTCCAAATTTTTCAATTCTACATTTTCTATTTTATCTTGAATTAAAGTTTTTAATTCTTTTGGCTCTCTATTATCTATAACTAATTTCATTACTATAAATGAAATTAATTTTTTAAATTATATATTAATATTAATAAAATTACATATTACATTCATAATTTTGCATATAGTAATACATTAAATATGCTGATATACCAGAAACAAAAGCATAATCAACTAAATTTGGCAAGGTTTTTAGTGTTGAAAGAGCACTTTGAACAACTGCCATATTAGTAGCATTTACAACTTTTGAATTATTTTTTAAATCATTAACAAAGTCTTTAAGAGGAGTCTCCTCTTTCTTTTTCTTGAGTAATCCTGCCGCCATCTTATATACTAATGGTATACTTTTTTTTTACAAAATTTTTTATTACGATAATAATATTTAAAAATATTTAAATACATATATATATATTTATTATATATAAATGGATCTTGAAGAAAAAATTAATGATGAAGATATTTCTCGTATTAATGGTGAATTAGTCTTTAATCCATATAATGATAAAAATATTGAGATTACATTGAATGATATTCAATCTATTCTCAAAAAATATGGAGTTAATTATACAATTCATAACATTGAACTATTTAAAAGAGCATTCATTCATAAATCTTATTGTAAGAGACCAATGTTAGAAAATAAAGCTTCTGATATAACTATTGTTGATAAGCCATATGATTGTTTACCTTTAAAAACAAAATCAAATGAACGATTAGAATTTATTGGTGATGGTATTTTAGAATGTATTACAAAATATTACTTATATAGACGTTTTCCAAAAGCAGAAGAAGGATTTATGACAGAAAAAAAAATTTCTCTTGTTAAAAATGAACATATTGGTAAATTAGCTTACGAAATGAGATTACATAAATGGTATATTATTTCAAAACACGCTGAGGAAAAAAATACTAGAACCAATATGAAAAAATTAGGTTGTTTATTTGAGGCTTTTCTTGGTGCTTTATTTTTAGATGTAAATAAAATAACAATCAAAGACGAAGATAAATGGTTTGAAAATATATTTGTAACAGGCCCTGGTTTTCAAATGGCACAAATTTTTGTTGAAAAAATTTTTGAACAACATGTAGATTGGACAAAATTAATTAATACAGATGATAACTATAAAAATCAATTACAAGTTATCATTCAAAAAGAATTTAAGATTACACCAGAATATCTTGAAATTTCTCATGAACAAGAATTTGGATATGAAATGGGTGTATATATTTGTATTGGGCAATCTATACATAATATTGATATATTAAGTGCTATTAATTTCGATAATTTTAATAATTTCCCAAATATTCATAAATATTTGGAAGAACATCAGGAAGTATTAGTATTTTTAGGCAAAGGATTACATAAAATTAAAAAGAAAGCAGAACAAATTGCTTGCGATGAAGCTATAAAAAAATTAGTATAAAATATTTTTACTAATTTATTTTTTCGATTTTTCAATTTTAATAAATGGTTGTGGGCTATGACTTTCGTGCATTTCATATTTTTTAATATTTTTATAATATTCTCCTATATTATCAGTTATTTTATAATCTCCATTAAAAAATTTTATTATATCTTTTGAATTTTGTGAAAGCATCAACTTGTAAAAATGACTGTCTAAATTAATTTTGCTATTATTAACTATTTTACTAGATAATGTTCTTACAAAATTCATAATTATATAATATTTAATCATATAACTTTAAATATTATTTATAATTATTTTAGTCATTATTTTTATTTAATAAAAAATTATTATAGAATTTTGTCATTTTCTCCATTTTACTTCCATAGTCTCCTACTCCACCTGGAAAATGAGAAATTATCTCTTTGTCTAATTTTTTTGGATTATTAACAACCATTCCAATTAACTTTTCATTATTATACATATTTTTTCTTACACAATGATAAACTATAAATGCTTGATCTAACCAATGTGGTAATACTAATTTATTAGTAATATTATACTTTATGTGATTTATAATATCTTTAAATAATTTTTTTATACTTTCATCATTATTGAATAATAGTATTCCGCTAGTGAAAGCTGATGCCTTTGGATTATTATTACCAAATAATTCTCTTCCCCAATATACTCCATCTGTAGTTCCATTTTCTTTTAAAACATATAATATATTTTCCATATTAAAATTAAAAATATTTTTTAAATTATTCGTGATAAGTATGTCTGTATCTAAATACAATATTTTATTATAATTATTAATATTTTCATAATCAAAAATAAATAATCTACTACAAAGAGCTGTTATAAAACAATTATTTGGTATTAACCAAATATTTCCTTTTATATTATATTTTTCAAATAAATTTAGAATTTTTTTTTCATAAATTGTATTTGATATTAGAAGGTATTCTACATTATTCTCTGGTTTACCAAATTCTATATAACTTTTAAGTAATAAATCTAATAAATTAAAATATTTTTCATTTGTAAAAACAGTTGAATATATTAAAAATTTAGACATTATAATATAATATAATTTTGTATAATATTTAAATTATATAATATTATTATTAATTATATGTCTAAGGAATTATTAGAAAAATTAAAAGTAAAACCTATTCCTGAAAAAATACCAATAATAAATGTAGCTCTAAAAAAACCAGCAGAAAAAGAAGATATTCAATTAAAAACAAAAGTAGTAGACAAACGAGAAACTGCTAAATTAGATAGAGCTTTCATTTTAAATAAGTTAAAAGATAAAGGAGAAATACAAACGATTAAACCTTTAGAAAAAAAAGAAGAACCTAAAAAAGATTTTACTGAAAATAAAGCACCAATTGAACCCAAACTTATTATCACTAAGAAAAAAAAAATTAAAAAACTTAAACTTGAAACTGATATTCCAGAAATAAAAGACAAGGAAAGAAAAACTATTATACCAACCGAAACTATTATTGAAGGTAAAGAAAGTTTATTGGAAATTGATGATATTAAAAGCCGTCTACCAGAAAAAGAAAAAAAAGTTTTAGTAAGAGCATCTGCTTATTATATGAATAATAGAGAGATATTTATTAACTTTATATCGTCTTTATTTGAACCTTATAAAGAAGAAATATCTAAGGATAAAGGAGTTATTTCTTGTGATACAAAAAATGCTGAATTCTCTTTATTAACACATCAAAAAATAGTCCGAGATTATATTAATTTATATACACCATATAGAGGTGTATTATTATTTCACGGTCTTGGTTCTGGAAAAACATGTTCTTCAATTGCTATTGCTGAAGGTATAAAAACAGAAAATCAAATAATTGTTATGACTCCTGCTTCATTAAGAGTTAACTATATTGAAGAATTGAAAAAATGTGGAGATAAAATTTATAAAAAAAATCAATTTTGGGAATTTATTGATATAAGCAAATATCCTGAATTAGTAGAACCTTTATCACAAGCTTTATCAATACCAATTGAATACATTAAAAAACAAGGCGGTGCTTGGCTAGTTAATGTAAAAAAATCTGCCAATTATGAATCTTTATCAACAACAGAAAAATTAAGCTTAGATTATCAAATTAATGAAATGATTAGAATAAAATATCGATTTATTAATTATAATGGTCTTAGAAAAAGTCATCTTGATCAATTAACTCAAGGAGGAACAATTAATCCATTCTCTAATAAAACTGTTATTGTTGATGAGGCTCATAACTTTGTATCAAGAATTGTTAATAAAATGAAATCTCCTTCATCACTCTCTATGCAATTATATAATTTTTTGATGACTGCTGATAATTGTAGAATAGTTCTTTTAACTGGAACACCTATAATTAACTATCCTAATGAAATTGCTATATTATTTAATATTTTAAGAGGAAAAATTAAAACATGGTATATTAAACTCTCTATCAATGATAAGAGAAAAATCTCTCAAGATACAATTATTGAAATGTTCAAATCTAATTTTATTTTAAAAAATATTGTAGATTATGTTAATTATAAGCCTACTTCTACTACGTTAGAAATAACTCGAAATCCATTTGGATTTTTAAATGAATATGATCCTGATGATAAAAAGTATCAAGGTGTAAATCTTGATGAAAATGGCAATATTGACGATGAAACATTAATGAGAGAATTGGTAAATACATTGGAAGATAATAATATAAGTGTTATTGCTAATTCTACACGTGTAGAGTTATATGATGCATTACCAGATAAATTAGATGATTTTGCTAAATATTTTATTGCTGAAGATAATAAAGTTAAAAATATGAATTTATTTAAGAGACGTATATTAGGTCTTACATCATATTTTCCTGATATTGATGCTCTTTTACCCGAATATAATAAGGGCAGGGATTTTATAGTAAAAAAAATACCAATGAGTGATTTCCAATTTGGAGTTTATGAAGAAGCACGTATTCAAGAGCGTAAATTAGAGCAAAGTAATTCTAAAAAACGTAAACAAGCTCAAGGAAAAGAAAATATTTATGAAGATGCTGTTTCTACTTATCGTATTTTTTCAAGAGCATTTTGTAATTTTGTTTTTCCAAAACCTAATATAACTCGTCCTCTTCCTAGAGATGGTGAAGATTTATCAACTGCTATATTACAGGAAGTAGCTAATGAAAATTTATTAGATGCACATACACCAAATCCAGATGAATTTAATGCTGAAATAGAAAATGTTGAAAATGTCGAAGATAAAGAAGGTGAATTAGTTGAAACAAAAAAAACAGATGAAACTGGATTAAAATATGAAGAGAGAATATTAAAAGCATTGGAAAAATTAGAAGAAAATGCTGATAAATATTTAACTCCTGACGCTTTACAAATTTATAGTCCAAAATTTTTAAATATATTAGAAAATTTACAAGATGATAAATTCAAAGGATTACATTTAATATACAGTCAATTTAGAACATTAGAGGGTATTGGAATTTTATCACTAATATTAAAAGCGAATGGTTTTGCTGAATTTAAAATAGTTAAAACAGATAAATGGATAATTGATATTGATCCAGCTGATTATGGAAAACCAAAATTTGTTTTATATACGGGCACTGAAACAGCTGAAGAAAAAGAATATATTAGAAATATATTTAATAGTAATTGGCAAAATATTCCTAATTCATTGAGAGAAGAACTAGAAAAAATATCATCCAATAACTTTTATGGTGAAATTATAAAAACTATTATGATTACCGCTTCTGGAGCCGAAGGTATTTCTTTAGAAAATGTAAGATATGTTCATATTACAGAACCTTATTGGCATCCTGTTAGAACACAACAAGTAATTGGTAGAGCTCGTCGTATTTGTAGTCATAAAAATTTAGAAAAGGATTTACAAACTGTAAAGGTTTTCATGTATTTAATGACATTTTCACAAGAACAATTAGATAGTGATCGTTCTATTGAATTACGATTAAAAGATAAAAGTAAGAAAGATGGTGTAACACCATTAACTAGTGACGAAGCACTATATGAAATATCAAATATTAAAGAAGAAATTAATAGAGAATTATTGGTTGCTATAAAAGAATCTTCCATTGATTGTTCTATACATACTTCAAGTGAAAATAAAGAAGGGTTACAATGTTTTACATTTTCTAGTGGGGATCCAGATAAATTCGCTTTTACTCCATCTATAAATGATGAAGAAAGTGATACTGTTGGTGATGTAAATAAACAAGAAATTAAATGGAAAGCAGTTAAAGTTACAATTGAAGGAATTGCATATGCTCTTAATAAAGAAACTGGAGAAGTATATGATTTAGATAGTTATAAACGTAAAAATCCTATATTAGTGGGTCATTTAGAAATAGAAAAAGGTAAATATAAATTTAAACGTATATAAATATAATAATTTTCTAGAAATATTATATTTATAATATTGGTATTACTTTTGATAAGAATTTTTTAGACCTTCTTTTTAAAAATTTACCACGTTTATAACATTTTTTGGTATTTAATCTTTTTTTCATCAATATTTCTTTTTCATCAATATTAAATTTCTTTAAATTAGAAAAACGCAAACCATATATATATAAATTATTTATACTATGTAATCGTTTTTTTAAACAATTATCTACTTGACCTACTTTTGTTCTTATTTTAATACCTTCTGGAAATACTATTTTTATAGCTCCAATTCTACCAACACCAGACAAAGTAACATATTTATCTTTTTCAATTTCAGCAACTACTTCTGAATTTATTGACTTGAATGGACTATTTTTAAAAAAATTTGATAGTAAATCTACATAACCATTCTTCTTTTCCATTCCCTTAATTTCTTTTTTATTTTTTCTTAAAAATTCTACGCGTTTCTTCAATTTTTCTAATGCAGGACCTCGATCTATTGCGTGTAATAGATTAATATCTTTACTATTTACAGTTTCTATTTTTGAAGAAGAATGATTTTTTATATAATTACTCGCTTCTCCTGTTGTTCTTATCATTAATAATGTTAATGGTTCTAAATTTCTTGACATTTCTGGAACTTTTTCAAACCAATATCCTATTTTATTAACATTTCCAGCTTTTTTTGTTCTTCTATTTTTTAATGACATATATATTATATTAAGTAAAAAATATTTTTTTCATTATTTTCTCCTGATTTGTTAATATACTTTCTTGATTATTTAAAACTTTTTGTAATAAATCCATAATATTATTGTTTGTATATACTATCTGAGAATTATATCTATCATTTTCATATTCTTCATCTTCATTGAAAGAAACAACCTTATTATTTTTTTCCTTAACATTAGTTTTTGATAAATTTTTGAAAAAATCATTTGTTAGTTTTTTTACTGGTTTAGTTTCTTCATTATTTATATTAACTTCATTACTTATCATTATATTTATATTGTCTTTCACTCCAGTTATTTCTTTATTATCATTAATTTTATCATTCTCATCATTATTTATTTCTTTTATTTTTATTTCATCTTTTTTCACTGGTGGAGGTGGAATAATGCTATTTATTTCTATTTCTCTCTCCGCAAGCATTTTATTCAACATTGAATTTATACTACTTTCTTTTAATGGTTCATCTATTTTTTCTGTAAAATCTATTTCTCCTGGCGAAGGTCGTTTTATTAATTCAATAAATTCTTTCTCTTTTTCTTTTAAATCTTTATCCAATTTTATTTGGACTTCTTCCAATGGTCTAGTTACATGTCTAGAATTTTCTTTGTATTGCTCTAAATATTTAACTATTTCTGTTAAAAGTAATTTATTTTTATTAGTTAAGTCTAACTCTCTTTTTGTAGTAATTACATTTACTATTTTATCAAAATCTCCTTTTATATTATTAATATAATTGTTACTTATATTATTAAATGCTCCTTGTTCATATAATAATTGCCACATCATTCCTTTATTTTCATTACTTGAAAAATCACTCATATAAATATATTAAAAACCACATAATATATTTATATTTATTACTAATTAAAATATATTTTTCTTAATTCTTCAACATCTTTGTCTGGTATTCTTTTACTATTAAATTCCCTTGGAGATTTATTTGTTGTTATCATTTGATTTAAAAAATATAAAGAATACATTCCGCATTCGGTATTAGAATACTGATGTTCTTTTCTATTAAAATACGTAGTGAAATCTATATTTATTTCACTTCCTTGTTTTTCTATTCTCTCTATTAAAATCATTATTTCTCTTGGAACTTTATCTCCATTACTATCAAAATAAAATATAAATTTTCTTTTAATATCAATAAATAAACTAATCCAATGTGCTCCTGATTTATTATGAGGATCTGTATTGAAAATTATACCTATTTTATTTTTTCCATCTTTTAATTGTTTTATTATATTTAAGTTACATAATTCATTCCAAACACATTCACCAAACATTAATTTTTTATCAAAATCAATAGGTGATGGTCCTATAAATATGAAATTTGGATAGTCTATTTCATATTGCTTCATTACTTTTTCTATATCATTACTTGTTAACCATTCATTTGGCTTTTCTTTCCAACTTTTTGGAGCATATGGAGCATGAGTATTATTTAATAATTCACCATCTAAATTATTTTCCATAAATTTTTGCTTTATCCAGCATCTTTCTGTAGAACATACTTCTTTTAAATTATTTTTTAACCTTTCCCATATTTCTCTAGTATCATTTGTTTGTATTTCTTTATCTGGGTGACGCTTATTCCACATTTTTTTTATTTTCTCCAATGAATTTTTACTATAACAAGTAAATTGTTTTTCTTTGTTAGCACTACAATTTAATTTTCTAAATTTTTTTTTTGTTTTTATTTTATTCTTTCTTTTCTTAATTGCTTTTTTAATTGTTTTATTATTTCTAACATTTTGTCCCATTTATATATTATCTATATTTTTCTTTTTTACTCCTTTATATCTAAGATGTGGTTCTTGTAAATTAGCTTCTCTTTTATTTGGTAATATTTCTCTCTTTATAACATTTTTATCTTTTACAAAATTATCTAGACTTATTGTTTTTTTTTCTTCTTTTAATAAAATATTATCAATATCATGATTATTATTTAATTTATTATTAACTACATTATTAGATATATCATAATTATTAATTACATTATATTCTTCATAATCTTCTTGTAAAATATCCGTTGTATCATTAAATTTATATTCTTCTATTAAACATTTCATAAAATTTATACATGCTAATTTTGTTTTATCATTTGTGCTAAATTCAAATTTTTCACTGTTTATATCTTTACATATATCTTTACATATATCTTTTATATATTGACTTATTCTTTTTTTGTAAAATTTAACATCATCATTAAATTCTTTACTTAATATTGAATTATTTTTCAAAATTTGACTTTGTAAATTTGGATTTAATAAATATTGGATTGTTACATTTTCTATATATTTTTCAGAACTCATAATATTTATTATTAATTTTAATTATTATTTATAACTATTAAAATAATAATTACATATTTTTCAATTGTTGTCTAGTATGATTATAAAAATTATCTCTTCCTAATTTTCCTAAATCTCCCAAATCTGTATTATTAAATTTACTTTGTTCAAATAAATATGGAAATGCCTGTATTTCATTTTGTTTTTCAATAGATTCTCTATTATATAAATCACTTGATGAAGACGGAATATATTGACTTGATGTTGAATTTGATCTTGGATATATTTGATTTCTTAATACACTTTCACTATTTACATTTGATACAAAATCACTCCATTTTGTTTTATATCCCATTTTAATTGACTCATTTTCAATAGGTTTTGTTATTGGATACTTTTGATATTTTGTGCTCTGTGAGCGTTGTTCAAATACAGGATTAAAATATGTTAGGGGTATATTTCTATCAAATAATCTTTCATTGAGTTCTTCAGTTCTCTCTAAATTACATAAATAATTTGTTCTTCTTTCACTCATATATATTTTATACTATTATAATAAATCGTCTTAAAGATATATTTTTGTTAATATATTAATATATATATATATGTGTGGAATATTCGGATTTTTAAATAATTCGTTAACACCGGCAAATGTTATTACTAATAAAATTATTGAAGATAGTTTTAATAAAGGAAAGCATCGAGGCCCAGATAATTCATCAATTACAAAATTAAATAATCTTACTTTTGGGTTTCATCGTCTAGCTATTAATGGGTTAGATACGATTTCTAATCAACCAATTGTTATTGATAACATATATCTAATTTGTAATGGAGAAATTTATAATTACAAAAAAATATATGAAGAATTAAATATTATTCCACAAACTAATTCCGATTGTGAAGTTATTATTCATCTATATAAATTATTTGGTATTGAAACATTATTAAATATGTTAGATGGTGTTTTTTCATTTATTTTATATGATGAGTCTAACAAAAAAATATTTGTTGCCAGAGATGCTTTTGGTGTGCGACCTCTTTATATTCTAGGAAATACAGATGAAATAAGTAAAAGTTATAATTCTGGTTGGTTAAATGCTCATATTATTGGCTTTTCTTCAGAATTAAAACAATTATCTGATATTTATCATCATATTAATAATGTTACAGAAATTGTTACTCTAAATCAATTTACACCTGGAACATATATGGAATTATCATTATCCACAACAAATAAATGGTATCTTTCTCATCATAAACAATTTTTCAATTATCCTCTAAATAATTTATCATATAAAGTTACAGAAGAAGCTATTACACAATTAATAAGTAATTTTTTTACAGACGCTGTAAAAAAACGTATTGAAACTACAGAACGCCCAATTGCTTGTCTATTATCGGGTGGTCTAGATAGTAGTATTGTAGCGGCTATTGTTTCTAAACATTATGATAAACAATTAGAAACATATAGTATTGGATTACCTGGTTCAGAAGATTTAAAATATGCTAAAATTGTATCTAATTATCTAGGAACAAAACATACTGAAATTGTTGTAACTGAGGAAGATTTCTTTAATGCTATTCCAGATGTAATTTATATGATAGAAAGTTATGATACTACTACAGTTAGAGCTAGTGTTGGTAATTATTTAGTAGCCAAATATATTGCTAAAAATAGTGAGGCTAAAGTTATTTTTAATGGAGATGGTAGTGATGAGCTAATGGGTGGCTATTTATATATGAATAAAGCTCCTAATCATCTAGAATTTGATAAAGAATGTAAACGGCTTTTAAGTGATATTTATCTATATGATGTTCTAAGAAGTGATCGTTCAATATCAACAAATGGATTAGAACCTAGAACACCATTTTTAGATAGAAAATGGGTAGAGTTTTATTTAAATATTCCTTCACAATTACGTTTTGAAAGTAACAAAAAACAGGAAAAATATTTATTTAGAAAAGCATTTGAAAATAGTAAATTATTACCAGATGAAATTTTATGGAGAAGAAAGGAAGCTTTTAGTGATGGGGTAAGTAGTTTACAAAAATCATGGTATGAAATTATCAATGATAAAGTAAATCTTATGAATATTCCTGTAAAAAATTATTATGATAATAATCCTAAAACAAATGAACAACGATTTTATAGAGAATTATTTGAAAAATATTATAAAAATCTTAGCTATAACATTCCTTATTTTTGGATGCCAAAATATATTGATGCTACAGATGCTAGTGCTAGAACATTATCTATTTATTAATATATTCTAAAATTACATAATTATTGCTTATTGATGTAATAATTATATAAGTAATATTTATATGAATTCTCAATTTTTTTTATATAGTGGAATTATAACTGGTATATATAGTATTTATGCTTCATTAAGATATTATTCTCTTACTGGTCATAATCTTATTTCATGTATTCTAGCTAATAATTATATAAAAAATAGAAAAATTAAACATATTATTGATGTTAGAACACAAGTAGAATGGGACTATGGACATTATAAAAAATCTATACATATACCCATACAAAATATTAGCAAAAATATTTTAAATAGAAAAATATCTAATAAAAATGACGGTATACTTGTTTATTGTAATACTGGGCAACGCGCTAGAAATGGTGCTGAAAAAATAATATCTTATGGTTATAAAAATGTATACTATATAGACAATACATATGATTGTCTACATTAAACTATATATTATAGTAATAATATATTCATAATATATAATGTTTGAATATTTAATTAAGATTACAGAACAAAAATGGCATCAAAAACTATATTATTTATTAAGTTATTTTAGTATATTTTTATATATTGTAGCATTTATTGGTTTATCTTTCAATGCTCCAAAATATTTATTACTTTTACAAGAAATAATGAAAATATATATATCTATTATTTTGTTATTGAGATTTAATCCATTTTATAAAATAGAATTTAATAAAAATAATTATGAATTTGATAGAAAAATAGCGTTTGCTTCTGGTATATTTTTATTATTAACAACTGGGCTATCTACATACATAAATAATATTTTAAATAAAATAAAAATTTAATAAAATTGAATTATTTTTTAATTAAATTTATTAAAATATAATTAAAATACTTACTAATATATTATGCTTTCACTTATATCAAACATATTTCAATGTTTATATTATAGATTTCAAGGTGATTATGAAATAAGAGTTATAAAGAGAATTAATTCAAACGAAACATTTGTTATGTATTTATCTGATGAAGAAAATGATTAATGTCTTATTGTCTTATTTTTATTAATCCTTCTTTTATAAGTTTTTCTATTATTATCATTAATAAATTTTTTTACATGTGAAAATAATTTTTTACTAACTATTTTATCTACTTTGTATTCTTCGTCGTCTTTTTTTACAACTCTATAATTATATTTTTTATATAAATTATTCATTTCTTTTATAAAATTTTCATCTATTAATTCATACGAATTAATATATCTTTTAATCATATCATTAAAATCTATAGGATATAAATATGGCTCAACTTTAATATAAAAAACTTGATCATCTACCATTTGCTCATGATATTGATCATCTATAAAACAAATTTTAACATTTTTTGGTAGTTTTACACATCGAAATAAATCATCAACACTTTTATTATGTGATGTTCTATTTAATTCAATCCGTTTTCCATCAACTTTGAATGCCGCTATTATTTTATCAAATAATTTATTATTTAATTTATATTCAAAATAGTTTTTTATATTTTCAACCCAGGATTTCTCTCCTTGATTATTAGTATATATCATTACCTTATAACACTTTTTTTCCTCCTTTTTAATTGATATATATTTTAAAATAGATAACATATATGGTCTAATAAATTCCGGATACAAATCTAATATTTTCAAAAATTCTTCTTTTTCTATTTTTTTATTATAATATTCTTCCAGACAATCTATAAATATCCCTAATTCTACAAAATAACCTAGTGTTTCATCTAAGTCAAAAATAATTACGCGGTTATCATTACGCATAATATAGTGTAAGAATTTTTTTTTACAACAATTATAACTCATTAATAATAATTTATTTTTAAAATATACATGTAACATCATTATATTTTTTTCTTTTTATATATTATGAATCCTACATATGAAGATTATAAGACAATAATAAAGTTTTATAAAATAAAAAATATTGAAAAATTATCTAAAAAAGAAATAAAAAAATATGCTGAATATATATTAGCTGAAAAATTATGTAGTTGTATTAAAAAAGTTACTAAAAGTAATAAATTACCTGAACCATCAGCAATAGCAATATGTAAAGATTCAGTTGTAAGACAGAAAAAATTAAAAATAAATAGATTTACTTGTAAAAATAAACCTAAACTTATTCCTAATAAAAAAACTAGAAAAAATATACAAAAGATTAAATAATATACAAAATAAATATTATTCTTACTTAAATTATTATTTATTTATCAATATATACTTTATCGCATACATTTTTGATAATTTTCTCTCTACATTCATTAATATCTGTGCTACATTTTGTTATTAATCTTATATATTCATCTTTTAATCTATCATTATTCATATAATTTGGATTTGCATCAGTCCACTCTTTAATTGATTGTATTTGTTTATGTGATAATTTTCTTAATGCTAAATTCAATTCTTCATGTTCATTATCTTTTTTCCATGATGAATTTGTGCTTCCTGGATCATCGCTTTTTATATATAAGGTTTCCCGTTTTTTATCAGTGCAATGTAATGGTCTTTCATATAAAGATAGTTTATTCATATTATCAATTATTAAATTAGTAATCCCCTCTCCTAATCCTTTATTTGATGTTGTTAATAAATTTTTAAGAGAAACTTCTATTGAATCTATAAATTTTTCTATTGAAATCGCATCTTTACATTGTTCGTTTAAAAATACATTTATATTGAATTTATTTTTAGTCATATTATTAGTTGTATTATTTATCGTATTTCCTATTTTAGGAAGTAATTCACCTATTTGTTTTTGCTGTTCAAAAATAATATTTTTCATATCTTTATTATCATTTACTAAACTTAAAAGTAATTTTTTATAATCAACATTGTTTTCATCTGTTATTAGCGAATCATTATTTATATTATTTATTTTCTCTCCATTTTCTTTTATTATATTATTATTTTCTTCTATATAATTACATTTTTTTTTATGATTATACAATGATGGTTTATGTTTATAAATTTTACCACATTCACATTGAAATGGTTTGGGGATTTTTGGGGATTTTTCATTAGTATCATTAGTATTTTCATTATTTTTATGTTTAAGGGTTGTTAAATGTTTAACGTAATCTTTCTTATTACACGTATTATAGTTACAACATAAACATTCGAAAAATTTGGGGATTTTTGGGGATTTTTCATTAGTCATTCGTTAGTATAAAATACTAATAAAAAATCCCTAAATTATTTTAAAAAATTATTAAAAAAAAAGTTCAGTAACACTTTTTATTTTTCAAAAATTAAAATAAGAGCATTATGGTCTAAAGTCATTTTTTCGTTTTTTTTTGTCAATTCTCAAATCGAAAAATGAAAATTGGACATTTTTTTGTCCATTTTTGAAAAATGAAATTGAGAATTGAAAAAAAAGAAAATAAAGCAATTTAGCTAGAAGGAGAGCATAAATTTATGAAACACAGTTTTTTATTAAAATTTTATAAATGTAAACAATAACAATATATTTTATTATATGTAAGATAATATAATATTTTATTATAATATAATGAATAAAACAAAAATAAATGCAAAAACGATGAATTTTGCAAAACAGAGAGATAATTTATTATTTAATGAAAATAAAAAAATAATAATTGACTGGTCAGCTAAAGCTGGATGCACAAATATAGCTATAATGTTTTTTAAATATATTGATTTATATAAAAATTTTAATTTAAAAAATTCAATTGATATTCACCATGAAAGAATAGAGTATTTAAAGAAAAATATGGCAACAGATAATATTATTTTAGATAATAAATATTTAAAAATTAAATTTGTTAGAAATCCTTATACAAGAGCAATTAGTTCTTATATACATTATGTTGTATTTTACAATAATAAAAGCATTTCATTTTTTGATTATTTAAATAATTTAAATAATAATAAATACAATTATGATATTCATTATGCTAGTCAACATCATTTATTAGAAATAAAACAAAAAATATATAATGAAATTGTAAAAATTGAAAATATACATGGTGAAATAGAGAGAATAAATAAAAAATATAATATAAAATTAGATTACGACTCTCTTTCCAATCATCAATCTATAAAAAAAATAGATGAAAAAAAATATGTAGGTTATATTAAATATTCAGATATAAAAAACATCCCATCTTATAGATACTTTTATGATGATGAGATAATAAAACAATTAGTGTATGAGATTTATAAAATAGATATCAATTTATATAATTATACATTTGAAGAGTTTTTGAAATTAAATTAATGTATTTTACTTAATAATATATTAGAAATATAAGTAATATGTTATTAATGATTCATCCTATAATATATAGAATTTGTGCATCTTCTTGTGGAGCTTTATCTAGTATTCCTCTAGATATTGTTCAAACTAAAATACTTTCTGGAGAGAAAGATATTTTTAAAATAAACGAATTGAAATGGACCTTTTTAATGACTTTTCTTTTTACCATACAAAATAGTGTTTATGAGTTCACTAGTTTTATTCCAAATAAAACTATACGAGGAACATTATCAGGTCTCTCTGCTTCACCTTTTTATATATTAGTTGAAATGAAAAAAATGAAAAATAGATTAGGATTATATCCTTTTTATAAAAAATTTATTTTTTGGCTTACATTTAGAGAGATAATTGTTTATGTCACAATTTATAATTTATTCATGTTAAATATCCCATATTCAAAATTATTGGCATCATTATTATCTAATGGGTTTGGATTTCCATTGAAAATAATTGCCTTTAAAAATGGTTATCCTACATTAAATTATTCTTATGATAAAATTAAAAAGACAGCACTTATTGAAATAATTAAGTCTTCAATTGGAGATAGCATTACATTATATCTAATATATATCTTTCCTTTCTCTCCATTAAAAATATAATTTAATAATTACTTATAAATTTTTTTACAAATAATTATTAATAATGAACGAAGAAGCTATACACTTTTTAAATCATTCTCTTAATAATGATAATAATGAATCAATTAATAATTTGACTTCTGAACTTATCAAAGAGAGAAAAGAAACTATTTTAAAGGAACTTCCTATTACAAAAAAAGAATTGGGGAATTTAACAAAAAAATTAAAAGGTTATAGATATGTTGAAGAAATACAAGAATTACATGTTGGATGTTATATTCGCTGGATTAAATTGAAAAATCCCGAAGATGAAATAAAATTAACTAATGGAGCTTTATTATGTGATATTAAAATAGAAGATAACATATTATTAGTATGTAAAAATAATATGAATCGAATATTTAATGTAAATATGTCAGAAAATCTTATATTTCAAAAATTGACTGACCAAGAAAAAATTATTCTTTATGCTATTGATTGTTTAAGTAATTAATTTTTTCTATATTTTTTATCACTACCATTTTTTGTATATCTATGATGATGTAAGCATAATCCAGGGTCTATTCTTGCTTCTCTATTACATATCACATTTTCATGTGGTTTTGGCATTAAACCTTTTGCTATAGCTTGTTCTATTGTAATAGCATTTACATCACATCCATTACGTATTACATTCATTGGGAAACTTTGTTTTGATAAAGTAGTTGGTAAATTATTTTTGTATTTTATAAAAGGTCCTTGTAAATATTGACTTTGTGATATAGCTCCTCTTCCATTCAATGTTTTGGCATATGGACCTCCTGAAGAAGCTGATACACCATGACCCACTATCATTTTCTTACTTCCAACAAACCATGAACATGGGAATCCTGAATTACATGAATATTTATGTCCTTCAAGTGGTCCATTTTCTAAATAAAGAGAATAATGTGATACAGAATCATTATTAGCATGTTTAGCCATTATATATTGCCCTTGTGTATGATGTTGTTGATATTCATTATCGATTGGTTGAACCCAATTAATAGGAGGAACAATAGGATTACCATCTTCATCATATGTAATTCTATCTGGATTATAAGCACTATGTAATGTTCCACTATATCTTGTTTCAATCATTCCTTTAGTATTTTTAACAGATGTTTTTACAATTTCATCATCATTTTTAGTGCAACATAATCCACTAAAATGTAAATTGCGTTCATATGTTCCTACTTTAGATGTTGGTAAATTTAATCTTCCTCTCCATCCTCCTCCATGACCCATTGGTTCAGTTCCTCTAAATGGAGTTCTTGCTTGACGTCTTCCTAAATTAGTAGTTTTACCCATTGAAGGAACTCTTAATGTTCCGTTTAAAGCAAATCCTAAGTGTCCTTTGCCAGATATTGGAGCATTTCTAGGATTACCATTATTAGTTTTTCTTTTTAAAGTTGCTAATGACATTACTTATTATAATATAATAAAAAAAGATTATTACATTATAATATTAATAAATTTTTCTTAATATTGATTAAAAATTAAATTTGTTGTATCAAATAGACTTTTAAGATTTGTCTCAATATTTCCATTTGAAGCATTATAACTAATAGTTATATTACCAGTAATATTTTGGTTGAAAAATACATCTCTTCTAAAATCAATATTAATAACATCACCTTGAAAAAATACAGAAGTTAATTTATTATCTTTAAAAGCACCATCACCAATAGTAGTAACAGAATTAGGTATAGTAACCGAATTTAAACTATTATTTGCAAAAGCACGTTGACCAATACTAGTAACAGAATTAGGTATAGTAACAGAAGTAAATTGATTATCTGCAAAAGCACCATCACCAATAGTAGTAACAGAATTTCCTATAGTAACAGAAGTTAATTGGTTATTTGTAAAAGCACCATCACCAATAGTAGTAACAGAATTTCCTATAGTAACAGAAGTTAATTGGTTATTTGTAAAAGCACCATCACCAATAGTAGTAACAGATTTAGGTATAGTAACAGAAGTTAATTGGTTATTTGTAAAAGCACCATCGCCAATAGTAGTAACAGAATTAGGTATAGTAACAGAAGTTAATTGGTTATTTGTAAAAGCTAATTCACCAATAGTAGTAACAGAATTAGGTATAGTAACCGAATTTAAACTATTATTTGCAAAAACAGAAAAACCAATACTAGTAACAGAATTAGGTATAGTAACAGAAGTTAATTGGTTATTTGTAAAAGCTAATTCACCAATAGTAGTAACAGAATTAGGTATAGTAACAAAAGTTAAACTATTATATTGAAAAGCAGTATTACCAATAGTAGTAACAGAATTTCCTATAATAACAGAAGTTAATTTGTTATTTGTAAAAGCATTTTCACCAATACTAGTAACAGAATTAGGTATAGTAACAAAAGTTAAACTATTATATTGAAAAGCAGTATTACCAATAGTAGTAACAGAATTTCCTATAATAACAGAAGTTAATTGGTTATTTGTAAAAGCATTTTCACCAATACTAGTAACAGAATTAGGTATAGTAACAGAAGTTAATTGGTTATTTATAAAAGCAGATTCACCAATAGTAGTAACAGAATTTCCTATAATAACAGAAGTTAATTGGTTATTTGTAAAAGCATTTTCACCAATACTAGTAACAGAATTAGGTATAGTAACAGAAGTTAATTGGTTATTTATAAAAGCAGATTCACCAATAGTAGTAACAGAATTTCCTATAATAACAGAATTTAAACTATTATCTGCAAAAGCACCTTGACCAATACTAGTAACAGAATTTCCTATAATAACAGAAATTAAACTATTATTTTGAAAAGCAACATTACCAATAGTAGTAACAGAATTAGGTATAGTAACAGAAGTTAATTGGTTATTTGTAAAAGCAAATTCACCAATAGTAGTAACAGAATTTCCTATAATAACAGAAGTTAATTGGTTATTTATAAAAGCTAATTCACCAATAGTAGTAACAGAATTAGGTATAGTAACCGAATTTAAAATATTATTTGCAAAAGCACGTTGACCAATACTAGTAACAGAATTAGGTATAGTAACAAAAGTTAAACTATTATTTTGAAAAGCAACATTACCAATAGTAGTAACAGAATTTCCTATAATAACAGAATTTAATTGATTATCTGCAAAAGCAAATTCACCAATAGTAGTAACAGAATTAGGTATAGTAACAGAAGTTAAACTATTATATTGAAAAGCAGTATTACCAATAGTAGTAACAGAATTTCCTATAATAACAGAAATTAAACTATTATTTTGAAAAGCACCATCACCAATACTAGTAACAGAATTAGGTATAGTAACAGAAGTTAAACTATTATATTGAAAAGCACCATCACCAATACTAGTAACAGAATTAGGTATAGTAACAGAAGTTAATTTATTAGAAGTAAAAGCAAAAAAATCAATATTAGTAACAGAAGTTGGAATAGTAACGTTTTCTATAGTATATACAGGAACCTCATTCCCAATATTATCAATATTATTTTTTAGATAAGAATTATATATTGTTTTTACATCGGAAAAAATAGTTACTGTTTTAGCATTCGTAAATATAGGATTGCTAGTATCTAAAATATCTTCGATTATATAATAAATAGTTATTCCATTTAAATATATAATTTCAATATTATAGACAATTGGTTTATCACATAATCCACCACATCTTCCAGTATGTGGTTTATCACATAATCCACCACATCTTCCAGTATGTGGTTTATCCATAGTTCCTGGTTTTAATTGAGCTCTACGTGCTAATGCTCTTCTTATACCTGGATTTGATGCTCTTCCACCACTTTGAACTCCAGCACCTGGAGTATAAACATTAAATAAATTAGTAGGTCTATTATATTGTAATGCCATTTGAGATAAAGTTTTTCTAGAACCACCACCTACAATACCAATTTTACCTGGATAAGACATATATATTTATATAAATAAAATAAATATATATTTAGAAAGCAGAACCTCCAAAAATACTAAAACCTTCATTTGCTGCCATTGGTTCAAAATTACCACCTCCAGGTGTAGCAGCGTCAACTAAAGGTGTATTTGGGCCTTGAAACATTTTATTAAAATTTGGACCTTGATTTACAGTATTATTATGAACTTGATTTATATGTTGCGAATCTGTCATACCATTCATTGCTTCGGGATTAATATTCATGCTCATTGTGGGAGGTCCACCTAAATTTACTTGGTTTAATCTATCAGCTTGACTAGGTTGATGTTGGCCATTTGAAATAGGTTGTTTTGTTTTATAATCCTTTTTTCCTTTTGGTTCTTCTCGGTTACCTTCCCACATATCAACTAGTCTCTCCAAAAGAATATTGATTTTGCTTCCTAATTTAGTTTGCATTGTAAATAAAGCAATAAATAAAGGAATAATAAAGTTAATTTCATTAAATGTTGGGTAATTGGATTGGGAGTATGTAGGTATAAATCTAATTATTCTATTGATAAACCATATAGATAATAAGATTAAAGAAATAGTTCCAAAAACTTCAAAGAAAATTTCTAAAGTTCCTTTTGTTGGATCTTCTTCAGGGGTTATATAGTTAATAGATTTGAGAGATAAAATAACTAATGGGATTGCTAAAAAAGAATATTGAAAATAGTTCATAATTGTATTTTTGTTATCTTCTTCAAAATTAAATACATATGAAAAGAACCCTTCTTTTTTAGATATTTTATCATCATTTTCTTTAATACTTTCCATTATGTTTTATAAAAAGAAATTAAAAATATAAATAAAGATAATATAAATGCTAAAAATAGCGTTGGATTCGTTAAAGTATGGAGAAAGTAAAAATCCAGAAAATAAACATGATGAATATCAATATATTAATTTAATTAAACATATATTAGATTATGGAACCATGATAGAAGGGCGTAATGGAAATGCTTTAACAATTTATGGTTCATCAATGCATTTTTATCTTGAAAATGATACATGGCCACTTATTACATCAAAAAAAGTAGCTTGGAAAACATGTGCTAAAGAATTATTCTGGTTTTTAAAAGGTTCGACATCTAATAGTGAACTTAGGGAGCAAAATGTGCATATTTGGGATGGTAATGGTAGTCGAGAATTTTTAGATAGTAGAGGATTAACAAATCTAGAAGAAAATGATTTAGGACCCGTTTATGGTCATCAATGGAGATTTTTCAATGCCTCATATGAAAATTGTAATACTGATTATATTGGTAAGGGTGTCGACCAGATTAAATATATAATTGATTGTTTAAAGGACCCAAAAGAAAGATATTCGCGGAGATTAATTTTGTCAGCATGGAATCCACAACAACTAGATGAAATGGCATTACCACCTTGTCATGTATTGGCTCAGTTTAATGTTATTGGTAATAAATTATCTTGTTCACTATATCAAAGAAGTGGTGATGTGGGTTTAGGAGTTCCATTCAATATTGCTTCATATAGTTTATTAACTCATATAATTGCTAAACATTGTGATTTACAGGCAAATGAATTTATTTATCATTTAGGAAATTGCCATATATACGATGATCATATTAAACCACTTAGAAATCAAGTAAATAATGTATTATATCCTTTTCCAAAAATTTCTATTTTAGAAAAATATGATAATATTAATAATTATAGTATTAAAGATATTAAAGTAGAAAATTATCAATGTAATAATGTTATAAAAATGGAAATGCGAAAATAATGAAATATTAAGATATTTAACAAAAATATATGAGTAATTCAGCATCAATAGCAGCAGCTAAAAGAAGAAGAGGAGCATCTCAAAACCCACCAGTAGCAACAACTTCATCTGCTTCATCTTCAAGAAATATTAATCGGGTTCAAAGCGAACCTACTTTAGAAAACGGAGAGAGAACACAACAAAGAATTAGTCCTATTCAAATATTAGGAATGCATGAAAATAGATTAGAATTTTTAGAAAGACAACACAATAATATGGCGATGGCTTTAAATCAATACCCAAATCCAAATGAAGAAAAAATAGTAACATTAAAAGATTTAGAAGATTTTAGACAAGCTTTTCAAAAACTTTCTTCTACTGAAAAGAAAGTTGAAGGTTGTTCTGTAAATGTTCAACAAATTAAGAAAGAAGTATCTGAAGAATTTACAAAAAATCAATTAACTAATTTAGCAACTAAAAAAGACGTTGATTCATTAATCAGTTCAATGAGAAAAGAATTATTAAATGAAAATTTTAAAAGCTTAGAAGATAAAATAAATGCTTTAAAAATTTCTAATAGTGAAGTATCTTCATCTACAACATCATCTTCAAAAGAAATTCAAGAAGTTACAAAAAGTTTAACAAAAAAAATAGAAGACTCCATTCCAAAAAATACTGTTACATCAAAACAATTAGATGATGTTAAAAGTGAACTAAATAAAAAATTTGATGGAATACAAATTCCAAAAGACTACATTACATCTAAACAATTAACTGACTTAAAAAATGAATTAAATAAAAAGATAGATTCTTTACCAAAAGATACTCCAAATGTTTCAAGTGATAAACCTGTTCAAGAAGAAAAATTATCATTAACAGCCAAAGCTAGAATAGATACTTTAGAAAATAAAGTAAAAGCATTAGAAGCTATTATATTAAAATAATAAATTTTAATAAAATTTTTAATAAAAAATTAGTAATATACTTAAAATATTATTATACATTTTTTTTAATGAATATAATAATATTTATATTAGTATTTTCGATAGTATTATTTATATACATACATATATATTATCATTTTAAGACCAATAATGATTTGGAAATTTTAGAAATAAATAATATTTCTAAAGAGCGATTAGAAGAAATATGTGATTTAAGACAACCTTTAACAATGACCATTGATAATAATATTTTCAAAGATTTTTTCCTCAAAAACTTGCTAGAAAATTATTCTAGTTTTGATATTAAAATACGAAATATCAAAAACTTAGATGATAATACAGAATTATTTCTACCTTTATCTTTGAATGATGCGAATAAACTAATGATAGAGGATAAAGAGGGACAATATATATCAGAAAATAATAACGATTTTTTAATAGAAACAAGCATTATTAAAGATATTAGTGTCCATGATTTATTTTTTAGACCGTATATGTTATCTAATATAGAGTATGATTATATATTTGGCTCTAAGAATTCATATACACCTTTGCGTTATAATTTAAATTACAGAAATTATTTTTTAGTTCTACAAGGAAAAATACGAATTAAATTGACGCCACCTAAAAATGATAAATATTTATATTGTAATAAGGATTATGATAATTTTGAATTTCGCTCGCCTTTAAATGTCTGGAATATACAAGATGAATACAAAACAGATTTTAATAAAATGAAATTTTTAGAAGTAGATTTAGAACCAGGTAATATTATATATATACCAGCATATTGGTGGTATAGTATTCAAATATTAGAAGAAAATACATCTATATTATCATTTAAATATAGAACATATATGAATAATGTTGCAATTTTACCTCAAATTATTCTAAAAATAATGCAAAAACAGAATATAAAACACAAAATTATTGATAATTAATAATTAATAATTAAAATTGATATTATTATTTATATTATAATTATTTATAAAATAAATTATAATATAATTTAAATGAGCTATAAAATTCATATAGAAGATCGCAATTATAATACTTGGTCTTGGCATGAAATTGAAAATATGAAGGATGTTACAGAAGAATTTACTTGTAATCCTATTGAAAAAAAATTATTTACCGGTGATATTGTTGATAGCGGTGGCGTTCTAAAAGAATCTATTGTGAGAGAAGCAACAAATATACCTGGTATAATGATATATGGTAATAAAACATATGGTAGAAGTAATAAGGGAAGGTTTTACTATAAATGTATACCAAATGACAAACGACTGCCGTCCTTTCTGGTAACTTATGAACAAAAAGATATAGGGTTTAATAAAAAAATGGTAAATAAATTTGTATTGTTTAGATTTCACAAATGGGAAGAGAAGCATCCTATTGGTTCTATAAATCAGATTGTAGGTGATATTAATGTGTTATCAAATTTTTATGAATATCAGCTATATTGTAAAAATTTATATGTTTCTCTATCACTTTTCACAAAAGATACAATGCGCAAATTAAAACAACATAGCAATGAGCTTTTCATTAAAACTATTTCAAGTAATAATAAAAGTATTGAAAATAGAATAGATAATTATAAAATTTTTACCATTGATCCAAATTCTACTGGTGATTTGGATGATGCGGTTAGTATTGATGATGAAAAAATTAGCATTTATATATCAAATGTTCCTATTTTACTAGAACATTATAATTTATGGAATTCATTTACAAAAAGAATTTCAACTATTTATTTACCTGATCAAAAACGACCAATGTTACCTTCTGTATTATCTGAAGTTTTATGTAGTCTCCTACAAAACGAATCTAGAATCGCATTTTGTATAGATATTTATTATAAAGATGATAAAATTATTGATATAAAATATACAAATGCTCTCATTAAAGTTCATAAAAATTTTGTTTATGATGAAGAAGAACTATTGAGATTTACAGATTATAATATTTTAAAAGATAAATTATTAGAATTATCAAAAGAATACAAATATATCAAATGTATTAATGATAGTCATGATGTTATCGCGTTTTTGATGATTTTAATGAATCATGAATCTGCTAAATATATGGTAAAGCATAAAATTGGTATATATCGAAATTTAAAATTTAAAGATGTAGTTGATTCAAAAGTTCCCGATGATATACATGATTTTATTAAAATATGGCAATGTTCATGTGGTTCTTATAATACTTATGATGAAAATAATTGTCATGAACTTATTTATGGTGGTATGAAAAAATATACACATATTACATCCCCAATTAGAAGATTGGTCGATTTATTAAATATGATAAAAATTCAAGAAACACTTGGATTTGTAAATTTATCAGAAGATATGAATAAATTTTACAATTATTGGATTGATAATTTAGATTATATAAACACAACTATGAGAGCAATTAGAAAAATACAAATAGATTGCAATATATTGAATATGTGTGTCAATAATAAAACTATTATTGAAAAAGCATATACAGGTTATGTTTTCGATAAAGTAGATAGAGAGAATAAATATAGCCAATATAATGTTTATTTACCAGAATTAAAAATTATATCTCGGGTAAATATTAAAGAAAATTATGATGATTATGAAAAAAAACAATTTAAAATATATTTAATAGAAGATGAAGCAACACTTAAAAGAAAAATTCGTCTACAAATGGTTTGAATTTATCCAAAGAAATTTTCACCACTATATTTAATATAAAGAAAATTGTCTATATTTTTATTTTTTTCATATAATTCTTGCATAGTAGTATTTGGATTGGGAATGTTGTTATTAATAAAAAATATTATACTTTGTTTATCTGTTATTTTTAGACGTTTTCTTACAATATATATAAATTGATTAAAAAACATATCTTTTGGGCATAAGTATTTATGTCTATCTATTTCGTCTATATTTTTACAATTTTTATTTTTTTCTAAATAAATAAAAACTTTATCTGAATATTTTTGTTTTATATTTTCTACTTCTTCTTTTCTCTCTTCTATACTTTTAGCAAAATGATTTTTCTTTATCATATTTATAAATAAATATAATTATTCTTATATTATTAAATAAAAACAATAATAAACTTTTTATGTAGATTAAATATTTTTGTATCAATAATATATATATGGCTTATTCGAGAAAAGTTCGTAGACACAGAAAACGTGGGAAAAAAGGAGGCGTTGAAACACGTGGACAAAAAAGACGGGTTGACGAAGGATTACCTGCTGTAGAAACTACTATGAGAGAAGCTCCTAGCAAAAAAGCAACTACAAAAAAAGCACCAAAAGATCCAGAAACATTAGCTGAATCAAAACCAAAGACAAAAAAACCCACTACAAAAAAAGAGCGTAGAGAAGCAAGAGAAAAATTACCCTCTGTAATTAAACAAAAACAAGCTGCTTTAGAAAAAAAAATAGCTAAAGAAACTAGAGCTAAAAGATTAGAGAAAAAAAGACGTGAAACTGCTATGAAAGGGTTCAAATTAAGAAGATTTAAGAAAGTTCAAGAATCTCGTAAAAAAAAACCAAAACCAAAACCAAAATTTCCAAAAACTTTTCGTGCAACAAAAAAAATGTTATCGCCAATAAAAGAGTCTCCTAAATCTTCATCTCCTCGTGAATATAAATCAAGTGCTGATAAAGAAATATTAGCTGGACTTGAAAAAAGTTTACTTGGATTAAAAATAAGTAAATAAATAAAAATTTTTACATAATTTTCTGTATTATATAAAATTATGTAAGCAAAACTACAAGTTACAAGAAAATCAGTAATGAATTAGATATATAATGATTGGTTTGTAGCAATATATTTTAATGTTAACTCTGGTATCTCTCTTAATTTTTTTAATAAATTCATATTTTGTAATGTTTCACAAATCTTTTCTAATTCTAATGCTATATTATTAATCTTTAATATTGCTTTAATAAATTCACCTAGAAATATTTCTGTTTCGCATTTCATAAGATCTATAATATATTTACAATCTTGCTCATTGGAACAATTACACCATTCAAATACATAATCAATTAAATCGAAATTGTATTCATATTCTAATCCAGTAAATAAATTATTTTTAATTTCTTGATCTTTATAATATTCAATTCTCTCTACAATATATTTTGATACTTCATAAATATTAATATTCTTTTTAGATGGATTTACATTTCTCTTATCATCTTGTAATGAAATATTTGTAAAACAACTGAATATGCCAACAAGTTCTTGTGTTGAAATATCGGCGAATCCGTTGTATTTTATATAAGTATCAGCCATAGCTAATGAATTGACTTCTTGTAATTGCATCGAAATAAATGCTTTATCATTAAGATTATATGAAATATCTATAAAATTATCATTTTTTAAAATATTAATAATTAATTGAATATTACTATCAATATAATTTACCGCATTAATAGCAAAATTATTTGTTTTATTTCTCTCTTCGCATAAATCATTATATTCACTATATTTTTCCATATCTTTCTTTAAAAATTTATTTTCTTGCTCAACTTCACTAATTTCTCTTTGTATTTTCTTCTTTTGTTTTTGACTAGCACCTTTTACACTATCTAATAGTGTTTTATAAGTTTCAATAATTTCTTTTTTTGTTGTAAAAATTATACCGCTATCGATTCCTTTTGTTAATTCATCTATTTTATTATCTAAAATTTGTAACTCTTTATTGTAATTATTAATTTCTTTAATAATATCTGTTTGAATAAAACTTTTTTCCATAAATTCTTTTAATTTATTAAAATCATATTCATTAGTATTATTTTCGCTATCATTTTCAATGTTTTTATTAGACGCTATTACATTTAATACAAGATTAAATGATATTTTAAATTGTGATTTTAGCATTTTTGGCGATCCAGTAACTATTTTCTTATATTCATTTGATAAAGGCATATCGAATAAATTATTACAATGAATTACATGACCTATTTTATCTAACCCTCTTCTTCCAGCTCTACCAGCCATTTGAGTATACTCATGAGATAGCAAATGTCTTAAACCATTATCTCCATTAAATTTTGATAAAGAAGTAAATATAACTGTTTTTGTTGGCATATTGATGCCCACAGCAAATGTTTCTGTAGCAAATAGCAATTTAATGTAACCTTTTTCAAATAACATTTCTACCATTTCTCTCAAAATAGGCATAATTCCAGCGTGATGTATAGCAATTCCTTTTTGTAATAATGTAATTAAATTTTTGAATTCATCTAATTGTGTGTATTCTTTATAATTCTTAATTTTACTTCTTAGAATATTTTCACATTCTTTTTTGATTATACTTGGTGTTTTATCTCCTTCTTCGAAAAGTGATACTTCAATTTCATGAGCACATAATTCAACATTTTTTCGTGAAAATATAAAGCAAATAGCTGGTAACATATTATTATTATTCAAATATTTAATAATATCATTTAAAACAAAATGTCTCTTAACAAAATTTCTATTTTTGTAAAAATAGTTCAATATATCGCTAATAGCATAATAATTTAATTCATTAAATACTCCATTATTATCTGCTAATTTAATTGGTTTATTTACATATTCTTTTAATTTCTTTTCATATTCTGTATTTTTTGCTATTTTAAAGATAGATTTATTTGTAGATATCCAGCCATAATGTGTTAATGGAACTACTCGCTCATTTGTTGGACATAAATACAATTTTTTTTCAATATTATAATAACTTTTATTTTTTTCTTTTTCTATCCAATTAGCAAAAATTTCTGGTTTTTCAATTGTAGCAGAAAGCATTATAAGTTGAACATGCGGAGGTAATAATATAATCGATTGTTCCCATACATTACCTCTATCTGCGTCTCCTATATAATGAACTTCATCAAATACAACAGCACCTAATTCATTATTAAAATCCATTTCAAAATGAAGATTGATATTTTTATCATTATTTTTAGATATTAAAGATGAAAATAATGTATTTCTTAAGATTTCAGTTGTCATGATTAATACATCTGCTTCTGGATTATCTTTAATATCTCCAGTTAATATACCAAATGATATATGTGGAAACTTTTTCTTAAAATCATAATATTTTTGATTACATAATGCTTTTATAGGTCCAGTATAAATTACTTTTTTATTTTTTTCTTTGAAAAAGTCAATCGCAAACTCGGCGGGTTGTGTATTATGTGTAACTATAAAATTACCTAAAATAAATTTATGATTTCCATCAATTTCAAATCCATAATAATTACCGATACCTTCTGATTCTATTTTAAAATGATATTCAAGTGCTGGTTTATTAATCATTCTTTCTTCATTAGATTTCTTTCTTTTACATAATATAGGAATTTCAGTAAGATTATCTCCAAAAATATGAATTCTATTATATTCACCTTCTTTCTTTACATTTTTATACATACAACTTTTCTTAACCTTTTTAGAGGAACAAGCAAATCCAAGACTTTTTACTAGATATACAATATCATCAGCTAATAAATTATTTTTTTGACTTATTTCATATGTTTTACAATAATAATAACCATCACTATCAATCAACCCTGCTAATAATTTAAGTCTATTCTCTCTAGAGTTAATTTTATAATCGAGAGGTATATGTTTATTATTTAGTAAATTATATTTTCGCAGAATACTCGTAATTTTATTTTCACGACCTCGATTTGTATATTTTTTTAATGTAGTTAATCCATATGTATATCCATTCCGATATTGTAAGTAACAATCGTAATCTAATATTTTTTCATGTAAATATTTTAAAATTACCGCATCTTGACATGTTATTTCAGCACTATTTGAAGAACCATCGCCTAACCATAAACCTATAATATATGGGTCAATATCAATATTTTTTTCTGGAAAATTAACACCAACCTTATAGGACAAAGAATTTCTCTGTAAATATTTTGGTAAATTTAAAAAGTCTTTAACAGAAATATTAAAATCTTTTCCTTGTATTAATTTTTTTTCATTTAATAATCTTTTTGCTTCAATAAAACATTCTTCTTTATCATTATTTTTATAATTAAATGATTTATATTTCATTTTAATCTCTTTGTTATCAAACCAACTAACTTCAAAGCGATTGGATTTTTTATTATTTTTTATGCTAGGTTTTACATTATATTTTAAAGATAGAATATGACTTTCATTACATGTAAAAGAATCTCCATCACTTAAAATAATATTATACATAGATTCAATGCCTCTTGCTAATCCTAATACATTTCTTTCCGTTGAATCATCCCCCATTATTTTTTCACCTACTTTAATATCTTGAACTTTTTTAATTGAACCATCAAACATCATGATTTCAGTGTCAAATTTTATACATTTTCCTGAGCCAGTGTGCGCTGTAATAAGAGTATGATGACCATTTATTATTGAATACAGAGCCCATTTTTGAAAATTACTTAAAATATATGGAAATTTTTGGAAATATTGGTTATAATCAATATCTTTTAAATTATTATCTTTAAAACTATTATCTTCAAAATTATTATTACAAATAACGACCATTATTATTTATTTATAGTAAATAATATTTAGATTTAAATTATTCAATTTATTTAATAATGACTATAATTATAGCAAATAAATACAAAATTACCGGTATATTGGGCGATGGAACATTTGGTAAAGTATTTAAAGCAGAAAATATTTTAACTAAAAATAATGTTGCTATAAAAATCGAAAAAGAAAAAGAGAGCAGAATTTTGAAATATGAAGCTAGAATCTATAATTTATTACATAATATGAAAAATATTCCAAAAATTCGATTATTTGGAACTGAAGAAGAATATACTTATATGGTTATTGATTTATTTAGTTGTTCTATTGATAAAGGCGAACTTTATGTAAAAGATAAAATAACTAGTTTTAAAAATACATTAAAAATATTACAAGATTTACATGAAAATGGATTTATTCATCGTGATATTAAACCGGATAATATTTTATTTGAAGAGAGAAATAGTATCCAAGTAAAATTAATTGATTTTGGTTTGTCAAAGAAATATCTTGATAAAAACAATAATCACGTTGAATATAAAGATGGTAAAAAAATAATAGGAACAATTAAATATTGTAGTATTAATTTACATAATGGATGTGAACCTTCGCGGAGAGATGATATTGAATCATTAATATATACTTTTATTAAAGTGTATAGTGGAACATTACCATGGGATAATTATGACATTAATAATAAAGAATTATATACAGAAAAAGTTTTTGAAGAGAAAAAAAATATTTATAATTTTATAATAAATAATAATATACCATTAGAATTTGCGTGTATGATTAAATATATTAGAAATGTAAAATATGATGAAAAAATAAATTATCAATATATTTATAATTTATTAGATACACTAATCTTATTATAATAATTTATTCGATAACCATATATTGAATTCAAAAAGTTCATGTGTAAAATTCGCATAAAAATTACTCATATCAATCATGTCTTGGTCAACTATCTGGTTATATAATATTATATGTTTGTTCAAATTTATTATGATATCCAGACAAATTTGATTTGTATTATTTGCTATTTTAATAATATCTGAAATATCATTATTTTCAATAAGAAACTTATACTTGAAAATATAACTATAATTATTATATAATTCATTAATATTTTTCATTAAATTATTAATATTAATATTAATATCAAAATTTACAATAAAATTAATTTTATTATCTAAAAATTTTTTTAATAATTTTTTTAGATAATAATCTCTATGAATAGTTAATTTAATTTGATTTTTTATATCATCTGGTAATTTTAAATACAATTGAAATTTTTTGTTCTTTTTATATGTTATACATGATGTTTGTATAATTAAAGTATAATTATAAAATTTTTTTTCAGCATGTATATAACAAAAATTATTATCATTAAATATATGATATTTTTTGTTTTTACATTTTCTATTATTTTTTGTGTAACAACTACATTTACTAGTCATTATTATATTATTTTTGCTTATATTATTAAATAAATTTTCATAATTTATTTTCAATTTATTTTAAAACTAATTAAATCTTTTTATAAAGATATTTAAAGCGGGCATCATATATGATAGTATAATACAATATGAGCGAGAGTGATAATGGCATTCATTTTCCCACTACAACAGACAAAACCACTCTATCTAAGACATCGGGACGTGTAAAATGGTTCAATAACAAATCTGGTTATGGTTTTATTACAATTTCAGATGGAGATCACGAAGGTCAAGATATTTTTGTTCACCATTCTTCCATTACAGTAGAAAAGGAACAATATCGCTACCTAGTTCAAGGTGAATATGTAGAATTTATTCTAAAAGAAATGCTAGATAGTGATCATAAATGGCAAGCAACAGATGTAAGTGGTATTTCCGGTGGGAAGCTAATGTGTGAAACTCGTCTAGAAACGCGAGCTTCACGCACTGAAACTACAATTACAGAACCAACACGCACTACGCAAAAAACACAGCGTTCATCATATCGGGTTCGCCCTAATGGTCCTGGCCCCCGCGAAGGCGATGAATGGATGCTTGTTCGTCGCCGTGCTTCGACTGGACGAACTGAACATGTTTCCACGCATTCTCGTCGTCCCTCTCGCTCTGTAAAAGAATAATTATTAAATAAAATTTATAAATAAAAAATAAATAATTGATTTTATATAAAAAAATATTAATTTATATAAAATATCAATGCGAAGAATAAAGTCTGCTCCAGCGGAAATATCTTCAATGGTTAATAGAAAAAAAAGAATTTCTGTATCAAAAATTTCTTCTAATGCTATTATCCCTTCAAATACTTATGAGAAAATAAAAGAAGAAAAAAAAATTGTCAAGTTATTGACTGAAATAAGTAATGATATTTCTGGTCAAAATGATATAATTACTCAAGAAATTGGTTATTATATGTTATTGATTGGAACATTTGTAAATCAAAATTTTAGAAGAAAAATCACTTTGGAAAATGTTAAGAATTTTATTGAAGAAATGTTTTTAAGATATATAATTTCAATTAGTTATCACTTTATTATGACTAACCAGGAAAAACTTATTGAAATTCTTATAGATAATAATGGACATTTAGATAAAGTAATAGATAATATACATCTACTTAAATAAATTTTAATAATAAAATACAATAATATGTATATTAATATTTACAAAAAATCAATAAATAATATTATTAAAAATTTAGAAAATGAAATTAAGATAATAGAAAAAAAAATTTTACTTTTACAAACATATAATCAACATAATAATACCTGAAATAGTTCCTAAAATATTTCCACATAACCATAGTTTGATACATTTTTTATTTTCTTCTCTATTAGTATCTTGTAATAAATTTTCTCTAATTTCTATTTCTTTTTCTGGAGTTTTAAAATGAATATCTTCAGAAAATTGATTAACTTGTTGACATATAAAACAAACATCCGTTTTATTATTTGTTTCATACCAATTCATTATACATTTTAAATGAACTGGATTATTGCAACATTCCGGTATTATAATACCTTCGTTATTATTTATGTCGTTTAAACATATAGGACATTCTATAACATCATTTAGCATTTTTATATATATTTACTTTATTTAAATTAATGTTCCTATATAATTTATAAATAAATATAATATATACAGCATAGTAATATTATAATTATAAATTTTTAGTAAAATAATTATTACTATATAAATTAAAGTTTTCATATTTTACTTTTGTTTATTTTATATACTTTTAATATCAATTTTTTATATTTTTATATTATATAATGGCTCGTTCAACAAGAAAAAGAATTCATAAGAAAAAAAGAGGTGGTGCTATTGGACAATTCTTTGATGAAATTGGTTCGTCATTCAAAGGATTAGTATCTAGAACAAGAAAAAAAGGTGCTGAAATAATTGACCAAGGCTCAAGTGCTGTATCTAGTGCTGTAAAAGGAACCGAAACAACCGTATCAAATGTAGGACAAAGTGTAGGACAGACAATGTCTAGCACAGCTAATCAAGTTCAAAGATCAACGCAGCAAATGATGGGTGGTAAAAAACGCAGAATGGGTAAATCAAGAAAATCTCGCAAATCAAGAAAATCTCGCAAATCAAGAAAATCTCGCAAATCAAGAAAATCTCGCAAATCAAGAAAATCTCGCAAATCAAGAAAATCTCGCAAATCAAGAAAATCAAGAAAATCAAAAAAATAAAGAAAAACAAAAAAA
>Ga0209603_1000834_pt1 | contig 35159 bp, 30 predicted proteins | sample COGITO_mtgs_1206_FD_184812 | JGI IMG/M metagenome (GOLD analysis project Ga0209603, IMG submission 184812) | Pelagic marine microbial communities from North Sea - COGITO_mtgs_120607 (SPAdes) (version 2) | ecosystem: Environmental > Aquatic > Marine > Epipelagic ... | reverse complement strand
ATATATCGAAGCGCCGTTTGGTAAAAACTGATTTGAATCTATACGATATTGCGCCACAGATTAGTATCCAGACTTCGCTTTCTTTTTGCTTTCTTTCTTCACTTTTGGATTAGTTTCAATTTCGACTTCATCATCGTCGTCTTCATCATCGTCGTCTTCATCATCATCTTCATCATCATCGTCTTCATCATCGTCGTCACTTTCGAAGATTGCTGCAACCAACTCATCATAACCTTCTTCTGTTGCAAATAATTCTTCAAGAGCTGCGCGATCTTCCTCAGATGCTTCTTCTAGGAAATCTTCAACTGCTTGTGTGATGTCAGCGGCGTGCTGTTCATAAACTTCCTCGTCTTCGCCGGGAGTATAACCCTTCCGATCAGCGAAGGAAGAATTTTCAACAGCTGCACGAATCTCTGCGTATCCTGGTCCTTCCATTGCAACAACGGTGTGCTTATTGATGAATTTCTCTTCATCACCACTACGTGGTTCATATTTTTCCAGAATCTCTAGTAGTCTATCCTTCATCGTTATCTCCAGCTTCTTCTGTATCTGTAGTTTTGTTAAAAATTGCCGAAGACACTGAATCATACTTCGCCTGCAAAGCAGAAACCAATTTAGATTCAATCGCGGCCGAGAACGCATCATATGTTTGATTCGGCTTCTCTGATACGGCCGCGGTAATAATGTTTGTAATATTCGTCACAATTAAACTCCTCTCAGTTATTTATAAATTACTTTTGTTCAGATTCTTCTTCGTTGTCTTGTTCTACTTCATCCGGTTGTTTATCTTCCGGTGGTTCTGGTTTTGGTTCTGGTTTTGATTCTGGTTCATCATCATCGTCACCTTCAAAATCCATATCAGCATCAGCATATCTCGGATCATTCTTTTCACTGGCAATCTGTTCATCAATACTTTTAATGTCTTCTTCACTTTGTTGAAGAATTTGTCGCCGCGTGTATTCGTGTGAGTAATATGTACCGATCGACTCTTCCATCTCTCGCAAAAGGCTTACTCTATCACGAAATATTTCCATTTGCTTTAGTTCATGAAAATAATTATCAATCGCGTAATCGTATTGTATTATATGTCGCCACTCTTTCCAATCATCAGGCGTACAAATACCCTTTAGTAACAACTGTTGTTCAAGAAGTTTATTAAACAGTTCGCTGAACTTATTTCTCAAACGAGTAATAAACTTAGAGAACTTTACTTCATCTCTTGTGATCTCAGTGGCACGACCTAATGAAAATGTAGAATCAGACTGTAAACGAGTAATTGGAACATTCAGAGACTTATACAAAAGATTCTGAAAATATTGTACATCTTCTATTTCACCGAGATTCTGACCACCTGGCAATGTAGTGATTTCTGTACCACGACCACCATCTCGTCTCGGTAACCAGAAATCCTCAAGCATCGTCATAAACTTACGATCATCTCGAACTTCACCCGTGCCTGAATCATACACAACTTTATTTTTAAACTTTGTCATGATGCTGTTTAGATACTGTTCTGCCTTTGCTTTTGGCAGTCCACCAACATCAACATAAAAAATTCTGCGTTCTGGTGCTCTTGATATACGATAGATAACAAGAGAGTCTTCCATAGATCGTAACTGATTCAATGGTCGAATCGCTTTATGCATATATGAAAGAATTAAATTATTGTCTGTTGCTTGTATACCACTGGTACAATAAGCAATTGAGTCTTTTGAAATCTTGATACCAGCTGACTGGCCAGAACCGCCGGTTGAATTTGATCGGTTCAAAAAACCTGCTGGATTGTAAATGTAATATTCTGCAACAACTTTTTCAACAGTCACATCTTGTGCTGTCTTTTCTTTTTTTACTTCACGAACTTTCTTGATATATCTTGGATCAATATAACGAAGTTCAATAATTCCTTTGTTTGGTTTACTTTCATCAATAATGACATGATAGTATAATCGACCATCAATGTACCACCGACGGAATATTTCGTAACTCAAATAATCAAACTCAAGTTTTTGTAATAATGTGGTAAACTCTTTACGGATACTGTTCTTAATGCTATCACTAACTTTTAGATTGTCGAGTACCAATTGAACAGTTTCTTCATCAGAATCTTCAACAATTGCTTCATTGCAAATATCTTGAACAGCGAGATCAACAATAGGATCCAATGCCATTGTTCGGTACTTGGTTACAAGTTCCGCTTCAGTTCTAACACTGCCGTCTAGATCAACATATGTACCATAAACTCCACCCGATGCAATGGTTAACGAACCATCGTCATTGGATGGAGGTACGAAAGAAACAACTTTCTCTTGTTCCTTTTCCTCTTTTTTTCTGTTAATTTGAAAACCAAATAAATCCATTATAATTCAACTCCGAATAAAAAAAGTGAGGGCATAAAGATATTTATGCCCCCATATGTGACGAAGTTTGCGCTCGATGGTATTAACTACCGGGAGCCATCACATCAAATGCCCATGTCACAGAATAAGTACCGATTGTATCAGTTGTATTCCAATCCAATTCAATAGTACCTACATCTGTTGGCCAACAACCTTCGAGTTTGTAAGAACGAAGCGCACTGCCTCCACCCTTACCATACAAGAAAACTTCTGCGTCAGTCTTATATGCTTCAAAGACTTCATCACGAGTATTACCAGCAGCAGAGTTAATTGCTTCTTGCCAATCCTCTAACTCATTTCGCAGAGCGAAGTCTTCTTCAATCATGAGCGTTGTTGTCCATTCGGCATATGTTCGATCGCCAGCAACTTTGATCTTACGACCAAAGTAAGGAACCTCAATTACTCCCATTGTCATTCCAGGAACTTGCGAGGCCTGACAAAGGAAGTTCATGGGATTACCTAATCGTGTGACTTGCACTTCGAACAGGGCAGGACGATACCCACCCGCTGCGATCGCGCCATTCTTAAATGATTCAATACTGAAAGCCATTTTTTATTCTCCTATTATTTTATCTATTTATTAAAATTGACCGATAACTTCGGAGAATTCTACGCCAGACCTAACAGCAACAAAGTTCAGCTGAATGAAGTTAATGGATCGAGCAGGTTTGATGTATATATCACCAATAAACTCATTGCGATCAACAACTTCTCCAGTATTGTTTGTTTCGTCACAGATTACAACAAAATCAGTAATACCACGACGACCCTGTACATTACGCAGGAACGGTGTCACTAGATTGACGAATGAAGCACGAGTAAATGAATCGTTGAACTCAAACAGAGTAAACTTAGCAGATGTCGCAATCGCCTTCTCAAGAACGATAAACAGACGACGAACATTGATCCGATCAAAGGCGGATGGTTTCGCCAGAAGAGTCTTGTCGCCGAATAATACAGTACCTTGTCCGGGGAAGTTGACAACTGGGTTTACACCATTTGAATAAAGTACATCGCGTTCTGCCTTCTTAGGATTCCAAGAAAGACGAAGAATGTTCTTTACTTGACCACGATTGAATCCAGCAGGTGACCACCACGCATCATTAGTGTCTGCGGTATATGCAGTCAAACCAGCAGTATCGCCGTTCAAAGGAACATACCGATATTGATCATTATACTTGTCATATTGATACTTGTATGCAGAATCAAGCACACCATAAGAAGTTGATCGAAGTGCATCTCTGAAAGCAAGGACCTGTTGCTCGGTGTCACCATAAGTCTGGTTGACAACATCAGCACGATCGGGCGAACAGAATACAAGACAGTCTTTTCGCGTTTCAGCAATGTTATCTATCAGATAGTTGGCAAGTTGTTGTCCTACAGAACCACCACGAGATTTGCCGGTGATGAGTAGAGAGATATCGATATCTTCTGCTGACTTATAATGGTCATATGCATTAATAACATCTCCAACCGCAATGTTGGTTTCGTTTTTGGTATCACGACCGCCAACAAATGACTTACTATAGGGTGCAGTGTTAGTGGAGGACGCTAAGTTATCAGAGGTTGCAGAAGCAGCGCCAGATATGTCGTGCCCGTACCAAACATATTCTGAAGTTGTATTCAAGACATCTTTATAGTAGTTATTTCCACCATCAAGAGTTTTCGCGTCAGTTGCGCGAGATAGTCCCTCATACACTTCAAGAGCAGTGCCAGGTATACCTGAAATCTTACCATCTTCATCATAAACAATAACGTGCATCTCATCTTGAGCGGCAGTGTTACCGTTTGCTAGTTGATAGGGTGATTGCTTGGGTGCTTTATTCACAAGACCAGCACCGCCCCAGAGTCTTCGTAGAGTTGTATCTGAGAAGTCAGAACTCAGAACAAATCGATCGCTGAAGTTGATAACAACAGTTGCTTCGCCGTTTTCTGATTCCTCGACCACTGTTTTATTGATAACACCGATTGAGGTGATCACTAAGTCCTGTTCACCTACAGAACTATTGCCTGCTCGAACTAAGTCATTTACAGCTAAAGTTCCGATTATTGTTGTAAGCGCGCCTGAACTTGAGTTCGCATCACCATTTGCCGTCGCACCGACAGAAATTGTAGCAGTGTTGGAACCAATTGTGAAAGCGATATTCGCTGTTTCAACGTGATCAGCAGTGTTTCCGCTGGTATTAGCAGACTGTACAGTCAATAGATTGGTGTTGCTACTAAAGGCAGCGGCACTGTCACATACTGAGATACGCAGAGAGTTACCGAGTTCTCCAGGATACTTTGCTACAAATTGAACATCTGAATCATAGTTGCCTTCCGCGGTAATATAGTCCTCATCATTCTTTGTGATTTGAGAGGCTAGGTTTGCAATATTGGTATTTGCAATCGCATTGAATGAATAGTTGGCATCAAAGACTTGAATGTCCGCTGCGGCAACACTGTTTGCAGTAGCAGCTACAGACAGTTCAAACGCGGTATTACTAGTAACCGATGCGACGGTTGCGTCAGCTGGTATACCTGGACCAAATACAGCATCTCCAACAGCGATGCCGGTTGTGTTACTAACAGTTACAGTGGCATTAGCTGCTGTTGTTGTGGCTCCACTGAATGAAAAAGTATTACCAGTTGAGTGATGTGCGCGACTTACATATAAGGCATCAGCATATGCCAAGAAGTTTGCGGCGCTAAAAAATGTTTCGTAGTTTGCGTTAGTCGGTTTACCGAATCGGTCAACTAACTGATCTTCGTTTTGAATCAGTAGTGGTTTGTCTACTGGTCCCCAACGAAAAACACCACCGATTGCTGCTTCAGTAGTAGATACTGCTGGAATTACAGTAGTCAAATCTACTTCGGTGACATTTACGCCCGGACTAAGTTGAAAAGGCATAGTGTTTTCTCCCTTTATTGGTTTTCAATTATAGCATTTTAAATTATTGTGCTTTAAGTTTTTCTTCTATTTTTTATTTATAAGATTTGATATTTCTCATAGTTCACCGTTCATCGTCGGCAAAAAGAAATGCATTACCTTTTACCGCCATGGGAGGGTTATCTTCAAAGTGATCCTGCCCGTCATCAATGATTCCGAAAGGAGTTAATTCATTCATCAGTTGTTCATCATTCATTTCTCGTAACTGACTAATAGTATTTATATCAGTTAATTCTTTAAAGAATTTCTGATTAGATACCCAAGCAAAGAGTACAAGTCCCATCACAAGATCATCATGACATCCAGATTCGGCTTCCCATCCTACACCTTTTTTACTGAATGTTGACAATTCTTTAATCGTATCAAAATCATTTATTATCAGTTGGTTCTGTTCAATCAACAATTTCAGTATAGAACAACCTACCGACTTAACGGTTTTTGTTGTTCGTACACCCTTATCAGACTTTGATGAGAATCCAGTAGTTAATCGTTTCCCGCCGCGGCCGGCATTTTCAGTGAATAACATATTCTCATATTCAAAATCTTCATATAATGTACTGGAGACTTGTTCACCAATATCATTAACCTCAACAAGAATTTGTGCTTCATTATAGAAAGTACCTATTCTATGGATTACTGAAGAATAATCCATCGGAGAAATCATATTGTCACGATATGCACATACTTGCATATAAGGCATTTGAGTGGTGTCTATGACTTGAAATGCCGAATAATCTAATCCTTTACCGCGAGAAACATCAACCACAATAGTGTAATTGTGATCGATCACCGGTCTATAGAACATAGACAGACCATTCTTTTCTTCAATCGGTTCACGATACACAAGTTGTTTTAGTTTATTACCTGATATAAGTGTACCACTACTACCTTGAAATTCACACTCCATTTCTTGTGCGAACTTCTCAGTGTCAAAGTCCAGCGCGGCGAGCGTTTCTTGTTTCCAATTCTCGTCGCGACCAGGAACATCATACCACATTACAGATACAAACTGATATCCATTTTTACCTTCTCGGGCACCTTCACAAGTTTTATAAAAATGATTCAATCCGTTTGGTGTAGATGTAAGCAATATTTTTGTGGTTGTGCCTGAAGATATTGTTGGAAATACTGCGGCGAAGAATTGATCCCAGTTCGTAACGAAAGCTGTCTCGTCAATGTATAGGAAAGATACGGATTTGCCACGAATAGCAGTAGAGGAAGTAGCGGTTGCGATGATCTTTGATCCATTTTCAAACTCTACTGATCCTTTGTTCCATTCCACGACTCCTTGTTGTAACCATTTTGGTAATGCTTCGTAAGCTGTTTTGATACGATCCAATATTTCTCTTGCAGAGTCTCCTTTATCAGCGAGTAGAGCGACAAGTTTATGATTATTGAAAAGAATATAATGAAGTATAAGACATACAGCAGTCGTTGTTTTACCAGACTGCCGCGCTGTAACGACACATGTTCTTCGGTTGTTTGTTGTCTTTTCAATGATATCTCTCTGATAATCATATAGATCAATAGGTATTAAACCACGATCTACATGGACTATTTGAATATATTTTTCTGAAAAATAAATCGGATCAGATGAACAAGTTACATATTCGCGGATCATATCCTCCGTCCACGAAATATCTACACCGTGTCTTTTTAAATTGGTGTTACCCAAATACGATCTATATTCTTCAATATCTTTAATCGGTACTGACATCATTCTCTTGATTAATCATTTTTAATAAATCACTCGTAGACCCAACAAATAAATTATTATTTACGGTGTTGGGTGACACATTTTCTTGTTCAGTATTTAAGAGTTTCTTTTTCTTGTCGTGAAGATCAATTAAATCTTTATTCAGTTCGCTCATATTTTTAATCAGTCCTGAGAGAACCTCATATGATCTAGGATGTTGCGATTGATCAGCAATTGTTAATAACTCATCCATTGACCTAGTACCCTTCTCTATTAAGTCGTACATATTCTTACGAACATATGCTACATCTGTTTCTGCCTGTCTATTAGAGGACATAGTAGGTTCATAAGTTGTCGGAATGTTTTCTTCTTTTGGCATTGGAGTAAGATCAAGAACTTCACCGATTATATCATCTGACATATTATGCTCCATCATCTGGGAATGTTTCATCTATGTCCACTATATAACCAAAGTTTTCATCAGAAGAGATATTATTGGAAGAAACAGTCAAAGATGCGTTTGATGTAGCCGCGCCGTTTGCTGTTTGACCTGGTGTGACTGTAATTCTCGATATAACATCAGTGTTGCCAACAGCATCATCAATGTCGTTAAACAGTGTCGCATCATATAACTGAGTATTCGCGAGTTTGATGATCTCACTCTTCTTGGTAGGTCCAAAGAAGAATCCTTTCATCGTGTAATCAAAGGTAAAGATCAACGACTTTCTTTCCTCAAACGAACCTTCATACACATCATCTTGTGAGGTGCCTGTTAGAACCAGAGGAATGTCAAGAGTAATATCTGGATCAGAAATCAACTGAACTGTCGTTGTCCACTCAGGAGTAAAAAACGGTAGAATCTGTTCTATGATCTGAGTACCATCATCAACAGTCTTTACAAAAATTGACAAAGAAAACTGAATATCATAAGGCACTGGGTTATACTGGTATCTCTTTTGATCTTCATCCGCATCTGATGGTGTCGTTACAAATCGTCGAATTGTTGGCAATTTTCTCTCAGGCGCATAACTAAACCCGGTGATTTCAAATCCCATTCTCGGTAATGTAATTGCGAATGGCTGATCCATTGGATCGAGGTCTTGATCAACTCCATCAATACGAGCAAGAAACTTTTCTTTTGGTCCATATGCGAGAGGAACTTTGAATGATGCCTTAACATTACCATCAGAATCTTTGCGATTAATCCACACATCGTTAAATAATGTGCCAAACAGTATGACATATTTTCGAAGTGTACCATGTGCGAAAGTTTGACCAAACATATTAGATAGACCCTTCTGAGAAAGGATTTGTTTCGGTGAAGTCTATAATATCAGCACCGGATGACTGGAACGTAGCATTCTCGGAAAATGGATCATCAGTAGTGTAATCAGGTGCGGAAACTGGTCGTCCAGTGTTCGCGTCCATAATAATATCACCGTTCGCATATGTTGAGTCGGCGTTTGACACGGCAATATTTTCAGAATATAATTTCTCTAAATTGTCAATCTCAGGAACGCCTGTATTTAAATCTTCATGACTATATTCAAACAATTCGCAACGCAAATCATAACACTGTAAGGCACCCATTTGATAAAAGTTAGGTGCTTCATGTTCAGCAATCTTGATAACATATACTTTACCGGTAAGTGGGAAAAATATCAAGTCACCTTCTTCAGGCCGAACCTGTATTTCTGGCGCGCCTATTTCGTTGGAAAATACTCTCTGTGAAACAGTGAAGGTAATTTCATCACGAATCTGAATATTGAACTTAGAGAGAAAGTCACCTTCACCCTCAAACCCCTCAACATTCTTAATATACATTTCAACCAGATATGCATCATTATAGGAGGCAACGGTAACTTCTCCAAAAATATCATCTTGTTCATCAATTGTTCTCGGGCAGTAATACAAATCATGACCGTAGATTTTAATTGATTCAATGATCAAATCTTCGATTAGATTTTGTTCTGCATAACTCTGAAAATTATTGAAGAAGACGTTGGTTGTCATGTAATTATCCCAACATATCAGAAACAGGGAGGGAATAATTGTTAATCATTTCTTCTTCCAATCTCTTAATTTCGGTATCGGCATCATCGTATATCTTATTGCCATTAAATGTCACGCCGCCCGGTAATTGTAATCCCTCAAACTTTGTTAGGTTTGAACCCCATTGCCTTTTAATGAGTTGTGCAGTATAATGTTGTAACCAACGATCTGCCCACACATCAGTGTATACATCAGGATCAACAACCTCATAAGCCTCCACTAACAAATACTGCCCAACAGTCATAGTAGATTTAGTTTTGTCGAGGTGTAAAATGTCGCGATGGCGATTATAACGTATCGGAGTTTTGCCAACAAGCATCTCTTGAACAAGTCCAAGATGTGTCATTGTCGCATAATAGTTTGTAAGTCCAATATTAGACAATGTATGCATGTCGTTGAGTGCGATTTGATACTTTATATTAAACAGATCACCAGTGGATGAGGTAGGATCGCCGAGTTCAAATATCTTAACAACACCAATGATATTCTCGGGAAGAGTAATCGACTGCGTTGATATCGTATTCGCGTCTATCTGATGTTTATAATACGTTTTTTCGGTTCCATCAAAGTGATAATCCCAATAGAAACGTATTGCCTGGTCAATACGATCGTCGACTTGATCGTCATCAACGTTGATCTCGATGACAGGTTTGCCGAGTGATCGCAGGCAGTATTCTTTAAAATCAGAACGTGTAGCAGGGACTGCCATTTGATATCTCCGTAATTAGTTTGTCTCGGTGTTATTTATATAATCAAATTATTGTCTCCAGAACTCAAGACCCCGCACATCACTTATAACTTGTGGAGGCAAAACATCCGCTGGCTTTCTACAATAGTATTTTATTTTAGAACTGACATGATGCATATCAGACAATCCATAGACTTTATTATCCTTCTCTCTATGTTTATTATATAGATTTTTATAATCATGTTGATAATAGGGTTGTTCTATAAAATTATAGATTGATTTCATAGTCGCGTCTGTATTTTCTACTAGATCAGAATATTCAACTAAGAGTATGTTATCCTTTAATTCGCCCGACAAAGCATTTTTCAATCCTGTATATGCTCTTCCTAGAGGACCATCTGATGCGATATACTGACAACGTGTAAAATCATTCAGAGGAAGATTATTGGATTGTAGAAACCTATCAATAAAATTCAATTTCTTGTCTTGATTTCGCGAAATCATCGCGATGAAAGAAGTTAACACTTCGTCGAGATTTCGCACAGTACATATAATCTTTGGATTTTTTATATCAAAATATTTTGAAATATATTCGGGTCGGTGTGTCCAACTTCTATTCTTATCAAAAATAATATCTTCTTTTACATCATTATAATAATTGTATAATGAAGATTGCAACATGCTTTTTTTATACGCGGGTTTTGGATATGATTTATACAGGTCATTATTTTCTATAGAAGATTCAAGTGCGACGATCGAACCACATACAGGAGAACTTGGACCACTATAAAATGTAGGATTTTGATTTAACAAAGCAGACAACATTGAACTGCCGCTTCGCGGAAGTCCAGACAAAAAATAATAAGTTTTCATAATCTACTTCTCAAAGAAAATACTCAGACTAAAACGATACTTTGGACCTAGTCTCGATTGCGGCCGGATTGTATGTGGAATTTCTCCATCAAACCAAATGATTCTTCCTGGCACAAATCGCGATCCAAAGATAATATCGTGGTTCTCGTTCTTATCATAGAACAATGTCTCACCCGACCAATGATCTTGCCAATCCATATTTACATAATATAGAAAAACATTTTCGTTGATGTGTGTATGTGTCCAATGTGTGTTTGTACATACATCATTGTTTACAATACAACGAATGAATTTGTCGGGATTAATTTTCTCGTGTAAAGGATGTCCCTCTACAAAATCAGAAAAGAAATTGATTGAATTGAGTTTTTCGGGAGTCCACCGAGAGAACATATATTGTTCGGAATTGTCAGTATTATCAGACCACCCTATCTGATAAGGACATTTTTTCACCGACTCTTGTATATCAAATCTTTTTGCTAAACTAAAGACATTATCATATACATCAACTCCTTTTATAGGAGAGTAGTGTGTTATCTTTTTCATTATAAACTTCCATTGTGTTAGTCTTATATCATATCACAAAAATATATTACTGTCAATCTAAAATATCCAGATGATGTTTTACGAATGGTGTGTTCCAAATATATGCTGAACCAGATGAACCACCATTATCGTCATCCAGATAAGAACCAACCACGATTCTACCTGATCCTACCGCAACTGATCTACCGAACCTGTCATTTGACGCAGCATCACTGGCAACTATCTTGGCGAGTTGAGTGCCATCCAGATCAAAGATATATGATGAACCAGAATCATCACCATCACCATAAGCACCAACCACGATTCTACCTGATCCTACCGCAACTGAGAAACCGAAACTGTCACCCGACGCACCATCACTGGCAGTTATCTTGGCTAGTTGGGTGCCATCCAGATCAAAGATATATGCTGAACCAGTCTGACCACCATTGACGTCATCACCATAAGAACCAACCACGATTCTACCTGATCCTACCGCAACTGAGTGACCGAACCTGTCACCCGCCGCAGCATCACTGGCAGTTATCTTGGTTAGTTGGGTGCCATCCAGATCAAAGATATATGCTGAACCAGACTCACTACCATCATCGTCATCCAGACTAGCACCAACCACGATTCTACCTGATCCTATCGCAACTGAGGTACCGAACCTGTCACCATTGTTAGCATCACTGGCAGTTATCTTGGTTAGTTGGGTACCATCCAGATCAAAGATATATGCTGAACCAGATGCAGAACCATCATCGTCATCCACCAAAGCACCAACCACGATTCTACCTGATCCTACCGCAACTATTTCCCCGAAATAGTCAGTCGCCGCACCATCACTTGATTTTATCTTGGCGAGTTGGGTGCCATCCAGATCAAAGATATATGCTGAACCAGACTGACTACCATTATCGTCATCACCCGAAGCACCAACCACGATTCTGCCTGATCCTATCGCAACTGAGACACCGAAAAAGTCACTTCCCGCAGCATCACTGGCAGTCATCTTGGCGATTTGAGTGCCATCCAGATCATAGATATATGCTGAACCAGACTGACTACCATTATCGTCATTACTATAAGCACCAACACAGATTCTACCTGATCCTACCGCAACTGAGTAACCGAACTCGTCACTTGACGCACCATCACTGGCAGTTATCTTGGTTTCATTGCTGGGTGTAGTGGTATCATCATATTCATCAGTAACACCCATATCCTCTTCATAAAAACTTAGGTCTCTGCTTAAAAAACTACCAAATGTAGATATATTTCTATAAGGCATTTACAATGCTCCAATTGTGTCTATAGCACTCCAAGTTGTATCATCTTCTGTATCAATGCTGTTTAACTTGTTTTTGTTATCCTGATAACGACCGAGTAAATCACCGAAGGCCACTCGCATTAGGTTATCTTTGTCAACAATCTTCTGAGCAAGTACATCAACAGTTTCACCACGATTCGTGGACATTATTGAAATCATTGGTACAACCGAAGTGTTATCAGCAAGGTATCTCTCTGCTTCAGAAACCTGTACATACCAACTTTCCCTTTCTGACAGAGGGTAGTCTTTTACCATTTCTCCCGACAGATATGCAAACCGTTTCTCATTATTCTGATCTTTTGTTTTATGTAATGCCAGAAATTTCTTCTTACGGTCTGCATCATCTTCAAAGTATCGAGCTTCAATCGTATAATTTAAAATATATGCATCACCATTTCTAGTAATATCAGCATATCGTAAAACCTCATCCCACGCAGTCGCTGGCCGATTTGTGTAGGTATCAACTTCAACTACATCATCCGGTAAAGTCTCGCCCCTTTGAATATTTCCAGTGAGTTCATTATTCCTATAAGGAAACTCAATAACGTCACCTGTTGTTGTATCTATTCTTGCGTAATTCATATTAGTATCCTAATTGTCTTTCAATATAAGTGTCGAAATTTTCGTCCAGATCATAGATATATGCTGAACCAGAATCAGTAGCAGTATCGTCATCGAAATCAGCACCAACCACGATTCTACCTGATCCTATCGCAAGTGAGACACCGAAATGGTCAGCATTCGCAGCATCACTGGAAACTATCTTGGCGAGTTGGGTGCCATCCAGATCAAAGATATATGCTGAACCAGAACCAGTAGCACCGTACGGAGGATGTCCGCCAACCACGATTCTACCTGATCCTACCGCAACTGATCTACCGAACTCGTCATCTGCCGCGCCATCACTGGCCTTTATCTTGGCTAGTTGGGTGCCATCCAGATCAAAGATATATGCTGAACCAGAATTAGAACCATTATCGTCATCGTCATAAGCACCAACACAGATTCTACCTGATCCTATCGCAACTGAGAAACCGAAACTGTCATCTGCCGCGCCATCACTGGCAGTTATCTTGGTTAGTTGGGTACCATCCAGATCAAAGATATATGCTGAACCAGAATTAGAACCATTATCGTCATCACGATAAGCACCAACCACGATTCTACCTGATCCTACCGCAACTGATCTACCGAACAGGTCACCTGCCGCAGCATCACTGGCCTTTATCCTGGTTAGTTGGGTACCATCCAGATCAAAGATATATGCTGAACCAGCTAGACCATCATCTGCATCAGCACCAACCACGATTCTACCTGATCCTACCGCAACTCCGGCACCGAACTGGTCACCTGTCTGCAAACCGGTACCTTCTATAATGGCGATTTGGGTGCCATCCAGATCAAAGATATATGCATGACCCCCGCCCGCCTTGTAAGCACCAACCACGATTCTACCTGATCCTACCGCAACTGAGAAACCGAAAAAGTCACCTCCATCAGCATCACTAGCAACTATCTTGGCGATTTGGGTGCCATCCAGATCAAAGATATATGCTGAACCAGAATTAGAACCAGCTAGACTATCATCACGAGAAGCACCAACCACGATTCTACCTGATCCTACCGCAACTGAGAAACCGAACTGGTCATTTGACGCAGCATCACTGGCAACTATCTTGGTTTCGGTACTCTGTATGGTTCCAGTCAGGCGATTAAACGATTTGTGCAATAGTTCGCCTTTGTCACTTATTACTATATCACTTGCGCTGTCTTTAAAGGCCATTAGTATCCACTCTCCCAATCTTTTACATCGAACGGTGTAATAACATCTGGTGTGTCCCAAATATATGCTGCGCCAGCACTACTACCATCACCATAAGCACCAACACAGATTTTACCACATCCTACCGAAATTGCGGCACCGAAATTGTCACCTGCCGCACCATCATTGGCATCTATCTTGGCGAGTTGGGTGCCATCCAGATCAAAGATATATGCTGAACCAGAATTAGAACCATTATCGTCATCCAGATAAGCACCAACACAGATTCTACCTGATCCTATCGCAACTGATCTACCGAAATAGTCACCTGCCGCACCATCATTGGCATCTATCTTGGCGAGTTGAGTGCCATCTAGATCAAAGATATATGCTGAACCAGAATAAGTACCATTATCGTCATCACCATAAGCACCAACACAGATTCTACCTGATCCTACCGCAACTCCGGAAGTGCCGGAGGCGAATGGCGCCGATCGACCGAAATAGTCGCCAATGTCACCATCACTTGGTTTTATCTTGGCGAGTTGATTGCCATCCAGATCAAAGATATATGCTGCGCCAGAATAAGAACCATTATCGCTATCCCCCGAAGCACCAACTACAATTCTATCGCATCCTACGGCGACTGATTCACCGAATCGTTTACTCTCCTCTACATCACTGGCAACTATCTTGGTTATTAGAACACCATCCAGATCATAGATATATGCTGAACCAGAATTATTCTCATTACCGTCATTGATACCGTCATCAAATAGGGCACCAACTACGATTCTACCTGATCCTACCGCAACTGATCTACCGAACCTGTCATTTGACGCAGCATCACTGGCAACTATCTTGGCGAGTTGAGTGCCATCCAGATCAAAGATATATGCTGAACCAGCTTGACTAGCATCACCATAAGCACCAACACAGATTCTACTTGATCCTACCGCAATTGAAGCACCGAACAGGTCACTCGCCGCGCCATCACTGGCAGTTATCTTGGCGAGTTGAGTGCCATCTAGATCAAAGATATATGCTGAACCAGATGCAGAACCATTATCGTCATCACCATAAGCACCAACACAAATTCTACCTGATCCTACCGCAACTTGCCCACCGAAATAGTCCGAATCCGCAGTATCACTACCAACTATCTTGGTTTCATTGCTGGGTGCAGTGTCAACATCTCCTGATCCGTACATAAACGGAATTCCACTCTGACTCAAAACTGCAACGTTATTTACTTTAAATGTCACTAAATTCTCCAATACATATTGACAAATGAGTTAAATATAAGTATAATTGTATTTATACTAAAACAATCCTCTTTGAGAACCTTATTATATGAAACTTTGCTTTGTTGATACACTCGGCCTCTGTTATGATGGATCCACACTCGATAAAAGAGGATTAGGTGGTTCCGAGTCCGCAATCATTCTAATGTCAAAAGAACTTGTTCAACTAGGATTCGAAGTTACTGTATTTAACGACTGTATACACGACGATGCAAATCCAGGCATCTATGACGGTGTTACATATCGTTCTCTACATGACATAGAACAATATCATAATTACTTCGATATTTATATCTCTTCAAGATCAGTGGTTTCATTTGCACCCAACTCAATGAAAGAAAGATTTAAGTGGGCAGACAAACTACCTAATCTTGAAAGTGTCGCAATGACATCTAAACATCGTGTACTCTGGATGCATGATACATTCTGTGATGGTGATGATCTGATTGAAGACTTTGTATTACGAGGTCGCATTCATGAAATCTTTACTCTGTCTGATTGGCATACATCATATGTAACAACATGTAATCACGGCAAACAACGAAGTTATGAAACACTGAAACAATATATTTTCCAAACTCGCAATGGTATTCAACTTCATCACGAATGGGTAGATGTAAAAGCAAAAGACCCCGATCTGTTTGTTTATAATGCGTCAGTTACAAAGGGTATGATACCTCTTGTGAATAATGTGTGGCCGATTGTCAAAGAAAAACTACCTAATGCGAAACTCAAGGTCATTGGTGGTTTCTATCGATTTCGATCTACACATGGTCCAGATCAACAGGAACTTGACTGGCGAGATATGGTTGATAATCCAGTTCACGCAGATAGAGACATAGAGTTTACTGGTATCATATCACAAAAAGAAATCGCTGACATACTTGTGAAGTCTTCATATATGATATATCCTTCTGCGTTTCCTGAAACATTTGGCATCTCTACACTTGAGTCTCTCGCATATAATACACCACTCATTACTTGTCGTTTCGGCGCACTTGAAGAAACTGCGATTGATGTTGCTTGTTATAAAATACCTTATCCAATACAACCAAACTTTCAATTACCGTCAATTGATACCGATATTCAATCGGCAATCTTTGCTGATGCTGTTGTTCGCGCATACAACACTCCTTATCTACATCAACAGAAGATGTATGCTTGTAATCAAGTCAAAGATATTTGTGCGTGGTCAACAGTCGCATTACAATGGAAACAACACTTCTATAAACTAATGGGTGACTTCTTATCAATCCAAGAATATCGTAAAGTGACTGATATTAACAATCGTGTTCATAAAGTATTTGGTCGCCGTTTTCATAACTACGAAGAAGCGACCATTCGCAAACAGATAGAGAAACCTATTGTAGTTATTACTGCTGTTTATAATGCAGAGAATTATATTGACAAGTGTATTCGTTCTGTTGCGGCACAGGATTATGAAAACTATCGGATGATTATTATTAATGATGCATCAACAGATCGCACTGCTGAGGTGATTGAAAATACAATCGCTGAAACTGGTCTTGAAAACTTTGAGGTGATTACTCGTAAAGAAAATGTGGGAGCAGTGTTCAATCAAATATCAACCATTCAATCAAAATGTGACCCAGAAGATATTACAATGATCCTTGATGGTGATGATTGGTTAGTCAATAATTCAAATATCTTTAACCTGTATAATAATCTATATCATGATGGCGCAGAATATACCTATGGCAGTTGCTGGTCGTTAGTTGATAAGATACCATTGATTGCTCAACCTTATCCACCAGAAGTCAAAGCGAATAAGTCTTATCGCGATTATAAATTCAACTGGAACTTTCCGTATCCGCATTTAAGAACTTTTCTTGGTAGACTTGCCTTGGACCTAGACGCCACACTGTTCCAAGACGCGCAGGGCGAATGGTATCGTGCAGGTGGGGATAACTCTACCTTCTACAACATCATTGAACAGGCAGACCCAGAGAAGGTCGTATGCGTGCCTGACATCGTATATAACTACAACGACACCAATCCAATCAACGACTATAAAGTGAATGGCACAGAACAGAATGAAACTGCAAATAACATTTTAGGAAAAAATATGAAGAAAACTAAACGAATATTGATTGCTATTCCCACAGCGAAGTATATTGAACCAGAGACAATGAAGTCAATCTATGATCAGATTATTCCAGAAGGTTATCAAACTGAGTTTCAGTTCTTCTATGGTTATCAGATTGATCAAATTCGTAATCTGATTGCTAACTGGATGGAAAATAAAGATTATGATTATTTGTTCTCCGTTGACTCGGATATTATATTCCCTCCTGATACATTGATTCGCCTACTCGATCATGATAAAGATTTGGTCACAGGAATATATCGGCAACGACTGCCTAATCAAACTCTTGAGGTATATGATCAAAATCTACAGAATATTCCAATTGAAAATTTACCTAATAACTCTCTAATAGAAATTGGCGGTTGTGGTTTCGGTTGCGTTTTAGTTAAGAAAAAATTATTTGTTAAGATTGGTTATCCGCAGTTTGTTTATCATTCAGCGATTGACCATAAAGATACTTTCAGTGAAGATAATTATTTCTGTAAAGCAGCGAGAGAAAATGGTTTTCAACTGTATGCTGATACCAGTCTTTTCTGCGGTCATAAAGGAACACATGTATACGAGGTTGTCAAATGAGTTACGAATCTCTAACACATCAAGTAGAAGAAAAGATTGACAATGTGGAATCTTGGACTTGGATTGAAAAAGACTGGGAAGGTTTTCGTTGGCCAAAAGAAGATTGGCAAGATGCGATCAAAGGGTTGATTGAAAAACATGTGAACAGTAGAACTGTTGTCGTTCAGGCAGGAGGATTACAGGGAATGTATCCAAGATTACTCAGCGATATGTTTGAACGAGTATATACCTTTGAACCTGATCCTCTCAGTTTTCATTGTCTTGTCAATAACTGTCAAAAAGATAATATCATAAAAATACAAGCTGCGGTCGGTGAACACAATGGTCTCATAGACATCAATAGATTTTGCGAACACAATGTTGGAATGAACAGTGTGATACAAGGTAACAAGTATCCAATGTTTACCATTGACTCACTGGGTTTAGATACATGTGACTTTATACAGTTAGATGTAGAGGGGTTTGAGATTCCCGCATTGCGTGGTGCCAGTAACACCATTGATAAATTCAGACCAGTGTTGTGTATTGAAACAAGAGTGGGAACTGAAAAAGAGGTGAATGATTATATGAGTAATTTACGATATTACAATATTGATACGTATCATCACGATAGTTTTTGGTTGCCGATTATTCAACATCAACCAAAGGGATTTGTTTCCTAATACTCGTCGGGTAGATGAGAACCTTTCACTTCAGACATATATGAGTGATAACAATGATTTGTCTCCAGTGGTCGGAATAGAAAGTCAAGAATTGGCCTCATAATCCTTCCAATTCTTTTGTCGTCTCGTTCAAGTCTCCAACAAGCAGCGGAAATAGTCTCGTCAGGCCACGCGGCACCCAACGAGATTACAGAAAATATAAACTGATCCAGAGCAATCAATAAATGAAGTATTCTTCTTTGAAAGGTTAGTTTCATGATGGCCAAGTCATCACTGGCAATTCAGCAATTAATTCTGAAACTGTTGGCAAAGTTCTAGTCTCTGCCTCAACATCTGCTAATACTTGCTCGACGTATTCCCAAACTGCCACTCTCCAAGTCAATGCTGCTTGCCCTTCTGTAGCATATGTTCCTGTACCAGAAGCATATGAACAAGCAGACATAATATTGTCGTACAGTTTCGTTTTTGCTTCTGTGTCTAAATGTTCTTGTACTGCTTCAGAATATTCACCAATTAAAATTTGTTTATATGCGTCTTTTTCTTCTGCTGTCATTTCTACAACAGTTTTATTTATAGTCCAAACTCCATCAACTAAAGATGGAGTAGAACCAACTACAATCTTATGCGTGACTTTATCATATGTGGGATCTTCGACAATTGTTACAGGATAAACACCCCACTCTGCTAACAGTTCTTCTGATGTTTCTTTCGGAAAAGAAACATTAGCATTATCTGTTTTTAATTGCCTAACAGAATATGGATATGTTTCAACTAAGTTATTTGCTATTTTAACATACATTTAATATTCTCTCTTACGATCCAAATCCTGAAGCATCAAGTCCTGAGTCTTCAGTCCAAATTCGAATCTCATCTATAGTGCCATTAAAGTTTACTTCATAAGCAGAGCCAATGTCTGCAATGCCTGAGTTATTTTGCCCGTATCCTTTACCGTTGCTTCCGTAAACTTGACTTTGCCCCCCGCCAGCAGTATCAGTTCCTAGTTCAACTATTGAGTTTGCCGATCCTTTGCCGCCTTCTTGTACATAGACCGTGAGAGTAAAGGTGCTTGCATCAACAACAATATAATAGGTTGCGTCTGATCCAGTATATGAGGATATATCGACCTCAACCTCTGCTGCATCTGGATCAGTTCCCCATGAGGAATTTCCAGCACTGTCAAAAGCCCTTGCGCGTAAAGTCCCATTATTGACCCCAACAGCCAAACCAGCACCACCATTGCCGCCCAAATCAATTAAAACACCGTCATTAGTTGATGAAATGTTGGCATCAATCGCTATGAGAACATCATAAAAACCGAACACCCCAGTTCCGGTGCTTGGGAAAGACGTTATCGTGTAGTCTGGCGTACCGTAGTCCGCTTCATAATCAAACTCGACAAAAGACGAAAGTAGTGCTTTAAATCTGAACATTAAGAAGAAACCCCAACCAATGCTCCATATAATACTGAACCAACTTTCCACACATTAATAATTGTTTCATTTGTTGTATCAAGCGTTGGAGCAGTACCGCCAATCCATTCCATTGTCGGCCAAGTAATTGTGTATGCTGTTCCGTCGAGAATATGCATTGTGATATATTCGCCTGTTGTAAGACTATCACTGAATGTAGAACTCGCAGAAAGTGTCAAGTTTTGAATTGTACCATTTGAAGGATCAAGGGCAAATGTTGCACCAACTGTCGCGTTTGTATAAACATTTTCTTGAATTGCTTTTGCGAATGTTACAGTTTCATCTGAACCAATAGTAATTGCCGTGGCATCACCGTTGTCTACAATACTCGTGACACCTGATGAACCAGTAAATCCTGTTGATCCTGCTGACCCAGTAAAACCTGCACCTTGAGAACCAGTAAATCCTGTTGGGCCCGCGACTGTTGAGTCAGAACCCTTCGATCCAGTAAATCCTGTTGGGCCAGTGTCGCCTTGAGAACCAGTAAATCCAATAACACCTTGATCACCTTGAGAACCAGTGAATCCGATAACACCTTGATCGCCTGTATCACCTTTTGATCCAGTATAACCTAAGTCACCTACAAAAATCCACTTTGATCCGTCCCATCGCCAAATACTTGTGCCGACTGTATGATCGTCATTTAGACTCGGTGAATTTGGGAAATTAATCGCCATTATTTGTTCTCCAACTGCTCTATTCTCAGTGTCAACTCTTTGACCGCTTCAATGAGTACGGCCACTATATTACCATAGACAATGGAATAATAATCCTCTTCATTGCCTTTAACAACTTCTGGTAAAATTTCTAATACCTCTTGTGCTATTAAACCAATACTTCTGGCGCCGTCTTTATCATAGGACACGCCGTTTAACTTCTGTACGAGATTTAAACTATTCAAAAGAGGTTCTATATTATCCTTCAATCGTGCATCTGATGCAGATGAAATATCACCACCAGCAAAAATATCATCTTGACATCCAATACCGCCTGTAACTTTTAACGCACCAGTTGTTGATGAGGTGGAGGCGGTGGAGTTTGTTATAGTAATCGCATTGGTAGTAGTGCTGCCATTGTCTGTGGCCTGTTGTAATGTACTAGCGCCGCCTGACCCAGTGAATCCTGTTGTGCCAGTATCACCTTTTGACCCAGTGAATCCGATAACACCTTGATCACCTTTTGAACCAGTGAATCCTGTTGTGCCAGTATCACCTTTTGACCCAGTGAATCCTGTTGTGCCAGTATCACCTTTTGAACCAGTATAACCTTGAATACCTTGTTGTCCTGCCGCGACTACCCACTGTGATGAAGTTCCATCGTTGTAGTATACACTGAACAGACCGTCATCTGAATCAAACCATAAATCACCTTGTGATGGACTCGAAGGCGCTGCACTCGTTACACTAACCTCCATAGATGTTCCATCTGCACCAGAAGAACCAGTGAATCCTGTTGTGCCTCTACTACCAGTGAAACCTATGACACCTTGATCACCTTTTGAACCAGTGAATCCGATAACACCTTGATCACCTTTTGAACCAGTAAATCCTGTTGTACCAGTATCACCTTTCGACCCAGTGAATCCTGTTGTGCCAGTATCACCTTTAGAGCCTGTAAATCCTATGACACCTTGATCACCTTGAGAACCAGTGAATCCGATAACACCCTGATCACCTTTCGACCCAGTGAATCCTGTTGTGCCAGTATCACCTTTAGAGCCTGTAAATCCTATGACACCTTGATCACCTTGAGAACCAGTGAATCCGATAGGTCCTTGCACAGTAGAAGCAGAGCCAGTAAAGCCGATCGATCCTGTAAATCCTACGTCACCTTTTGATCCAGTAAATCCAATAACACCTTGATCACCCTTCGATCCAGTGAATCCGATAACACCCTGATCGCCTTGCGAGCCAGTGAATCCGATAACACCTTGACTTCCTGTGAATCCTGTTGGACCTGCAACTGTCGAAGCAGATCCAGTAAAACCTGTGTCACCTTTATCACCAGTTCTAGCAAAAGTTATAACAACATCTTCGCTTGCTGAAAAAGTTGTCGCTGAACCAGAAACGTAAGCACAGTTTACAACAAAATAACCAGATGGTTCTGAGATGCTACTGATGGTGAATAGTGCAAAGTCATCTGGATTTGATTTGTTTGATACTCTGAAGTGTCCTTTGATGACGCTGTCGCTGTCATCAATCGTTCGTAGAAATGGTTGTATATCAGTTGAAGCATCATCCGCATCATCGATATACATTGCTGTAACACTTGAAACAGTTGCATTATTAAACTTTAGATTGCCAACTCCTGGATCAGAGTTTGTAGTATTTGTGTTGAAAGTATAATCAAAAGTAGCACCGCCGAAGTTACCGTCAGCGCCTTGTGATCCAGTGAATCCAGATGATCCTGTGAATCCAGTATCGCCTTGTGACCCAGTGTATCCTGAGACATAAGAGTTGTTTACCCATGACGTTCCGTTCCAAACAAACGTTTTACCGTTCTCAGTATGTTCGTCATTTAACGATGGGTTGGTTGGAAAATCTATTGATGCCATTTTATTTTATCTCTTAATCTGAACTTGACTTGCCAGAAATACCATATGAAGCATCAAACTCTAGATAGACGGCGTGCATTCCATCTTCAAAAGATGCTTCTGTGTGACCGCCGATAATCAATTTATTCCCCAAAGATTCTATTGAAGTACCGAATTCATTTGAACCTGTACCTATTTGATATTGTTTCCAAGCATCAGCATCCATGTCTATAATACCAACAATTAAATCTAACAACCCAGAAGTCTGATTATCATCTGCGAAGAATCCGGAACTATGACCGACTATCGCAATTCTACCATCTGGAAGTTTAGTACTGTGATGCCCGTTCTGTGTTACCAAGCACGACCTTAATGTTCCTGTTTGATACGCATCACCCCAAACATCAGTTACATAATTAAATTTAACTACACCGAAATCTTCTGATCCAGAGTTGGTTTGATTACCAAGCGCACCATTTGTAGAATATGTTACAACTAATGTATTCGCGCCAATATCATGTATATTTATACCACTATCATTGAAGCCACTTCCAGTTTGATAATATTCGGTAGTGTGAGTTGTCATCTCGTGGATACCTAAGAAAATATCATATCCACCTAGATTCGTATGAGTAGGATCACCTAACGTGCCTGTTGATCTTCCAGTAATAGCAATGTCTGTATTCTCCAATTCTGTGACTGCATATATCTCTTCATCTTTGGTAGAACCATTCTGAAAATACATAAATGCGCCAGTTGATGGATTAATATGATAGATAATATAATCATACACACCAGACTCACCAGTGTTTTTTCTTCCTATATCTCCTGATGTCACACCAACAGGTACAATCATTCCTCCGCTGTGTTGTATAATATCATATCCAAATGCGTTACCATCATCAGCAGTACCATCACCAACAGTAGCTACTTGATAGAAATTAAAGATACTATCGGTAAAGTTGTATCTCAGCCCTGAAGTTTTATCCGATCGATAAGAATCTGTATTTAAATAATTTTGCACATCAGACAAGTCAACTGACGCTGCCCAGAACTGAAATACACCTTGCGCGCCGAATGAACCATCATATTCTTCAACAGTAGCAAAGGTTGCAGTGTATGTCGGACTGCCGGCCGCAGTTCTTGTCCAACTAGCAGTTGAATCGGCAGAAGCAGAAATAGAAGTAATTGTCGCACTATTTAAAGATTCCGTTAAAGTTGTTGCTTGATATAACATCTTTGTGGTTGGGTTACCATTAATATGATAGTTACCCGTTCCGAACTCTTGTTTCCAAGATCGGAATAACATTCCATCAATACTGTCAGAGTGACTTGTTTTGGTTCCAACAGAAACAATATTATCCTGTGTAGCATCATCAATCACAGCAACAAGATTTTCTGTTCCCATGAACCCTATGCTATTTTGCCATTGAATTGCACCAGTATTATCATACTGTACAATAACACCATTTGCTCCTGCTTGACCAACAACATGAATCTTTCGATTCGTATTGCCAATAACCCAGTTTGGATTTGTGTAGTTTTCAGCAACAACAGAATTAAAAGTACACGAACCAAGAGTCCTTGACCAAGTCTTACCGACGTTATATGATGCAGAACCTAAAGTTTCGTCAACCTGTAACTGTAATACAAAACCATCAGATTCTTCATTACCAACTACCGCGTAATCAGCGCCGTTACCAGAACCATCAGGGTCGCCAATACATGCAATATCATTCGCGGCACCATTGGCAGAAGCAGAAAAACCACCAATCCATTGAATCATTCGATTTGATGTACTGTCAGTTTCACCCATACCATAACGAATCTTATTTGCACCATTATCGCCGGAGAATAAGAATCTGCCTTTTGTGCTATCAGTATCAGGGCGAAGTCGATTTACATTCAGATTAGAAACGGTGTTAACTTCTGTCACAGTGCCGTCTAAATCAACAACGGTAAAGTATGTTGTTGTACCAGTTTCCATCGCCATAACAACATACTCTGTACCGCCATCGTTTGTTACGACTACGCTCTTCGCAACTTCAGCACTAGAAGTTCCATATGCATATGACCAAGTGACAGAAGAAGTTGTGCCTGTTGGATTTATTTTAATTAAAAGAGCATCGGTGCTACCTGCGCCGAAATTAACAGTGCTTCCACAAATATAAAGATTGTCGCTAGAATCTATCGCGATACCATATGCTACATCTGCGCCAGTTGATCCACTATCATATTTGTATTGCCAAACTTCCTCGAAGTTTTTATTTAATTTATAGATAACAATGTAACCATCTTCATGATTTGCCAGTGTGTAGTAGTTTTCATCAGAGTCTTGTATTACATCGACTGGAGATATTTCGTTTAATCCGTCTTCAATATTCCTCAAGAATCCATGGCATTTGATATCACGCTTCGTGACAAGTTCTGATTTAGTGTACCCCGTGAGCCATATTTTATCATCAGATGCTTGACACACGCCAGTACAGAAATCTACACCCATTCCACCATAAACAAAATGAACTTCACGATCTGTGTTATCACCATCAATCAAACTAAATAAGATATTTTTTTCTGATGTATTTGCAATATTTAATCCATTAACTTGGCCAACCGCTACTTTTCTTCCATCATTTAAAGGAAGAATATGTTCATAGATTTCTTCACCACCCAAATCAATTTCTTTTTTACGATAGAAACTTGGACTTCCTGTGGAATATTCCAAAATTCTTTTATCGGTCGCGATACCTTTTGGTTCGAGATTATTGTATCTGGACACAGAACCATTGTTTGTATCATACTCAAGATATCCGGTGTTGGCGGCTGAACGAGTTAAAAATCCTCCAGTTGAGGAATCATAATCGAGGTGTTCATAACCAAGAAATTGTTCGTCGAGTTGAAACGAATAAACTCCATCGCCCTGATAGGTTGAAGCACCGCCATCAGATGTCCCACTTAATAAAAGGTAGAACGAGGTGTCTGATGAGTTATAACGAAAACCATGTACACGGACAGGACTTGCGCTTATATTTGTAAGTACCTGTCCCTCGTCAGTCCAAGTTGTTCCATTATATGAATGTATACGAATACCGCCATTGATGATATCGCTATATGCGACAAATAGATCGGATCCGACCGAAACACATTGAGCATCGCATGGACCAAGAAAATCAGATTTTAATACTTGTCTAACGAGATCACTACTGTCTTGTGTTGCGGCGCTCGGTATCGACCAAACTTCCAAATCCGTGTTAGCAGAATTGGTTTGATTTGTCATTAAGACTGGGAAATATACTCTAGTGTCTAATAAGTCTCCGCAACTTGCTCTTACTGGCCAATTCTTTTGTACACCAGATGTGCCATTCGCAGTAAAGACAGGATCCCTCAAGTCGAATGTTCCTAACTGTACCTCACCTGTAAAAGAAGTTGCAGAATCGTTGTATGTTTTACTGAATACATCCCAACTAGTGTTATTCGCGCTAATATAAAAGTAATGATACCGATCACTTGTGCCGCGTATTAAACCGCCTGTCATATAATTTTTATTTGCCGTGCTGGGTAGAGTTACATCATTGTGTGAGTTGTGCGCGCCACCAACTGAAGGAGTATGAACTCTTGCTAAACGACTCTGATATTTTGTTCCTTGAGTATTGACATCGATACTAATCGAATATCCAAAAGATTTGTCATCAGAATCAATGAATCCACCGCCAGAAGTTGTTTCTCGGCCGCCCTCATAATCCACATAGAAAGAAGGTAGGTGTTTGTGATACTGATAATAATACCATTCAGTATCGCCTTCTGGAAGATAAAAACGATCCCAATAAAATGCATCGTCAGGCACGGCATATGCTCCCATGTGGGAAAACATTATCGCGTCATCTTCTATTGCGTTGGTAAGATCGTTAACTCCCGCACCAATATGTTCAATTGCTCCTGCGTGATAGTTTACAGACGATCCATCCCAATCTTCAGACAACAAAGGAATTGTACCTTCTATTGTCAAATAATCGGCCGCGCTTTCCAGGTCAGCAATATTGCCCCACTCGTGTAACCTTACCTTAGCACCGACCGTATCATTTGAACCATTGACAGGAAGATATGTATACCAAAATCCTTGCCTATCAATGTTATTGTTGATAGGCAACGGTGAATACTCAGAAGTATTTGCTGAGTATTCGTATGTTACATTAATGTAAGTTGCCATATATTAAGTTCCTGAGATAGGAGTTCCTGGTCGAAAAATAATATCAGTTGAATTAACTGCGAACCCTATAAACAGTGATCGCACTGTTGTTGAGGGTGTCGGGGGAGAACTGGTTGGTGTTCCATCTGCTGCTAGAAAAAGTGTAGAACCTGCGCTCAATCCAGTAAATCCTTGAACTAATCCCCAACTATAATATATATCATTTATTTTGATTAAAACATTGTTGAGTTGTATAGATGTGTCACTCGAATCTGCATCTGTAACGGTGTTAGTTCCATTGATGCGAACAATCTTGCCATTAGTACCTCCAGTTAAACCGCTCACTGTGAGAGCAACATCGGTAATCACATTTGTTGATTTAACAAAAGACATTTTTAAACTCCTTTCCTTGATATTTCTATATATGCGGTATTAGAAACAGAACCAGTGTTATCTGAATTTTGAACATACATTTCCAGATAATCATTCTCAGCGAGCGAATATATTTCGTCCAAAGAAACTGTGGAGTTTGGACCGAGAGTGGCTGTTTCAAGTGTTGTTGTGGCATTTTTCTTTAAAGAAAAAGTATACGAATCAGAAGAACCTGCTGATGTCGTTGTAAACAGACCATTTACTCTATAGTATCCATCAACCTTTATTGTCAGTCTTGATGCTGTACCATTGCTCCAATATTCTGATCCCAATACATCAGCATTTTGATCATATTCTGTTTCGGAAAAGGTGATCGCCGTGTCGCTGGATGTTACCGAAAAGGGAGAGGTCAAATAAGTCTTAGCACCTGAGAAAGCACTCCAAGTAGAAATGCCTGTGCCGAGAGATAGACCTTCTTGAGTAAATTCTATGAAACTTGTATCGCTTTCTATTGAACCTGCGGCCGTGCTTTCTGCCGCAAAAATTTCTATATAATCTCCAACAGTTAGTTGTAATACATCTTCAAAATTGACAAACTGATTACTTGATACAGTTGTTGTTGATAACTGTGTTCCATTTTTATAAATCGCGATTGTATATGAAGAAGCAGTACCACCCGCAGTTGTGTTTATCTGACCATTCAACCGATAAAATCCATTCTCAGTAATAGAAAATCTTGTCGGTGCTGAGACAGTCCAAAGACCAGCGGTGTCAAATTCTTCAGTTGTCCAGGATATTCCTGTCATCGTTTCACTTAACGCGAAGTCCGAAGATAACTTGAGTTTCGCACCTTTAAATGCTCTCTTTGTTGAACGTGTGATCACGTCCCACTTCTCGCCATCCCATTGCCACACAGCAGCATTGTCATCTGTATATGTGTCATTCGTTGACGGTGATGTTGGAAAATCTAATGCCATTATTGTGTCGCTCTTATTTTTTTCCTAATATTAGGACTTGTTAATTCACTTGATGTAGATTGACCATATAAAAACTCAACGCCTTCGTTAGTCCGCGTTTGGTCCGATCCATCCAATTTAAAATAAACTCCTATCATCAAATATCCATCGGCAGAACCTAATTCGTCTCCTGCGGATGCAAAACTGTCACAGTACCAAGAAATATTCATAGTCGCGGCAGACATATTGGTTTCTCTTTGACTTTCTGCTGTTGTAATTGATGTTGTCAAACCAGCATCAGAAAACATTGGGACAGCACCAGGAGAAGAATAACCAGAAGCAGGAACCCATTGGTTAGTTGATGTGTCAAAACCACCAACGAACAGTTGCGCGCCCATTCGCATGTCTAGTCTTTGTCTACTGGTCCTGATGTTCTGTACATCTAATGATAACGACCACTGGCCAGCATCAAATTTAGTATTGTAAGGATATAATAATGCTATTCCATTATTTACCACTAATTGTTCGCTCGCGCCAGATGTCACGTTTCTCGTAAAAGTTCCTGTCGTCAGCGATGTGCCAGCGGTGACGCTCCAACTTGGTAACGAACCAGACAAGTTATTATCATTTATCTCACTACCTCCAGTAAAAGTCTGGTCCATCCATCCATATTGCGTACCACTCTCACGGCTAACATTCCAAATACTTGTAGTTGAATCATTAGTTCCTGTTGGTACGCCAGTCAAAGATGGTTGCCAAACTAAAGCATTATTAATTTGATTTAAATACCAAGTCTTAGTTGCCATTTCAATTCACCTTAGAATGACAAGTTAACATGGAACTCATTGACAGTTCCTGATGTCGCAGAAGTTTCTAACCAAACATATCTCCCAGAAGCGATAGAGGAACTAGAAATAGTTGCAGTTGCTCCAGTTGTAGTATTCGTGGTTGTAGCAGTTGCAATGGTTGTTCCTGTTGCGCTTCTATCTGCTGCCTCTTTTAATGTATATGTGACTGATGGAGAACTTCCTCGGCAAACTGCGCGGACTTCTGTAACTGTGAGTGCGCTGTCAGTATAAAACATTGTAACATCTTCGCTTGATGTTGGATCATATAATGAAATGCCACGAGGAATTGTAATACCAGAAGAACCAGTAAATCCAGTTGCGCCATCGTTTCCAGCGACTGTTGAGTCGGCACCCTTCGATCCAGTAAATCCTGTTGACCCGTCACTGCCATCTGTGCCATCTGTACCAGCGGAACCTGTAAAACCAGTAGCACCTGCGACTGTAGAAGCAGAACCAGTGAATCCTGTTGTACCTTTTGATCCAGTAAATCCTGTCGTGCCTTGATCGCCAGTATCACCCTTCGATCCAGTAAATCCTGTTGGACCCGCGACTGTTGAGTCAGAACCCTTCGATCCAGTAAATCCTGTCGTGCCTTGATCGCCAGTATCACCCTTCGAACCAGTAAAACCAGTTGTACCAGTATCACCTTTTGACCCAGTAAATCCTGTTGTGCCAGTATCACCTTTTGACCCAGTAAATCCCGTGTCACCCTGTTGCCCTGTTGCACCAGCGAGGTTAACACTCCAAGATGTAAATGTCCCAGAACCAGTCGTTGTGTCTACACTGACAACTAAAGCACCTGTACCAGAGTTATAACTGGTGACTGTACCTTCCATATAATTCGAGGCATCATTAGCAATCTTAACAGTTTGCGATACACTATATGCAAGACCTGTTCCTACCGTCAGAGACTTAGATCCTGTCCCGATAGTCAATGATGTTGTAGATGATGTTAAATAAGTATCGCCTTTTGATCCAGTGAATCCCGCACCTTGAGAACCAGTAAAACCAATATTACCTTGATCGCCAGTATCACCTTTACTGCCAGTAAAACCAGTTGTTCCTTGATCACCTTGATTACCTTTTGAACCAGTAAAACCAATATTACCTTGATCGCCTTGACTTCCTGTGAAACCAATGATACCTTGATCGCCAGTATCACCTTTTGAACCAGTAAAACCAATATTACCTTGATCGCCAGTATCACCTTTTGAACCAGTGAAGCCTATGACACCTTGATCACCTTTAGAACCAGTAAAACCTGTCGGTCCCTGAACTGTTGAATCTGCTCCTGTATCACCTTTTGATCCGGTGAAACCAGTATCGCCTTTAGAACCAGTGAAACCTGTTGAACCACGAGAACCTGTAAAACCAGTAGCACCTGCTACTGTAGAAGCAGAACCAGTAAATCCTGTTGTACCAGTGTCACCGCCAGAACCAGTGAAACCTGTATCGCCTCGCGACCCAGTGTATCCAATATCGCCCTGTGACCCTGTGAATCCTGTTGCACCTGCTGAACCTGTGAAACCCGCACCCTGAGAACCAGTATAACCAAGAGTTCCCTGAGACCCTGTAAATCCCGTGTTGCCCTGTGCGCCTGAAGTAGCATCAACCCATTGCGCTGAGTTTCCATCATCATAATAAATTTTTAACTGTGCTTCTTCTTCGTTCCACCAAAGGTCGCCATCGTTTGGACCTGCTGGCGCTGAAGTTGATGTTGTGACGGAAGCACCGCCACCACCACCTGAACCAGTGAATCCTTGTATACCTTGCGATCCTGTGAATCCTGTATCGCCAGTGCCTCCCTTTGAACCAGTGTAACCTTTCTCACCATCAGTAACCGTTGGGTCTGCGAAAAGAATCCATTGAGATGAGTCGCCATCATTATAGTAGAAATAAGACTTACCAGTACGAGTATCAAACCAGATCGTACCAGCAGATGGCGTTGGAGCAGTATTGGAAGGGACTACATTAGATGAACCAGTGGATCCTGTAAAACCAGTGCTACCAGCAGACCCAGTGTATCCGACAGAACCTGTAAAACCAATGTCACCTTGACTACCAGTAAAACCCTGCTGGGATAGTGTGATTAACGATGATCCATCTGACGAATAGAGGATTTCATCTGCGACGTTAATAGCAAGTTCGCCAACGTCAATGAATGAAGAGTTAGATGAACTCGTAGTATTCGGCGTGTTTCCAGGAACAGCCGATCTTTTGATTTGAAATTTATTTGCCATCTCTAATTCTCTATATAGAGTTCAATATAGGATTATATAATCCTGTTATTTCTTTTATGTATTCTTTAATTCTTCAACTTCTGCCTTCAGGTCTTTAATTGCTTCAATTAAATATCCGACAAGACTACCATAAGCAACACTCAAATATGTTTCATCTTCTTTTGTTTCTTGATTCCTTGATGTAACTTCTGTTACAAGTTCTGGTGCTATCACTTGCAGTTCTTGTGCAATTACACCAACACCAGGAGATCCTTGTTTTGTGTAAGAAACTCCTCGCATATCATAAACTTTTGTCCCGTCAACGGTTGCTACATTTTCTTTAAGACGTTCATCTGATAACTCTGTAACAGTTCCATAGACTGTCAGATCATCGCCGTTGAATTTCCCAGCAATTGTTGTTGTGCTGGTTCTAAATTCTATATTAGCACTTGTTGAAATCAATCGTGCATTGTTAGCACTATCGACATCAAAAAATGCACCAAGGGTTGTGGAGTCGCTTCTATTTAACTGTATTTGACCACCTTCGCTGCCATTACTGGTAGATACGAATACGTTCGCTCCGATAGTGCCAGCAGTTACGATGTTAGCAGAAAACGCTGAAGTCGTATTCAAAACAGTTTGAGATGAGTAGACGCCTGTTACACTTCCAGTTCCACTAGTCAACGCACTGATTCCAGTGCCATCGTTTGAATTACTTGTAACGATTAAACTGTTTCCTGATATCCCTCCACCAGTGATATATCCATTAATAGAAATATTTGTGTCTACAGAAAGATATTGTTGATTGTTGTAAACACCTGTAACGGTTTGTACACCGCTAGAAATACTAGAATTGCCAACCTTAACACTGTTCGTAACATTCAAATTTCCGTCTGTTGAGAAATTAACATTACCCGTGCCAGTGGCGTTAAGATCAATACCATCGTGTTTTATTTGAACATCAGAACCAGTACCAAATCGCAATGGTTTATTATCGTTCAATCGCAAACCATCGCTGTTAATAATCAAAGTGCCAGAAGTATGTGTATCGGTTGCGTTTGAACGCAGAAAACCTGAACTGTCGATACCACCGTCAAGAGTATCAGCATCACCGCCACCACTTGCAATGCCTGTCAGATTAGAACCATCGCCATAATAGGTTGTCGCTGTTACAGAACCATCAACGTCAAGAGTTGTTGTCGGGTTCGTTTTGCCAATACCAACTCGATTGGCAGAAACATCGACATAAAGAGTGTCAGTGTCTATCGCTAGATCTGCTCCACCAGCATTAACTTTGGTGCCATCGTAATTAAGAATAAAATTAGCAGCAGTACCCAAAGATAAATTGGTATTATCATTGACTCTCAGGCCAGAAGACGCTATAATCAGAGTGCCGCTCGTATGAGTATCTGTAGTATCTGATCGAAGAAACTGACTAGAAGAGAAAGTATTAAAGTATGTTGCGTTATTCGCGTTCGTAGAATTGGTTGCAGTAATATTTGTTAATTGAGAACCGCTTCCTACAAAAGAAGTTGCGCGCATTGTTCCAGATACATCTAATGCATATCCAGCAGTAGGTGTAGTATTGACGCCAACACTATCGGCAGAAACATCAATAAAAAGCGTATCGCTGTCGAATGAAATATCACCGCCAGTTACATTTAACTGCGCACCGTTATATGTGAAAGATACATCGTCGCCAGTACCAAGTCCGAAAGATTGATTATCATTCAGTCTGATACCGCCAGATGAGACTACTAAAAGAGAACTATTTGAAATAAAGAGAGTGCCGCCAGATTCATAAGAATCAGAAACATCAGATCTTAAAAAAGAACCTGAGGAAATTCCATTTAAAGTAGTTGCATTGTCAGCGCCGACTCCTGTCAGGTTTGATCCGTCCCCATAATACGCTGTTGCTCTCATGTCTCCATTTACATCAAGAGCATACGCAGCATTCGGTGTTGTGTTTACACCGACATTATTAGCAGAAACGTCAACGTAGAGAGTATCGGTATCGACAGCAAGGTCGCCGGATATTGTTACAGTATTCCCAACAACAACTGCGCCAGTTGAATTGATACCATCTAAGGTCTCAAACTTTTTAATCGCCATCGATTATACTCTCTTTTATAGTTGGAAAATACCGCTTACATTCCACTCAATGTCGATATCTGAACCGTTTGGCGACACAGGCAGACCAGAAACGCCAGTATCTAAAAACGCAACAAGACGCGAAGTTGCTTCAGCGCCAGTATCAATCCAGATAAGCAATGCTTCACATTGATCGCCAGTAACTGAAGAGAAAGTAATATCGTCTCCGTCAAACAAACCATCAGTAATTGTGGTGTTGGTAATTGTAGCACTAGCAATAATGCCGCCACTTGTTGTATCTATATCCGATAAGAATGTATCGCTGGTACTGTATGGGTTATTAGCAGTATCAATCAAACCAACTTTAACAGTTGATTCTCCGTTTGCAAGGGAAATGTTACTGTCGCCGCCCAACAATGCTTCTTTGTAATTTGGATAAATCGCATTAGCCATTCATCTATCTCCTAAAATGATTCTTCTTTTGGTTTACTTGTAGTTGAGCGAGAGGTTTTCTTACTCAATTTTGCTTCAAGTTCTGCAATCTTTTCGTTTTGTTGCTGAACTAAAGCATGATGTTCGTCTAGACTTTCTTTGATCATTGCGTAATTAACTTCCATAGAAATTAAATCGCTCATCAATTTGTCATGTCGAGTCTTAACTACATTAACATATTTATTCACGTAATTCACGTTAATATCTTCAGACATAAATTATTTCCTCAAAACATAATGAAAGAATGGGGGAGTTTCCTCCCCCGAGGTATTACTATTTAGAAGTCTCCACCATCAAGACTACCGAACTCTGGAACACCAGAAGCATTCAGTCGAAGAACATCGTATGCACTTCCTGTTGCTTCTGCCAGTGCAGATGTGCCTTGACCGTAAACAACAGCATTTGTGGTCACTGAACTCTTACCAGTACCACCGTGTGTTACAGCAAGGTCATTAGTCAATGACAAACTTGACGCCGTTATTGCGCCAGCAGAAAGAGCACCAACGTCTAATGCTGCAAGTGTCCCGCCTGTTACAGTAGTGCCAGTTGGTTCAGTAGTAATTCCTTCCAACAGTTTAAACGTACCTGAATCAGATGCATCGCGAACGATACCAGCATACTTGTCTGTTCCATCGTTGTATACACCGTACACACCGAAGTCTGTAGTATCAGCAGAGTTATTTGTAGCAAGGCGAATCAGGTTATCTTCAACAAGTAACTGAGTTGTGTCAATTGTAGTTGTTGTTCCCTGTACCACTAAGTTACCAGTAACAGTCAAGTCTTGTCCGATTGTTACATCATCTGGGAGCCCGATAGTAACTGCGGCAGTTTCTGAACCGGAACCGGAGACAGAAATTTCGTTTGCCGTACCAGCGATTGTCGCAACATAGTTACCAGAAGTATCCGTACCAAGTGCGATGTCATCAGAAATCTGAGAAGCAGTAATTGAAAGAGCTGCTTCGTGTTGTGTAACACTTGTTTCGGTAATGTTCGCATCAGGTACGTTTGCCCAAGTAACAGCACTTGTTAAGTCATTTGTTTCAGCAGTTAAGTATGAACCTAAGTCACTGATTTGTGATTCTGTAATTGAAAG
>Ga0209603_1000828_pt1 | contig 35299 bp, 33 predicted proteins | sample COGITO_mtgs_1206_FD_184812 | JGI IMG/M metagenome (GOLD analysis project Ga0209603, IMG submission 184812) | Pelagic marine microbial communities from North Sea - COGITO_mtgs_120607 (SPAdes) (version 2) | ecosystem: Environmental > Aquatic > Marine > Epipelagic ... | reverse complement strand
ACCATTAAACCATGATGCTCTTACATTTTCTGTTAAAATAGCATTTGTTCCTGATAAATTACCATTAAACCATGATGCTCTTACATTTTCTGTTAAAATAGCATTTGTTCCTGATAAATTACCATTGAATATAGGAGAGGTTACATTATCTGTTAAAATGGTGTTTGTTCCTGAAAAATTTTCTAAACCTTTTTCACCTACATATTTTATAAATGATATTCTAGGTCTTTTTTTTTCATCAGGTGAATTACAATCTATATTTAGAATATTTAATAAAGAATCATTTTGATAAAATTGTAATATACCGGAAGCGTAATCGATTAACCAATTTAATCCACTTGTAATATTTTGACTTTGTGTTCTCCATTGACTTCCATTCCAATATTTAATAATTGGTGAAAAAGTAGCTAGTGATATTGAATTAAAATTAAATGGAATCATATCTTTTAATAAATTATTATCAGTTATTTGGTCACCATGTTCAGGTGGAATAAACCACCATGCATTATTAGTTGCTGATACTGGATTTAAATAAATTTCTTTATAAAATTTTAGATTTGTATTTGGTATTCTAACACTGCTATGTGAATAATCTTGGTCAGAAATATTTGTATTCCATACACTAGATGGAATATTTCCACAAGCATCTAATGATGATAATTTATATTCATCTGGTAAATTTTTTTCTATATTTTCTATAAATATATCAGTACTATAAATATTATTTAATGATTTTTTTTGTTCATTAAAAAAACTAGTTCCACCATTTCCATTTGTTGTAACATCAATTGCCGCCTGAGTTTTATTTTGAAATTTTTTAAATAATAATGTTGTCTTATTTGAATTATTCAAATAATCTGTCATCAATATAATATAATAATATAATATATTTTATTAAAATATATTAAATTATATTACTGTACATATGAAAAAGTAATTGTTTTTAATTTTTTACCTGGTTTAATTCCAAATGCTATATATTGATTTATTAAAGAATTACCACCTCTAAATCTATTAATTACTTGACTACTCTCACCATGACCAACTACATTACATCCATTATTAGAACCAACTGGGCTCGCTGATTGACCTGTTATAAAATTCATAATAGCACTTGAATTTAGAGATATATTTTGAGAATCTAACCAGAATGTTTTTGATGATGTTATTGTTGAACCACTATTGACAATTGTATAACTACCAGAATTATTATTATAATCTTCTTCTAAGTAAAAAACTATATAGTCGGTTAACCATGTTAAATTTGTATCAAATTGTAAATTATTAGTATTTTGAGTAGAATTATATAATTTAAATATTACCCATTTTAAATTATTAAAATTAATAATTTGTGAAGTGGAACTACCACTATAAATATTTAATCCATAATTTACTGTTTGTTGTGTTCCAGAATTATCAAAAATTGAATAATCATAAGATATATCTGTTATTAAATTGTATTCTCTATAATCTATATAAGGATTATAATCATCCTGAATAGTTATATTTGCTCCACACCATCCATCTTTAGACCACATTGCAGTTTCATATGTTATTTTATTATCATGATTAAATAAGTTTGGAATCGTATTTCCTGATGTAAATGGATTAATAGATTCACAAAGTTGAATTGTTAATGAAGATGGTTTTGAAAATACACTAGAAGGTATATTATTATTAATTCCCCAAGTATAATCCCACCATAATACATCATTTGAATTATCCCAATTAAAATTTTCATTATTTGATAATGTATTACTAAATCCAATATTATTATTTACATTAAATGTTATATTAAATTGAGGATTTGTTCTATTATATCTTGAAAAATAATTATTATTAGTAGAATTAGTTATAATATTCCATGTAGTATTTTCTATATTTCCATTAAATTGAAGTGTTCCTGGATTATATATTTCTGTTGTCCAATTTTTACTATTATTAGTATCTATAAATGTAATAGAATTATTCAATAATTTGACATTTATATTTTCTATAATATTTAAATTTCTTCTCCAAAAACTATTAACATTACTAAAGGTGTAATTAAAAGTTATTATTGGTTTATTTGATGAATAATTTGTATTGGGTCTAGGCATTCCATAAAAATTATTATTTAAAATTAGATTTGAAAAACTATTTAAATTAAAATTAAATGAAATTTGATTAGCAGATTTTTCTGCTACTCCAAAATTAAAATAAATTGTTCCTTTATTTTGAAAACCATTGGAAAAATTTACATTTTGATTAACATTTACTTTATATTTTTCATAATTATTATTACATATATCTGGAATTCTACTTAAATTAATATTATTTACACCTAATTCAGTTAAATTTATATCTGTATAATAACCTTTTGCAATATTATATATGCTACTATCTTGGATAGCACCAGTTACAATTATATTTGCAGTAGAATTTATATTAGTAATTTGTAAAAATCCTTTTGAATCATTAGTTTCATCATTAAAACGTTCTGTAATATCATAATTGACAATATTACTAGTAAAATTACACAAATCTACACCAGATGAATCTAATCCGATATAATCATCTGAATTATTTATTAGTGTAATATTTGGATTAAAAGTTAAAGCAAAAGATTGGGTGCTATCTAATATATAAATATTTTCTATTGATGTAGTATTACCATATCTATATATATTTGATTTTGTCATACCAAAGTTATTATTTGAAAAATCTGACGTATAATCTTGCGTTGATAGAGTGTTAAAAAAACTTGTAGCGGCTCCTATGTCTTGTCTTCTAGGTGCTAATGTTGTAATAGTATTACCAATTGTTGTTTGTGCTATATTTCCACATATATCTAAATTTGCTTCCATAAAAAAATTACTCACATTATAATCAAATTCTGGATACCAACTAATATTATCTCCATTTGTTAATTGTAAACTGGTTGAAGAATTTATATTTTCTGTAAAAGTATTGCTACTTAAATCTCCAGTTATAAACTTTCCTGAATTTGTATTAGCTCTTTCATTTGGCATTTGTTTACTATTTACATTAGCACTTATATCTATATCAAAACCATATCGAACTCTTAAATCATAATTTTGTGGAATAGGAAAAGTTGTATGCATTCCAGTTTCAACGTATGTATTACCATTTATTCCTTTTATTTGTAAATTATAAAAATCATTTTCTGGAAATAAAATTTCGGTTGGTGCTGTTACATTAGCGAATCCACCAAAAGCTATGTATTCTGATTCGCTTGGTATATATAAATAATTATATGAACCATCTTCTTCTGTTATTTCATTTGTTAAATATATTCTAAATTGATATTTATTTCCTATAGTTAATCCTTTACCAGATTTAAATTCTGTATATGTATTACTTACTGTATTCGCAATTAATGTTGGAGTATTTCCAGAAGAATTAATATTTGCTGTTATTACTGTATTTGGTATTATATGTTGAGTATTTCCTATTCCATCACTATTTAATGTTAAATTACTCCAACCATGTTGAGTATTTTCTTCGTGAAATTGAATTTTTAATTCTTTTGAGTAAGGTAAATATGTAATATTTTTATTTGAATTAAAATTACTTCTATTTACTGGTAATGGATTATTATTACTTGGAACATCATATCCTGGACTAGTTCCAAATGGTAATGCTACTCTTTTAGTTATTGGATTATTCCATTTTAAAGTAATTGTAGGGTGTGTTCCATCATTACTTGTTATAATTTGAAAATTATGAGAATAATCTGTCGGTGCCTCTGGTCTATTAAATAAATATTTTGAAATTCTATCATCTATTTCTTGAGGAGTAACATTTGATGTTCCGCCTCCACCTGATGTGGAAGTTATATTACCACTTGTAATAGTAGTTCCATCATTAAATTTTATTCCAAAATTATTTCCAATAATAATATTTCCATTGACAATTATATTACCATTTATAGTAACAGCATCACTTACAGTTAATTTATTAAATCTTGGATTTGATGTAGTATTTACATCTTGATCTATTTTATATTGTAATGTTGTAATATCTCCTCTATTGTTACTTATGTCATTATTCATTGTTCTAATATTACCCATTACAGTTGTGATGTTTGAATTTATTAATGATATATTTGCATTAAAAATATTGTTATTAAAAAATGCTCCATCTGAAAATTTTATTGCTGATATATCTAAAATATAGTTATTATCTAGAACAATATTACCAAGCATATTTAATTTATTAGTTGTCAAATTATTATTTTTTGTTGTCCAACTATTACTACAAATATCATATAAAAAATCATACAAATTACCTCCTATATTAGCACTTAATCCTGCTTCTTTTAATAATTCGCCATCTGCGTTTACTATAATAATATTATCATCGATTTCAACTATAGTAGAATTCAATATTGTTTGAGTTCCTAATACACTTAAATTACCACTAACTGTTATATCATTTGTAAAAATAGCATTACTACTTATTATTTTATTAACTGTAATACTTCCGTTTGCTATTGTAATAGAGTCAGCATTAATATGTGTTGCTGTTAATATTCCTTCAACACTTAAATCGTTACTATCAATTACAATGCTACTGCCTATTATTTTATTTGTTCTTATATAACCACTTGTAGCTAAAATATCTGTTGAAATATACTGAACATTTAAAATATCTCCTATATCTGTGTTTACAGAACTTCCCCCTGTAAATGTAATATTAACAAGAGATATATCTGTTATTCTTCCATAATTATCAATAGTTATAATAGGAAATGAATTGTTATTACCATATATTCCTGATTTTCCAAAATTTTCTAATTCTAATGATAAATCCATTGTTTCGTTAGCATTTATAAGAACATTTCCACTAACATTACCATTTACATTTAATATTTTAGATTCTTTCCATTTATTACTTGTTAATGAATTTCCTGATAATTCTCCAATAATATTACCTTCTACAATTATATCTTTTTGAAATGTTACATTTTCTGATAAATTTATAGTTGTTCCACTTCCAGTTCCTGTTCCGCTTCCTGAACCACTTGTATTATTTATTGGAATAAGTGATATATTTGTTATTCTACCATATTTATCAACTGTTATACTTGGAAAATTTGTAGTATTACCATATGTTCCTATATTATTTAACTTTTCTTCTAATTCTATTGATAAATCCATTATTTCATTTGCATTTATAAGAACATTTCCACTAACATTACCAGATACATTTAAAAATCTTGATTCTTTCCATTTATTACTTGTTAAAGAATTTCCTGATATATCTCCTATTATGTTTGCTTTTATTGATTTTCCACCCGTATACCAATAATTATTTGTTTGATCAAAAACAAATTGTATTATATTACCATTACTAGTATTTCCTTCTATACCAACATGATCTGATAATCCTTTTGAATTTAATGTTATTAAAGTATCTGTTATAACATGTTCTACTGAATCAACAATTGTTTTATTACCACGAACAGTTAAATTACCATTAATAGTAACTTCATCACTTATAGTTAATTTATTAAATGTTACATCAGACGATGATTTTACATGTTGATCTATTTTAGATAGTAATGTTGTTATATTTCCTTTATTATTGCTTATGTCTGCTTTCAATGTTGTAATATTAGCAATTATGTTACTTTCGTTGTCTTGTAATATATCTATTTTTCCATTCAAAATATTACTATTAAAAAAACTTCCATCTGAAAATTTAATTGCTGATACATCTAGAATATAATTATCATTAATATTAATATTACCTAAAACATTTACAAAATTACTATTTATATTACCATTCAACCATTGCGCTGTTATATTTTCAGTTAATGAAATATTATTACCTACTAATTTATTCAAATGTAGATTTTTATTATAAATAGACCACCCATTTAAACATATATCAAAAAAGAAATCATATAAATTACCATCTATATTTGCTTGTATTCCAGCTTGTTTTTCTATATTACCATCCGCATTGACAATAATAATATTATCAGCAATATTTAAAATTTCTGAATTAACAATTGTTTGTGTTCCATGAACATGTAAATTACCATAAACATCTAAATCTTTTGTTTTCAAAGTATTATTTATAGAAATATCATATGTTGTTATCATATTTGAAGTTATTATAATTGATGTCAATGTATTTGTAGTGAAAATATTAGAAGATAATTTATCGGTTGTTATTTTATTACCATTTAATATATTAGTATCTATTACATTTCCTTGTAAATTCCCTATAAATAAAGGCGCGCTTATACCGCCTTCTGTCTTTAATGACAAAGATGATATATTATTCGTATTTAAACTATTATAATTACTACCTAAAAATAATGTTCCTAAATTATAATAAATACTTTCATTATCATGTGATTTAGATAATAAAGTAGAATATGCACCAGAACCTTCAAAATCTGTTACCATTAATGAGTTTTTATATCCTTTATCATCGCCTAGGATACCTATGTATATACCAGGTTGTAATGCGTCACTAGCACGAAGGTTAAGATAATTAAACTTAAATCTAAGATATATTGTTATTTCTTCTGTTGTTCCAGATTCAATTACTGAAGATGTAACATATTGTGATTTATTACTACCAGTTGCGTTAATAGGCCCTAAATCAGCTTCAGTTTGAATAATACTTTCACTTGAACCAATTTTTTTATATAATTCAAAAGTAATCGCAGTGTCAGCACTAAAAGAAGCTTGATAAGCAACTCTAAATTGTATTAATAATTTACTTGTAGTTGAAGTTGGTTTTATTGTAATTTCATAATTATCAGGGCTAATTAAAGTTCCTCCTGTATATGGTGCTGATATAAGTGACGAATTTAATCCGTGACCATATTTAAACTGAACATTATTTATAACATTTGGATTACCCCATTTTAATTTATTACTATCATCTATTCCTAAAAACTCCCCACTAATACCTGGACGGTTTGGTAATAATAAAGTATATCCATCATTTGTTAAATCTTCTGGATATGTAATAGTAACATTACTAGTATCCATACCAAATTTTAAATAATCTAGTGTTACTGTATTTGCTGTCAATCTATTTAAATTTTTATATTCACCAATATTATATCTACGTTGTTTACTTAGTAATTCTGAACCAGACATAATAATATTATATTAGGTAAATTATTTTTTTTTATACAATTAACTTTAAAAAATAAGTTAATACTATTTAAAAATATGTATTTATATAATATTATTATGAATCCTGTAGAAGAATTTTTATCTAATAATAAAAATGTTACTTATAGTTGTAAAACTATGTCTAAAAGACTAAATATCAGAGGAAAGGATATTATTTATTATGCATTATCATCATCTAATTTAAAACGGGTTAATCCATTAGATGTTGGATGTGGAAAACGTTCAATGTTAATTTTTAAATATGAAGATTAAATATTCATCATTTCATTCATTTTATCAATTTTCTCAATCGTTTTTTCTATATTATTTTTCTCAAGACCATTAAATAAATAATCGGTATCTGATTTAATTTCACATTTTTTAATTTCTCTATAAATAATATTTATTTTATTAACTATTATTTCTATTTTTTGTTTTTCTTGAATAATTGGAATACTTATATCAACTTTCTCAGTTAAAAGATTACAAGCAAAATATAAAATATATTTGCGCCGTTTTTTACATCCTGAACTATATTTAATACAAAATAAATTTAATAGTGATTTTATTATTTTATTTATATTTTTATCTCTCTTTTCACTTTCACACAATATAGCATCCCATATCATCCAAATAATTTCCATTTGAAATTTATTATCAACACTAGCAAATAATCTTCTTTCACATTGACATTTTATTTTTTTACTTTTACATATATTTTCATATTCAATCAACCATTCTATCCAGTAACATCCTTGTATTATATCTTTTGAATCTTTTGATATATGATAGGCAAATTCATTTATACATATTAATAATTCTCTAGGATCATCTTTTTTAAAGCTATTTTTTGCATAATCAACTTTTGGAGCTTTAAGTTTAGTTGTTAATTTTGCTATATTGAATTCTTCTTTATCTTTTATATTTAAACTTTCAAAAGCATGTCGTTTTTTAGAAAAACATAACATAGAAATTAATTCAGCAAATAATTTTCTTATTTTTTCATTATTTCTAAGTTTTAATATATTCTCACTGAATCCATTATTTATTATTTCTCTAAAACTTTCTAACCGTAATTCTATATATAAAGGTAATCTTGGATTGCTAACATATATATATCTACTTGTGTATAATATTATTATTTCCCATATATCTTGATACAATCCTGAACAAATTAATTCAGCTGACCAATAACAAGCTGGTTCTATTTCTCCTTTTATTAATGATTCTAACAATATTTTTTTTACTTTACTTCTAGAATATTCTGAAAATGTAACTGATCTAAATTCTTCTATAGTTCGTTTATCATTAATTTCATCATTATTCATATTATAGATTTAATATAAAAAAAATAAATATTTAATACATATAAGAAGATGAATTTCAAATTTATAACTAAAAGTTCATTAATAGAAAAAATATTATTTGGATTAATATTAATATTAATTATTATATTTGTCAATAAATTAGATTTAGTTAAAAGAGAGAATTTTATAGATAAAAGTGAAAAATTTATAAAATATTATGGAAATGATATTTATGATAATTTTTATGTTTCAATATATGACCAATTAATGCAAGATGATGTTAAAAATACATATGAAGTTGGGGAAATTATAAATAAAAAAGTTCCAACAAATATAATAAAAGTATTAGATATTGGCTGTGGAACTGGACATCATGTTAATTTATTAAATAATAATAATATTAATTGTATTGGTATTGATATTTCTCAAGAAATGATTAATAAAGCAAAACAAAATTATCCTCAACTTAATTTTAAACTAGCTAATGCTGTTGATAATATGATATTTCAAGATAATGAATTTACTCATATATCTTGTTTAAATTATACAATATATTGTATAAAAGATAAAGAACATTTCTTTGAAAATTGTTTTAAATGGTTAATCCCAGGTGGAATTTTAATAGTTCATTTAGTTGATATTTATAATTTTAATCCTGTTTTACCATCGGCTGATGTTGTTGAATTATTATCTTTACAATTAAAACACGATAATAGATTAACACAAAGCAATATACAATTTAAAGATTTTCACTACAAATCAAATTTTGATATTAATTGTGATAATTGTTCAGAGAAAAAAATAAATAAACCCAATGCTTTTTTTAGAGAAAAATTTATTTTTAATAATGATAATGTTAGATTAAATGAACATCAATATTACATGAATAGTCAAAAAGCTATTATGTCAATAGCGAAAGATGTAGGTTTTATTCAACAAGGCTATGCTGAAATGGACAATGTTAATTATAAAAATAATTATTTATATTGGTTATATAAACCAGAATAAATTCATAATTAATTTATATGAATTTATTAACTAACAATTTTACTATTATATTATATCGAATTTTAAATAAACTATATTATTGGTCTTTTTATATTATAAATACTGTTGGATCATATGTAAGTTATTATATAACTTATTATAATAATAAGTATAATATATTTTACTATTTTCTAATAATTATTTTATTATTGCTTTTATCTCTAATTGTTTTTATAAAAATAAAATTAGGTTTTTGGAATAATATACCTATAAAGAATACCTACACAAAAGGTTATTTTATAAAGGAAAAAAATAGCATAATAAACAAAGAATTACCTATAATTGATAGTTGGTGTGATTTTCTTAATATAAAAACGAATAATTTCTTCTCTCTAGATAAAAATATTATAAATCAAGAAATAATTCAAAAATATTATTTTGATATAAGCCCTAATCATTCATATATTTCTCGAGAATATTCAAAAGAAAAAGTATTTAATAGTGAAACTAATATTTTTGAGAATAGTGATAAAATAAAAAATATTCTAATTAGTATACCACTAAATATTACTATTAATAATAATACATATAAATCTTATATTATTAGTGATGAAAGCAATAGATTAAATATTAATTTTGATAAAACAAATTATAAATTATTCAAAACACATATATATAATATTAGTCATGAGAGAAAAATACATAATATATTTATATTTAAAACCTATAGAAAAATAAATGTTTTACAAAATTTAATTACTATTTCTCTCTATAAATTTAAATTAAATAACAAGATAAAAGATAAAAATATTAAATTATTCTATAATTTTCTAGAAATTAATAAGCAAAATATAAATTTATTAATCTCTTTTATTACTGAAAATAAAAATAGTATATCAGGTTTATTTATATTAAATTTACATGATATATTACATTTAATAGAGAGAAAGGAGTTATTAATATTTACATTATATTTCAATAATTCAATAAGAAGTTTATATATTTTCAAAAAAGAAAAGGTTGATTATTATTTAATAAGTAGTTATAATATTTGCGAAAATAATATATTTTATTATGGATTTTTAAAATCGTTAGAAAATATACAAAAAATTGTTAATAACAATAATGTTGATATTTATATGTATGATGTTTACTATAATAATATTATTAAAACTTTTCTCTCTAAAAAAAATGTTTTAAACTTTCATAATAATATACATTACTACATATATAATTATAATTTTGATACTATTATTGGTAATAATATTATTACATTTTTTTAATTATCGTATATATTTGCCTACTTTTACAAAAGAATCTACTAAATATATCACAAAAATTCCTAAAAATACATATAATATTAATTCCTCGGTAACATAATTTGTTCTAGTTTCTCTCTGTTCTTCTAATAAAAATAAAATATGATCTATTTTTTTTAAAAGTTCTTCATTAGAAGCGCTAATATATTGCTTATTGTAATTATTTTCACTATTTAAATAAGCATTATATTTTTCATAATATTGTTGTAAATTATTCGCTGGTAATTGTTGAAAATTTTCTTTATTTACTGGATTATCATTTTGATGTTGTTTTTGAGATTCTTCTTCTTGATCAGAATTATGTAATAATTCACTTTCCATATTATCAAAAGTAAAGTTTTCCTTTACTATTTTTTTTGGTTCTTGAATAGCCGGATGTGATGGAGGATTGAAATCTTCTAGATCATCACTTTCGTTATTAGTTAGAGTATTATTCATATTATTCATATTATTGTCATTTAATAATTTTTGTATTCTTTTATTTCTCTCTCTATTTTTATTATCATTACTATCAATATTATTTCTATTTTTAATAGTTTTATTTAATGATGATGATAATCTTTTATTATTTTCCTCTCTTATATTTTTATTTTCTTCTTCATCACTATTAAAAGGTGCTGCATTTAATAAATGAGGATTCATACTTATAAAAAAAAGAGATAATAATATTTTTTTAATATACTCAAAAAATATTATTAAATTATATAATGAAAATACCTAAACTATATTTATTACTAGTTTTAATTTTTATTGGTTTACTGTTTTTTTGTCTATCTAAAACTCGCGAAAATTTACAAGTTGAATACATAGAATTATTAGATGGAATATTAAGTAAGACCGGTCCTAGTCAAGAATATTATGGTAAAAAATATAATTGGTAATATTTTAATAATATTAATTTATATATGAAAAAAAATACAAAAGTATCTTATATTTTGACATTTTTTATATCTATTATATTTTTAATATATCTATACTATTTTTATGAATCAAAAGAAGGATTTTCTATAAGTGACAATCAAATTATTTCATCTGTAAAAGAATCTTTTAATAATATTTTTAATCCAATTAAAAGAACTTTTAGGATTCACTACATTAATTTATATGATAATATAGAACATAATATTAAAAAGTTTAATTATCATTATTAAATTTTAATAAATATTTATGTCTTCTTAATATATATCATGTTTGAATCTATTAATAAATATTTATATAATATTAATGAAAGTAAACTATTAGCAGCATTTTCTATGTTACTTCTTAATATAGGTTCTAAATATATTGAATTAAAAATTAGCGATTCTCAAGCTGAATATATGCGTAATGAAATTGGAAGAGAAATATTAATATTTGCCATGGTTTTTGTTGGAACTAAAGATATTATTCTTTCTATTATAGTAACAGCGGGTTTTATTGTTTTAGCAAATACACTTTTTCATGAAGAGAGTAATTATTGTATATTACCTGAAAAATACAAGAAAATTAATAATTTAATTGATAAAAATAATGATAATATAATTGATGATGATGAAATCAATAAAGCATATGAATTATTAAATAAAGTTAAACAAAAAAATATTGAAAATATGACAGGCGAAAGTTTGATTTTTACAGATAAAAATATATTATTTAATTAATATTATTATATCAAGAATATATAATAATATGTCATCACCCATTGATATTACTAAAAAAAATAATTATATTGAAAATAGTATATTCAAATTTCAACCTGATATTATTTTAAAGGGAGATGTTTATGGAACTGATTATGATTATAAATATAATATAAATACTAATAAATCTAGTCAATATCAAGAATTTTGCGTAACAAGTATTGCTAAAATTGATATAGCTAAAATAAAAAGTAGTTTTTCAGAATATTTAAAATATACTAATTATGATAAAGAATTATTAAATAAAGAATTAAGAAAAAAATATTTACTACAATTATTTACTAATAAATTCTTATTAAATAAAATTTTAAATAGCAAAACCAATACTTTTTTAATAATTGATGATTTAATTGAAAATAATTATAAGATTATACAAGATAATGAAAAAAAAATTACTAAACAATATGAAATACTAAAACCTATCAATAATGATATTACTCGTTTAGAAAGTAGAAAATCATCACTTGAAAAAAAGAAGCAACATGACGATTCTAAAAAGAAGAATGAAGTAGAAACTCAACGAAAGAATTTATTAAAAGATTTAGATAAAGTTAAAAAAAATAAAGAGACTTTATTAAAAACTCTTACTGAAAGTATTGGTATCCGCGAAACAATTAAAGATGATAAAAAAAAACGCAGTGAATTACTTAAATTAAATAGTAAAATAGAAACAACTAAGCAAGCTATAAAAGAAGATGATACAACAATTATATCATTAGAAAAAAAAATTAAAACATTAGAAGGTAAAAGTGAAAAAGAGAAAAAAACTAGTGAATTAGATAATATAAATCGTTTATTAGAAGAATATATTAAAAACAAGGATAATATTACAAAGATAATTAAAGAATTAGAATCTCAAAATGATTCTTTGAATAAAGCAGTAAGAGAGAAAAATAGAGAAATATTACAACATAATATCAAAATTCTTATTTCAGAAATTTTTCCACCAAATTCATTTTATTTTTTGAATTCTAATAAATTAAAAATTATTAATCAACCATCAAATGAAAAAAATTTTAATATTAGAATTATACAACCAACAGAATTACCATCTATTAATATTGAAAAATTACAAAATGAATTTATAAGTAAATATGTTGCTGATAATATTTTAAAATTATATAGAGAGAAGCTTATAATTAGTGGAAGTTCAAAAGTATCACCCAACTTTAAAATTACTAAAGAAATAGAAAATACAAAAGAGTATAGAGATTTGAAATCCCAATTGAACAAGGAAGGTTTTGAAAAATTCAATAAAGATAGAAGTAAAATTATTGACAAGGAAAAAGAAAAAATAATAGAAAAATATCAATTAACTATTAAACGAGAAAAAATAGACAAGATTAAAAAACTTACTGAAGAAAGAGAGAAAGAAACCGATCAAAATTTAAAAGAAGAAATAAATAGCAAAATAGAGCAATTACAAAAAGAAAAGGAGGAACCATCCATAAATTTTAAAGAAAAAGATAATATTTTAATACCTACAGTTGACTTAAAAAAAGGCACCAATATTAAAGTTTCAATAACATTAGAAGTTAAAATTAGTTATGAAACTAAAACTGGTAAACAATTAATACAAAGAGTAAAAGATAATGTTAAATTTTCTTGTAAAAATAGAAGAAATAAAATCAAAGCTATCTTAAATAATGCCGCATCTAGAAAAATTTTCAAAATAGAAAAATCTGGAAGATATATTAGTAATTTTAAAACAAAAAAAGGAGGAAAAAAAATAAAAAAGAAAACTAAGAGAAAAATGAATATAAGAAGATAATTATTTATCTTTTTTTTATAATAAAGTCTAATAATTATATACTTTATTATAATCTAATTTGTAATTGTAAGAATGGGTAGAACATTCGATAGAAATTTTTCTTGTAATTCTTGCGGAATTTCATTAAAATCTATCAGTTTTTTGTTTATTTCATATAATTCTTTCGCATTTTCTTGCTCTAACTTATCTTGAAATAATTTTTCATCTTCATAGTATTTAAGGGAAGTTTTTATCCCACATTTTTTGAATATACTATTAATATTATCACTCTTATCACCCATTACAATTTTACAAAATAAATCTTTTTTCGGATCTCCACTCCACTTCTTGTTTTCAGCTAAATTTTTATATTTTAAATCAAAAATCTTTACATTCTTATCATGTAATTGTAAATAATCCATATCATTTGCTATAATATAAATATTATGTTCTGGATTTTGCTTTAAATATTTTGTCGAAATAGCAATACAATCATCTGCTTCAAATGTTTCATATGAGAGAATAGGTATTTTCATTGTTTGAACTAATTCTAAACCTAATTTGAAGAACGGACCGCCCATAAATGTATCATCATAAATTCTATTTTCTTTGTATTCTTTCATTTCAGAATTTTTCTTAATTAAACTATGACGCCATATTGTATTCCTTGGACAATCCTTTCCTACTATAAATTTAAAGCTTTCTTTGTGAATTTTTAATTTTTTTGGTATTTCATTTATTTTTTCTACAAATGTCTTCTTAAATTTTTCTACGAATTCTTCATTCTCAAATGGAACAACTAATTCTTCATCTGGTTTTGCTAATTTCCACCATGAATGAAGAGCATAATACCTATAGAAGATGTAATAGCTAATATCAATTAGAATAATATTCATTGGTTCTTAGTTATTGATATAAAAATAAAGTAAATTTTATATCAATTTTTATTATATATTTAATTTTTCAAACATATTTGTTGCTATATGAATTAAATTTGAATTATTTAATAGTTGTTTACAAACACTATCTGAAATACCAAAAGAAAGCTCTATTTTACAGAAAAATTCAGCTAATTTTAAATTTTCTTTATATAATATTTTATTAACTTGATAAATGAAGTCAGCATCTAAATTAAATTTATCATCTACTAAGTCTTTAGTTAATGAAGAAATTGTCTCTATTGTCTTTGTATTTGAAATAACTATTTTATCTCTATTTACAATTTTACTACATTTATTTATTAATAATCTAGAACCTTCTTGATAATTTTTATTTTTAAATATTTCATTAAAAAAGTTATAAATATTTTCTTGCTCTTCTTTTGTAATTTCTCCAATAATTCCATAATCTATAATACCTAATCTTTTAGGATTATCTAAAAATATTATATTACCTGGATGTAAATCACAATGAAATGTTCTATTAAATAATATAGACTTAAATGAAAAATTTACTAATTGTTCTAAATACTCATTTTTTTCTTCATCTTCAAGATTGTCTAATTTTCTACCATCTAAATAATCCATCACAATAATTTTATTATTACTTCTTGTAAATTCTTCATAAACTAGTGGTATTTCTATATAATCGGTATTTTTATTATTTTTATAGAATTTTTTTATATTATCAACTTCTAAATTAAAGTCTAATTGTTGTAATAGTAAATTTTTATTTGAATAATATATGTCATCTATATAATAATATTTAAATAGTGAAATATATGTTAATATTTTAATAATTTTTTCATATTCATTTAAAGCTTGATAAATTTTATTTTTTATATTATTTTTTATTACTTTAACTACAACTGATTTTTTACTCATTTTAGCTTTATATACAATACCTATTACACCCGAATTAATTATTTCTAATGAATCTAAATCAATTATTAATTCTTCATTTTCATTGCCTACTTTTTCTAATTCTAGTTTCAAATCATTATATAATTCGCTATTATTGAATGGAACATTATCAAGAAATTTTTTTAGATAATCACTTTGTATTTTATTAAAAATATTTGTATTATTACCTATGCCTTGAAAAATTTTTATATAGAAAATATTATCTCTCGATAAAGATTCTACAAAATCTATAAAAAATTTATTTTTATCAAAAGTAAATAGAAAATTATAAAATGCTGTTATGCCTCCTTTTAATAGCGAAAATACTAATTTACTCATTATTATTATTATAAGTTTTTTCTATAAATGTTTTAAAATTAATAAATATATTTTTCATTAAATTACCAATTATATTTTCCATATATTTTGGTAAATCTTCTTCCATTGTCATTTTGAATTCATATGAAACATCATAAATATTGTTTTCTCTCTCTTCTATTTTTAAATAACCAAAATCATTTTTTATACAGTCAAAGCCAATTTCAGAATTATATGGAATGCTATAATTTTTAATATAATAATTATTCTTCTCTCTTATCAATAAGCTTTTAATATACATATATTTTTGTGATAATCCTAATTCTTTTCCAAATCGTTTGAATACATATAGTAAATCTACTTCACTTTCAGAAATATTATTGATAATTTCAACTCTCTCTATTACATCTTTATTTATTGTGCCAATTAATTTAAATAAGTTTGTATTTATCAATTTTGATATGTCTAAATTATTTTTATTCATTAATTCTAATTTTATAGAAAAGTGATTTGTATCTATTTTTTTCAAAATAATATTATCATTATTATCTTTGTTCATTTTATTAATAAAAATAATATATTTAATATGTATTAACTTATTTTTGTTTTTATAATATATTTATTAATATATTAATATATCAAAGCATATACAATATAAATTTATAATTAATTTATTAAAATAATAAATTTACGGTTTGGTCAGTAACAAATAACGTTTTTTTTATTTTCAATTCTTCATTCCATTTTTAAAAATTGGACATAAAAAGTATGTCCATTTTTTATTTTTCGATTTGAGAATTGCAAAAAAAAACGCAAAAAATCACTTCACAGCATAATGCTGTAATTTATAATTATGGATTTTTAAAAGTGTTATTGAACTTTTTATTTTTTATTTTTTAAAAAGATTTAGACGTTTTTTTCTTTTCCAATTATAGAAATAAATGGAAATAAAAAAAACTGAAAAAACTGAGTATAAATACAAATGTAATTTTTGTAACTATAAAAGTAACAATAAAACAGATTATACTAGACATAATAACACCATAAAGCATAAAAGTAAGCTAATGGAAATAAATGGAAATAAAAAAACTGAAAAAAACGCATTTTTTCATTGTAGTAATTGTAATAAAATTTATAAAAATAATTCAGGATTATGGAAACATGAAAAAAAATGTATTATAAATAATTCTAATACAGATAATAGTGGTAAAACTATAGATTATAAATGTATGTTTTTAGAATTAATTAATGAAAATAAAGAAATGCGCAATATGTTATTAAAACAACAAGAACAAATTAGTGAATTAATACCTAAAGTTGGAAATAATAATAATAATATCAATAATAAACAGAAATTTAATATTAATGTATTTTTAAATGAAAAATGTAAAGATGCTTTGTCAATGGATGAATTTATTGATAAAATAGAAGTTTCCATGAAAAACTTATTAACAACAAAAGAAAAAGGGCAAATTCACGGTATAAGTAATATAATAATAGAAAATATGAATAAACTCTCATTATATGAAAGACCTTTACATTGTACAGATAAGAAACGAGAAACATTATATGTTAAAAATCAAGAATGGGAAAAAGATGAAAATAAGGAATTTATAAATAAAGCATTAAAAAGTGTAGAATCAAAACAATTAAAAAATTTGAATGTATGGTTAGAAGAACATCCAAATTATATGAATAATCCAAGTGAACAAGAAGAATTTGCGAAGTTAATGAGTGAATGTGGAAAATCAATAGATGATGGAAAAGAGAAAATAATAAAGAAGTTATGTGATAATGTTTATATAGAAAAAGTAGAGGATGAAGCTTTATAAAATAAATTAAATATTCTTATTTTATATATTTATGGTTTGGTCAGTGTAAACGCATGTTTTTTTTATTTTCAATTCTTCATTCCATTTTTAAAAATTGGACATAAAAAGTATGTCCATTTTTTATTTTTCGATTTGAGAATTGACAAAAAAAAGTGAAATAATGAGTTTACAGCATAATGCTCTAATTTATAATTATGGATTTTTAAAAGTGTTATTGAACCTTTTATTTTTTATTTTTGAAAAAGATTTAGGAGTTTTTTATTGTAGTATAATATACTACGAAATGACTACAAAATACTACAAAAAAACCGAAAATAAAACGAATAAAAAATATTTTTGTGATAAATGTAACTTTGATACATGTAAAAAAACTGATTTTAATAGACATTTAAATACTATAAAACATTTAAAACTACATAATACTACAAATTTCGTCGAAAAAAACGACAAAATGTATAAATGTAATTGTGGCAAAGTATATAAGCACCATTCTAGTTTATATAATCATAAAAAAACATGTAATACAGATATAAATGTTAATAACAATATTTATAAAGAAAATATATTACTAGAAACTAATAATGAAAAAGATAATATAGATTATAAAACCATGTTTTTAGAATTAATTAATGAAAATAAAGAATTAAGAAAAACAATTACTGAACTTATACCAAAGGTTGGTAATAATAATAATAATATTAATAAAAATAAATTTAATATTAATGTATTTTTAAATGAAAAATGTAAAGATGCTTTGTCAATGGATGAATTTATTGATAAAATAGAAGTTTCCATGAAAAACTTATTAACAACAAAAGAAAAAGGACAAGTATATGGTATAAGTAATATTATAATGGAAAACATGAATAAACTTTCTCTCTACGAAAGACCATTGCATTGTACAGATAAAAAACGAGAAACATTATATGTAAAAAATAATAAATGGGAAAAAGATGATAATAAAACATATATTAATAAAGCATTAAAAAAGATAGAATCAAAACAATTAAAAAATTTGAATGTATGGTTAAAAGAACACCCAAACTATATGAATAATCCATTAGAACAAGAAGAATTTGCTAAGTTAATGAGTGAATGTGGAAAATCAATAGATGATGGAAAAGAGAAAATAATAAAAAAATTATGTGATAATGTATATATAGAAAAAGTAGACGATGAAGGTTTATAAAATAAATAAAATATTAGTGTTTTTATAAATTTATGGTCTCCTTCTAGCTAAATTGCTATTTTTTTGCATTTTTTAATCCGTGAAAAATTTTTGAAAAATGGACAAAAAGTATGTCCAATTTTAAAATATCGATTTGAGAATTGAAAAAAAAAACTAAAAAATGAGTTTAGAGCATAATGGTGTAATTTATAATTTTAGAATTTTAAAAATGTTACTGAAAGTTTTTTATACTTTTTTAAAAAAAGATTTAGGAGAATTTTTATGTATCATTATATAAAGAATAATGATACAAAATAATTCGCTAATATTCGCAAAAATTTTTTTTTGTGAAAAATGTAACTATTGTAGTAATAAAAAAAGTGATTTTAATAAACATTTACAAAGCAAGAAACATAATGATACAAATGATACATTACATGATACAAAAAAAGTCGCGTTTACTTGTAGTTGTGGTAAAATATATAAATATCATTCAGGTTTTTATAGACATAAAAAAACATGTAATTTTGAAGAAACTAAAACTATTATAAAAAATGAAAATAAAGATGAAATGAAAGAATTAGTATTTAAATTAATTCATGAGAATAATGAAATAAAAAATACTTTATTAAAAGAAAATCAAGAATTAAGAAAAACAATTACAGAAATGTTACCAAAAATAGGTAATAACAATAATAATACTAATATAAAACAGAAATTTAATATTAATGTATTTTTAAATGAAAAATGTAAAGATGCATTATCAATGGATGAGTTTATAGATAAAATAGAGGTGTCTATGAAAAACTTATTAACAACAAAAGAAAAAGGGCAAATTCACGGTATAAGTAATATAATAATAGAAAATATGAATAAACTCTCATTATATGAAAGACCTTTACATTGTACAGATAAGAAACGAGAAACATTATATGTTAAAAATCAAGAATGGGAAAAAGATGAAAATAAGGAATTTATAAATAAAGCATTAAAAAGTGTAGAATCAAAACAATTAAAAAATTTGAATGTATGGTTAGAAGAACATCCAAATTATATGAATAATCCAAGTGAACAAGAAGAATTTGCGAAGTTAATGAGTGAATGTGGAAAATCAATAGATGATGGAAAAGAGAAAATAATAAAGAAGTTATGTGATAATGTTTATATAGAAAAAGCAGACGATTAAGGATTATAAAATAAATAATTATTGTATATTTTATAAAAATAAGGTGTCCTTCTAGCTAAATTGCTATTTTTTTGCATTTTTTAATCCGTGAAAAATTTTTGAAAAATGGACAAAAAAGTATGGTCATTTTTATTTTTCGATTTGAGAATTGCAAAAAAAAACGCAAAAATGGCTTTACAGCATAATGGTCTTATTTTAATTTTTGAAAAATAAAAGTGTTACTGAAAATTTTTTTATACTTAAAAAAAAAAGATTTAGGGGTTTTTTTGTGTTATCATTATATAGGTAATTATGGATAACAATGGTAACCAAGAAAAACCCTTTAAATATGAATGTATAAAATGTAAATTTGTAACGTGTAATAAAAAAGATTTTAGTCGTCATAATAATACTAGTAAACATATAATGGTAACTAATGATAATGAAAATCCCCAAAAAAACCCCTTACCATATAAATGTAATTGTGGTAAAGAATACATATATAAATCGGGATTGTCTAGACATAAAAAAACATGTAATTTTGAAGAAACTAGCACTATTATAAAAAATGAAAATAAAGATGAAATGAAAGAATTAGTATTCAAATTAATTAATGAGAATAATGAGATAAAAAATACTTTGTTAAAAGAAAATCAAGAATTAAGAAATCAAATTAGTGAAATGATTCCAAAACTTGGAAGTTATAATAATAATAAGATCAATAATAAAAATAAATTTAATATTAATGTATTTTTAAATGAAAAGTGTAAAGATGCTTTATCAATGGATGAATTTATCAGTAAAATAGAAATATCCATGAAAAACTTATTAACAACAAAGGAAAAAGGTCAAACACAAGGTATAAGTAATATAATAATAGAAAATATGAATAAACTATCATTATATGAAAGACCTTTACATTGTACAGATAAGAAACGAGAAACATTATATGTTAAAAATCAAGAATGGGAGAAAGATGAAAATAAAGAATTTATAAATAAAGCATTAAAAAGTGTAGAATCAAAACAATTAAAGAATTTGAATGTATGGTTAGAAGAACATCCAAATTATATGAATAATCCAAGCGAACAAGAAGAATTTGCTAAGTTAATGAGTGAATGTGGAAAATCAGTAGATGAAGGTAAGGATAAAATAATAAAGAAAGTATGCGATAATGTGTATATAGAAAAAGAACACGATAAAGATTTATAAAATAAATTAAAAATGTTTATTTTATAAATTTATGATTTCCTTCTATAGCTAAATTACTATTTTTTACATTTTTTAATCCGTGAAAAAAATTTCGAAAAATGTCCATTTTTTATGTCCAATTTTAAAATCTCAATTTGAGAATTGTAAAAAAAAACGAAGGTTTGAGTTTACAGCATTATGCTGTTATTTTAAATTTTGAAAAATAAAAAGTGTTACTGAAATTTTTTAATTATATTCGTAAATAATTTAGGAGAATTTTTATGTAGTCAATATATACTACAAATGACTACAAAAAATCCTTCAAAAATCTCAAGTAATTTTATATGTGATTTATGTAATTATTCATGTAAGAAAAAAGGTGATTATAATAAACATTTAGAAAGCAAAAAACATAAAAATAATGAAATACTACAAAATACTACAGAAAATTCTCCAAAATTCTCCAGAGAATATGTATGTAATTGTGGAAAAAATTATAAACATCATTCTAGTTTATATAATCATAAAAAAAAATGTAATAATTTGAAAGATAATGAAATTTTTATAAATGAAGATAAAATAGATTATAAAACAATGTTTTTAGAAGTGGTTAAAAAAAACAATGAATTTCATGAATTATTATTAAAGCAACAACAACAAATAAGTGAATTAATACCAAAAGTTGGAAATAATAATAATAATATAAACAATAAAAATAAATTTAATATTAATGTATTTTTAAATGAAAAGTGTAAAGATGCTTTATCAATGGATGAATTTATTAATAATATAGAAATATCCATGAAAAACTTATTAACAACAAAAGAAAAGGGACAAACGCAGGGAATAACAAATATAATAATGGAAAATATGAATAAACTATCATTATATGAACGTCCTTTACATTGTACAGATAAGAAACGTGAAACATTATATGTAAAAAATGATGAATGGGAAAAAGATGAAAATAAGGAGTGTATTAACAAGGCATTAAAAACGGTAGAATCAAAACAATTAAAAAATTTAAATGTGTGGTTAGAAGAACACCCAAATTATATGAATAATTCATCTGAGCAAGAAGAATTTGCAAAATTGATGAGTGAATGTGGAAAATCTGTTGATGATAGTAGAGAGAAAATAATTAAAAAATTATGCGATAATGTCTATATAGAAAAAGATACTGAATAAAGTTTTTACATTTTCTCTAATATAATTTTTTTATTAAAAAATATAGGTTTTACTTTCAAATTAAAAATAATTCTGTCATTTTCAATATCATAAGATGGAAATGAAAATTCAGATTTAAATTTCTTCATTATTTTTCTAAGATTCGAACTAAGATAAATAATTTCTTTATTATCATTATGTAAATATCTCGCGGTTCCATTTTCATTAATCATACCTTCAAGTTTAATGAAAGCCATATTTTTATTTATCATTCTAGTTTTTATAGTTTGTTTACCAATTAAAGGAACATTAACAGTTGTAGAATATGTTTCTCCAATTAATGGAAAGCAAAGATTTTTATTAATAAGAGAGAATAAGAGAAGTAAAAAATTCATGATTATTGATTAATAATTAGAGAATTATTTTTAATAGCATATTTATAAAATATATATAAAAAATATATATTAGATATAAGCATTATTGTAAAAGCATCAATGTTATAATTTATTATTGGTAAACAAATAATATCATAAGATAATAAATGAGACCAATTTTTTTCACCCCTAAACTTTAATAATATAGATAAAATATAAATATAAAAACTTTTAATAATATTTTCATAGTTATTTCTAATAACACTATTATTTTCATCTGTCCAAAATAAATTTTTACTGCTTTTATATTTTAAAAATTTATTATTCACCGAAGAATAAACATCAATATTATGGATAGCATATGAATTAGCTAATTTTTTTGCTCCAGATATACTTAAAATATAAGCAGCTGAACTACCAGAAAATAAATTAACATAATTATTATTATTTTGTAAAATACCATCTGTATGTAGATTAATAATATCCCATTTTTTATTAATTTTATTAAAATTAGTAATAATTTTTTCAATATTATTATCTAAATTTACATAATCATATGGATATGTATCATCTTCTAAAATAAGTGAATATTCTATATTATTTTTTACAATAATCTTTGCTAATAAAATATGGGACAAAGCACAACCTAATATTTTTTTGGGTGTTAGTAATAAAGATATTGGGTGAATAATATTTCTATATTTTAAATGTTGATTTTGTCTAGCATCTACAGCATAAAATAATTGATAATTAATGTTATTTTTATCATAAATATTTTTAAAGTTATCTATATTATTAGATCTTTCTAATGTAATAACAAATTTTGGAATCATTAAATTAATAAATAAAAAAAATTGATGTAAAATACTTATAAAATATAAGAGTAGAAAGGATTCAAGAAATTACTGTTTATACTATTATGGCGAGTGAGGTATTATATCCAATTCCAAAAAATTGCGTGGTATGTAGAGAAAAATTCTATGTTGGTATGAAAATAAAAAAAACTTTAAATAACATTAGTAGATATTATAATGTAAATGAGAAAGAAAGAATTATCTTGTATTTGGATCAAAAATTTCCACATGAAATTACATTACATATTATAAAATTTTTGAAAGATATTATAATATATAATTTTGGTCATGTGAATTGTTGTAATAAAAAAAATAAAAATATTACATGGAATATAGTAAGTCAGAGAGATATAGTAATTCACAGTCTAATGTAAATTATACAAAATAAGTAAAAATTTAAATATCTAAACTAATTGTATTTCTTTCACTACTAGTTTTTTTCCCTTTTTTATTACTTTTTGGCATTTTTGAAGAACCAAGTTCTTTTAAATCTTGAATACTTATAGTGCTAGATTCTTTAACATCTGTTTGTTCTTGTTGAATATTAATTTGTTTTGTTTTAATACCAGATAGAATATCAGAAATATCAGAAGGCCCTTTCATTTCAGGACGCTTACTTTGTTGAGGTGGTAATTGAGGTTTGCTTGATGGGAAAGGAACATTTCTATCATTAATTGAAGCAAATTTTTGCTCAACATTAATTCCTTCTTCGCTTCTCGCCATTGTAAGGTCTGGTCTATTAGCAGGGATATCTACACGTCTACTCTTAGGTGGTTGTTGGGTTTTCATTGGTGGGGGAGGTGGCATATTATTATTCATTTGAGGTGTTGGCATACTTGACATATTGGACATATTAGACATATTTGAATTATTTCCAGGAACAAAGTTATTCATAAAACCACTAAAACCAGGGGATGTATTATTCATACTATTAACAGCTGCTTGACTAAATTGTTGCATAAGTTCGGGATTTTGTCTCATAATTTCATCCATTCCAGGAATAGCAGATTTGAACATTGTATTTGTCATATGAACCATAATAGCAGAACCACCTAATTGGAATAATAATTTTAATTCGGGTGCCATTTTAGCTTTTGATTTATATTTTTCATGTAATTCAGCAAAAATTTCATCATAATCATTGATATTTTCGTTAACTTGTTCAGCCCAACCATCCATTTTCAAATCAAAGGGGTCAAACTTGTTATTTAAAAACTCTAAACCAGTAATAGCAGCCATTAATATTTTACCTTGAAATTTAACACTATTAGATTTTTCTTTTTCTGTTATTAACATTTCATATTCTCCTTGCATTTCATTTAAAGGGTCTTCCATAGTGTATTTTTTAGATAGATTGGCACCTTTTCTCTCAAGATCCTCTAATTTTTTGAGAATTTTAAATTTTTCTCTTAATAATTCTTCTTTTGTTAGTTGAGGTTCAGGATTAGGAGTAGGAATATTATTAAATTTGCCATAACCATCCCATGTTTTAGTATCTTTACCAGTTTCAGCTGTAGATGTTCCAAGATTAATTTCATTATCTGTTTTAAAGTTTTCAAAAGTAACAGAAGGTGCTTTTTCACTAAAATTATCTAAATTAATATTATTTATAGCACTAGTAAATAAACCTGATTTGCCTCCACTATCTACAGATTTAGATTTAATATTTATATCATCAGTTAAAGTATTTAGTTCGTTTTCTAGCTCACTTAACTCTCCTAAACCAATATCAATTGATTGAGATTTTTGTCTTTTATCATTCATAAGTAGCTCTAATCCTCCACCATGATTTACAGCCCCTTTATTATCTATTGTATGTAAATCTATAACAGTTTCACTCATTATAGAGAAATAAGAATATATAATTTTAAGTAATTCGCAATTAAATATATTAATTTTTAAATTAAAATATTTATTAAAGAATAAAATAATTATTATAATTTATTTATTGTATTTTAATTATATTATTTGTAATTAAAAACCAATAACCTTGTAAAAAACAATCAGCCAAATCATCTTTTTTCTTACTAGCTATAAATAAAGTAATATAGTTTTCATCAATATTGTATTTATTTAGTAGATCTTTTGTATATTCTATGCCTAATTTTTTTCTTTCATTATATGACGTATTTTTTGATGATGAAAATAGTTTTAATTTGTTAGCAGATGATATAAATTGTATATCAAATATATTTTTCAATATAAAATATTGTGATATCATTCCTTGAATAGATTTCATTCTTGTAGCGATAGGACTGATTTGATTTTCAATCAATACTTTATCTATATTATCGAAATTTATTTTATCTAAATTATTTTTAATACTAATACCAATATCAATTAAATTAATATCGTTAGCATTAGTATTTTTATTAATATATTCTAAATAGTTGTTATTTATATATTCTTGTATATTTTTAATAATATTTTCCTTATTTGGTGGTATATCATGAGAAATGTTATGTTGTTTTGCTAAATCAATTAAACTATTAATTTTGAGTCTATTATAATTGTTAAATTCATTTGGTAAAATTTTATACTCACTTTTACAAGTATGTAATTTACAATAATAATTTGAATGTTTAAAAAATTTGGCAGATTTATTACAAGGTTTGTTAGGAGTTTTGCTATTATTACAATAATTACATAAATCAATATTTTCTTCACATAAGTTTATAACTTGCCAAAAGAGTATTTTAAAAGATTTATCATCATTATTTTCCATTATACATAATGCTAAATTTTTGATACCAATATCAATACTTAATAGTTTCATTATAATATAAATATTTATAATTTTATATATTTTTTATAATTTTATATATTTTATAATTTTATATATTTTTTATAATTTTATATAAAATTATTTATCGAGGCAAATATTTTTAAGATAATAAGAATTTCTAGATTTGACAATATCTACAGCAATATTATAGATTTTTCTGTAATTATTAGCATTACAATTGTTTAAAGTATAACTATTATTACCATCAGTTTCTTGAATATTTAATTGAATATTCATATCTACATCGTCAGTAAATTTATTAGTATAGTGAATAATATGATTAATTTGTTTTTGTGACATTTATAATAGTAAATATTTATTATTTTTAATATAATTATAAATATAATAAATTGTAAGAAAAATTAATTTTTGAAAAGTGTTGGGGCAATAGTTCTATTTTGTAATTCTTCTCTCGATAAATAGATATTTTTAAGATCAGAATTAAAATAAGTTTCTGGTAAAAATTGATTTTGTATTGGAAAAGTAGATTTTTCAATACATGATTGTTGATTTAATTTGATAATAGCATGAGCATTATCAGTTAAATATTTTCTGTAGCTCCAGTTGTTATTGATATTCGCATTATTTTGTAAATAAAAATCCATATTAATTGGTTGTTCCCAAGTAGAAAAATTTCTTCCATCAGACATTAATGGTATATTACTCATAATATATTATTATGATAAATTATTTTTGTAATAATTGTATTAATTCATCTTTTTTATATTTTGTGTTATCAGTAGATTTTACTAAATTTTTTTTAACAGCCAACTCTCTTAATTCATTAACTTTCATTTTACTGTAATTAATATTTTCACTTAAATCAGCATTATTAATTTCAATCTGTTTTGTATTATCATTATCATTATCATTATCATTATCATTATTATCATGCTCATCAACAACAATTTTTTCAATATTATTAAATGATATATCTTGAAGATTTTCTAGAGAGCTATTGTCGGATGATTGAGCAATAATGTCTTGTTTGAGTTCTTCAATGTCGCTAATACTTTGATTATCGCTATCACTATCACTAGTACTGTCACTTTCGATATCACTGTTGTCTTGTTGTAAAAAATTAGAATTTTTTGAATCAATTGTTAATAATTTAATATTATCATTATCTTCTAGTTGTTCTTCATTATCACTTTCTGCCTCTTCTACTTCTTCATCATCATCACCTTCGTCATCAGATACATTAATCTTTGATTCAATTATTTGATTATCTGTATTAAAATTAGTTTCTAAATTAGATTGACGAGGTATAGAATTATTTTGTAGTTCTAAGATATTTAATTTATAAATAAATGTTTGAATAATTTCTCCTTGTTTAACTAATGATTGTTCAAGAGAATTAATACGCTGAACGCAATAATACATAATTAATCCAGATAATAGTAATGTAATTCCTAAAGAAATGATAAATCCACTACCTTCTAATCCAAATAAATTCATCTATACTTAAAATAAAACGAATATATTTTAAATAATATTTTAACGTAATTAAATATTAATATTTTGTATTATATTTTCGGCATCTTTAATTACATTATCAGGATATTTCAATTCTTTTAATATATTAATTCCACCTTTATAATAAGATATTCCATTAGATAATTTATATGTAAATTTATCATCAATAATATTCATTTTGTTATTAATTATATTTTTATGTGAATTAAGCTTTTCACATAATGTAGTAAAATGAGTTGTTAACATAAAATTACAATTTTTATAATTAGTTAAATATTTTAAATATGAATAAGCACATGATATGGCTTCAGTTGGATTTGTTCCTGAATATAATTCATCAAATATACAAAAATGACGACCTTCATTTGATTCTATAGAATCAAGAATATATTTACATCTTCTAACTTCTGATTGGAATAAACTATCTCTTTGTGAAGTATCTGGTATATTTATGTAAGAATGAATATAATTATATGGATTAATTTGAGCCTTTTTATAAAATCCACAACAAAATTGTTGTGATAAAATAATATTGAATAAAGTAGATTTTAGAATAGTAGTTTTTCCTGAAGCATTAGGACCAGTAATTATAATATTATTTTTTAAATCTATATTGTTAGTAATATAATTAGAATCTATACAGCAATAATAAGAGTTATAAATTTTGGTTTCTTTATTATCAATAATCTTACAAAAGTTAATTTTTTTATTATTAATATTTTTTTGTATACATAAGATGGAGTCTTTAAATGAATGTAAATATAAACAATACTTAATACTAGAAATATATTCTTGACATTTAAATAATTCATAAAAATATTTCATTTTATACCCCATACTATGTGCTTCAAATATATTAAAGTTACTGAATTTAATACCAGTTAAATTATTGTAAAATAATGTTAAATAATTTTTAATTTCATTATTTTTATCTATAAAACCCTGTAAACTAGATTTACAATATGAATTTACATTATCAATTAATTCAATATAGTATTTAGAAAAATGTTTGAATGTATCTAAGTAATTATTTATTTTACTAAAATTTTTATAAAATTTAATACATGATATTATATTTTGATATATATTGAAAAAATAAAATACTAAAGAAAAAGTAAGAAAGAATTTTCTATCCCAACCCACATTAGCAAAATCTTTAATAGCATTACCAAGAGGATGATTTTTCATTATAGTAAGTAATATTTCAATATAATTAGATATTGTTATATATTGACCTTTAAAAAGAATAATAAAAAAAGGAATAAATAATAAGATAATTGGTATTACAATAGTTATTAGTGGATTAAAAATATTATATAAAGATAAACATTGTAAAAATAAGGAGTTTCTATTTAAAAATTCAAATATTGGAAAAATTTCCAAGTATTGATATGTATTTACAAAATTTTTATCTTTATCAGTAATATTATTGATTTCGTTTATATCTTTATAAACATTTTGTATGTTATTAATATCATAATCATTGTTAGTATCAGAATAATTTTTAATAAAGTATTTCATATCATTTAAAAAGGATGAATTATTAGTATAATATGTTGAGTATTTATTTAATAAATCGCTATAGAATATATTATTATCTAAATCTGTAATATTGAAAAATTTTCTATATAAAAGATGTTCATAAGAATTAGATATTTCAAGATCGTTTTTCACATTGTCATTCAAAATATATTTATCTTGTATGTAAAATATTGGTAAATTAAATTCAATATAATTTAAATCTATGTTTTTTGAATTATTATCTATAGTCATTAAATATAAATAATAATATTCTATTAATTTATTAACGTATTAACATTCTTTATAATTTTGAGGTAATTCACTAATATTAGTGTTATAAAAATTTTCAATGTCTTTCATTAATCGATAATCTCTTCTTGTAACAAAATTAATGGCAGTTCCTTTTCTACCCCAGCGACCACTTCTACCAATTCTATGTAAATATGTATGAACAGACTTTGGAATATCAAAATTAATAACACTGCTAACTTGTTGTATATCAATGCCTCTAGCTGTTACATTAGAAGAAATAAGGACTCTCTCTTTACCTTCTCTAAAATTATTATAATTAAGATTTCTTTCTTCTTTTGTCATATTACTATGAATTTGACAAACAGGATAACCATAAGAAACCATATAATTATATAATTCAGAAACGCGCTTTACACTATTACAATAAATAATACACTGTGAAACAGAAAAAACAGAAAATAGTTCCTTTAAAGATTCAAATTTTTGATTATCGTCTTCTAAATTAATATAATATTGAATAATACCATCTAATGTTAACATTTCATTTTTTACTAAAATTTTAATTGGATTACGTAGAAATTGATCTGTTAATGAATATAATTCTCTTGGCATTGTGGCACTAAAAAGAGCAACTTGTATATCATTTGATAAATATTTAAAAATATTGTATATTTGATCTTTAAATCCATAAGATAACATTTCATCAGCTTCATCAATAACCATTAATTTAATAGTTTTAGCATCAATATGATTATTTTTAAGTAAATCATGTAGGCGTCCAGGACAAGCAATTAAAATATGAGGAGTGTCATTTTTAAGTAAGTCAATATCATTATATGTAGAAGTTCCACCAACTAATAATTGTGTTTTTAAATTTTTGATATATATACCTATTTTATCAACAACATTTTTAATTTGCACTGCTAATTCTCTAGTTGGAGATAAAATAATAGCTTGTATATTATTAACTTCTTCATTGACAATTTCTAATGTTCCAATTGTAAAGCAACCAGTTTTACCAGTTCCGGATTGTGCTTGAGCAATTAAATCATTTTTTGATATGAAAGGAAGAATGCTTTTTTTTTGAATTGGACTAGGATTTTCAAAACCATAAGAATAAATTCCTCTAAGTAAAGAAGTTTTAATTTCTAATTCATCCCATGAATTAAATTCGTAATTTTTATTATCATTTTCGGTTTTATAATCATTTTTATTAGAATTAATATTCATAATAAATAATTGATAATAAATATTTAAGTGTATTAATAAAAATATATATAAAAATAAATGTATAACAATTATAAATGTTTGAGGTAAACAAATATACAATTAGTGATTATAATATTATATTAAAAAATATGGTAATTGAAAAAATAGATGATGATATAAAAAATAAAATAGATAATTTATGTGAACATCTTGTTATAGATGATAAAGATAAGGATAAAAATAATTATTATAGAAATAAAAAAAATTATAATAATAATTTCCAGTGGCAAAGTATACGTAATTTTCAAAAAACTAAAATAGTAAAGGATGTTTTAGACTTTGATATAAGAAATATACTAAATAAAATTACGGATAATAATTACGATAGTCAAAAAAATGAATTAATTAATATTATTGATAATATAAGTAAAGATGATAATTATGAGAAAAATTTAAATAATATATATAATATTATAACAGATATAATTAAAAACAATATTTATTTTTCAGTTATATATGCTCGTTTATGTAGAGAATTATTTGAAATTAACCGATTTTTTTTAAATAAAATAGTAGAAGATGGTAATAAACTTGTTGAATATTTATTATTTGTAGATAATAAAGAGAGTGAAGATACAAATAATTATAATATCTTATGTAGTCATAATAAAAATAATGATCAGAAAAAAAGTATTTTATTATTTTTTGTAAATATATTAAAAAATGATAAAGAGAATTTTAATATTCTAACAAATATATTATACAAAATATTAGAAAAGTTTGAAAAAAATATTATTGAGATAGAAGAAAAGGAAAACAATGAAGATTTAACAGAATTATTATTTATAATAATGACAAATATAGATGATTTAGATGATAAATATAAGAAAAAATTAATAGAAATAAGTAATTATAAAGTAAAAAATTATTCGGGTTTAAGTAATAAAATAATTTTCAAATTAATGGATATATTAGATAAAATATAAGTAGAAAATATAAAAATACAACAAATAATAATATATATAATTTTATGGATAATAATATATATTATAAAATAGAAGAATTTGATAATGATAATAATGATGATAATAATTATGAAAGTTATGATAATAACGAAGACAATGATATAAAAAACTTGATATGTAATCAAGAATATTTGATAGATAATTATGAATATAATGAATTACCCATAAAAAATATAAATTTAATATGTGATTATTATAAAATTAAAAGGGGGAAATTAACAAAAAAAGAAAAAATAATGGAAATAATATTTTTTGAAAATAACATAAATAATATAGATGTAATTGAAAATAGAAAATTATTATGGGAATATATAAAAATTATAAAAACAGATAAATTTCTTAAAAATTACATAATAATAGATATATAGAAAATAAATTATATTAAAAATTTTAAATATATATAATTTAAATGAGTGATAATAATTTCATAAATATAGATAATATAAGAAATAATATGACAATATATATATATACCTCTCCTTATGTTGTGAATATAGCTGAATATGTGTCAAAAAATTTAGAAAATTATAATATAAAAAATTATGTAATACCTTCACTAATAAGTGATGAACATTTTGAATTAATAAATCAAGATAATAATTGTTTTATATTTTTATTAGCATTTCAATCATTTTATAATTCACCAATTAAAAATAAGTTATTGAAAATGCGAAAAAATAAATATATTTTATATCAATTGGAACAATTGAACAATATAAATAAATATAAAAAAAATATAAATAATGAATTAGAAATTTTTATGAAAAATGCTTTATATGTTCTAGATTATAATATGAGTAATTATAATAATTTAAGTAATGAAATAAATAAGATGTATGTAGGAGTTCCTATTATAAAAAATGAAAGTATTTTACCAGTAAAAGATATAGATATTTTATTTTATGGAAATGTAAATGATTATAGAAAAAATATTTTGAAAAACTTATCAAAAGTTTATAATATAAAAATATTAGAAAAATCATTTGGTAGTGAATTAAGAGATAATATTATACGTAGCAAAATAATATTAAATATTCATTATTATAAAGATGCATTATTAGAATTATGTAGAATACATGAAGCAATACCATATAAATGTAAAATAATTAGTGAAATATGTACAGATGATTTAAAATTATGTGAAGATTATGATGATTTTTGTGTATTTGTAGATTTTACTAATACAGAGGATGTAATTAATAAGATAAATCAAGAATTAGAAAAATATGATAGTATAAATTTTGATATAAATTTTGATAGAAAATTTACTTTATATAATAGTAATTTTGATAAATTTGTAAGAAAAATAAAATATTATAATTTATTTTCCAAGGATCTATTAAATATAAAAAACAATGTTTTTAATTATGAATTATCTTTAATTGATAGTGATAATAATATAACAAATATAACACAAAAAACAATTAAAAATGATAATAATATAGAAAAAAATACAAATATTAGTTTTAAAAATCAAAAACATTCATCGTTGTATTTAGATATTTTAAAAAAAGTAAATAAATCTTCTATAGAAACTAATAAACAAAATTTTGTTATTCAAAAAAAAATAATAGATAATATTTCACATTTACATTGCTATAATTTATCTCATTTTGATGAAATTTATGGTGACTATTTAAAAAATATTATAAAATATTTCAAGCCTATAATAACATATTGTATAATATCAAAAGAAAATACTGGTTATACAAAAATAGATAATACTTATATACTTTTAAAAATTGAGAATAGGGGAATGGATATTGGTGGAAAATTATGTGTAGTAGATTATTTAGTAAAAAATAATATAGTATACAAATATATTTTATTTCTACATAGTAAATCAGCTTTTGCAAGAAGGCAAAAATATTTTAGTTTTATAAATGATAAAAATTTAGAAGAAACACTTATTAAAATGGGTGAAAAATACGATGGTATTTTTCCAAACTTACTTATAGATGGTGATTGGAAAACAAAAAAATGGTATATAAACAAAGCATATACTGAGGATTTATTAGAATATTTAAATTGTGATTTAAATAGTAAAAAATTTATCGAAGGTAATTGTATGCTTTTATCATATAGAATAATTAAAAAAATTTTTGAAGATAATTTATTTCTTTATGAGTTATTAAATAAAAAAGATAGTTTTGATTTGAATTGGTTTTCATGGTATTACAAGAATACAGATTCTTCACTTATAAATAGTTATGAAAAATTTGTAAATAAAAATTTATTTGGTAATGATTTACATCATAATTATAAAGATAATATTGGAGATAAAAGTTATATCAATTTAGCTAAGTTAGATAATTTAGATGGTTATAAATTAGCGGATGGAATGATAGAACATGGTTTTGAAAGAATATATTTAAATGTTATAGACAGTTTTCCAGATGGTAAATATCATATTGTTAATTATAGTAACAATAATATATAAGAAAAATATAGTTTAGGTATAAGTATATAATTATTATATACTTATATAATTATGTGTGGAATAATAGGAGTGATATCAAACAATACAATAGAAATTATTAAAAAAGGATTAATACAGCTACAAAATAGAGGTTATGATTCAGTAGGTATTTCTGTTATGGAAGATAAATTTAAAACTATAAAGTATGCTTCGAATGATAATGATTGTTTTGAAAATTTATTTAATAATATAAATAAAATTAATAATTGTAAAATAGGTATTGGTCATACAAGATGGGCAACGCATGGTAAAAAAACTGATAATAATTCACATCCACATTTAAGTTTTAATAAGAATATAATATTAGCCCATAATGGTATTATTGAAAATTATAAAAAAATCAAAAAAATGTTACTAGAAAAAAATTATATTTTTTTATCAGAAACAGATAGTGAAGTTATAGTGAATTTAATAGATTATTATTATAATATAGAAAAAAGAAATTTTGAAGAAAT
>Ga0209603_1000825_pt1 | contig 35371 bp, 29 predicted proteins | sample COGITO_mtgs_1206_FD_184812 | JGI IMG/M metagenome (GOLD analysis project Ga0209603, IMG submission 184812) | Pelagic marine microbial communities from North Sea - COGITO_mtgs_120607 (SPAdes) (version 2) | ecosystem: Environmental > Aquatic > Marine > Epipelagic ... | reverse complement strand
AAATCTATTTTCATCTAATCGGGTTCTATGTCTTGACTCAAATCCTTTGTAAAAGAGAGACAAATAGGAATTGCTATTAGTTCTAGCTTCAAACCCTACGGATTGAGCACAGAGAAAACTTGTTAAAAAAACCAAACCAAAAAATAAATAGTATTTCACTCAAATCTGGGGTTAAATTCTAAATCTTTTTTAAAACTATTTTTTTAATAGGAGACCAATGATCTTATGAAACAAATCATAATTATTATAGACTCCCTGAAAATTTTGAGAATACGGACCATAAGCAAAAACAGGCACCATCATACCCGTGTGGTCATGAGTTGCAAATGAACCCTCTAGGGTGTTGTTGTCCAGATTTCCAGATAAAATACTAAGGCCAGAAGTTTCATGGTCAGCAGTGATCAAAACTAAAGTATTTTTATTTTGATCAGCAAATTTAATGGCCTCTGCAATTGCCAAATCAAAATCTATTATTTCCTCGATCACTTTAGGAAATTGATTTTCATGACCATACCAATCAATTTGAGCGCCCTCCACCATAAGAAAAAAGGGCTTTTGCTTATTGTTGAGGAATTGGATTCCCTTTGAGGTAGCCATTGAAAGAATATTCCCCCTCACGTCCACACTTGGTACGTCTATTTCAGAAATAAAATGACCGACCCTCTCTTTCTTACTCTTTTCTAGTTCATTTATGTTGTCATATAAATAAAATTTTTCTTCTAAATCCTTCATATTAAAGCTCAGAGCTCCCCCTCCAACAAATAATGAGAGTTGACTGTTGAGGAGATCTTTAATCATTCCATTTTTTTCAGATCTATCCCTCCGATGCGCATAGAAAGATGCGGGAGTAGCTCCAGTAATTTCATCACTGGTGATGCATCCCGTTACAAAACCATTATCAGACAATATTTCAGTTATGTTTTTTTTGACACCATATTGAGCATCCAATCCTATGACTCTATTCTTGGTTTTTTCACCTATAGCAATGGCTGTAGCAGCAGCTGCAGAGTCTGTTGTAAAATCATCATCGGATTGGGTTTTAATAAGACCAATACTTTTCAGTTGGGTGAGAGTTAGAGCTCCACCATTAATGAGGTTTGCAGCTGATATTTGAGACAATCCATTTCCATCACCAATCATTAAAATGATGTTCTCTACAGTTATATTTTTTTGGTCATGTTCAAAAGTAGGTTGATATATACTTGTTTTTTTATTTGTGTTGTAGAGGCGCTGATCTAATGTGCTTAAATAATCTGAAGCCTTACAAGGTTGGTCTGTATTGATGAAGTCAACGCCGATGTCCCTAAAAACCTTCCATGCTGTTTTTGAATCTGGAGTCGCCCAAAATCTAAAGGGTTTGTTATAGGAATGAGCTTTGTCAATTATTGATTTAATTTTCTTGTAATCCAAATCTACCAATCGACCTTTTCCATTCCATTCCGAGGTTTTTCTAAAGCTCAAACTTATCATCGATATTTTATCCCATATTTTTTGATTTTCGATCGGTTCCAAACTTTGATAATCAAAATGGATAAAATCAGGATAGTTTAAATATTCTTCGGTTGGAGGTCTGTTACCTGATATGACAAAATCGACACTTGGGTTTTCTATTAATTTAGGATAGTTTTTTAATATTTCGATCAGTTTATTGAGTGTTTTTTTGGCATCAGATTTTATGTCAATTAAAAATTGTAGAGGTAAATTATTTCTAAATCCTAATTCTAAAGCATTTCGTAGTGGCTTTAGGTACAAACTTTCTATGTCTCGATTTTTAATAATTTCATCTTCAGAGTGAGTAACATAAAGTGAATCATTTTTCAAAAAAATATCAATCTCGATAGAATTTAGTCCACAAGAGTAGGCTTGCCAAAAAGGTACTTTTTGATAATAATCATTGTGTGAGTGAATCAATGAAAAGTCCTTTTTTTGAGCAAAACCCAATTGGGTCAAAAAAAAGACCAATAACAGGGGAATGGATTTGAAAATATTTATCATCATCATAGGATTTATATTTGAAATAAGTGATTTTTTTTCAAATTGAAACTTTAAATTCAAAATCAATTCTGCAAACCTTTGCAAAGAAATTATTCAAACAATCCTAAATATCAAACTTTTAAAATAAGTATTGGTTATATTTGATTGTATTAGATGAATATTTAATTTAAGGATTTATATAATTATTTTTCATTTTAAATCTAATACTGAACATCTAATATATAATTTGAATGGGAAAAAACAGAGTCACCATCAAAGATTTAGCTCAGGAGTTAAATGTTTCAACTTCTACCGTTTCCCGTGCACTTCAGGATCATCCTGCACTAAAGCTTGAAACAAGAGAACGGGTTAAGGCCTTGGCGAAGAAATGGAATTATCAGCCCAACACTTTGGCTTTGGATTTGTTGCGTCAATCATCCAAAATAATAGCGGTAATTGTACCCGAAATAACCAGTCACTTTTTTTCTTCCACCATTGTAGGAATTCAAGACGTCATGGTTTCGACCGAATTCAATATCATGATTTTTATTTCAAATGAATCCTATGAAGAAGAAGCGCGAATTATAGAAAAACTTTCCAAAATTCAATTGGCAGGGGTTTTGGTAGCTCCTTCCTCCGAAACCAAAAATTTTGATCACTTTAGAAGTCTTCAAGGAAATGGGATTCCCTTAGTTATTTTTGATAGGGACTGCGAAGGCTTAGAAGCCCATAAAGTATTGGTAGATGATTACAGGGGTGCATTTGAAGCAGTTGATTACTTGATCAAAACAGGATGTAAAAGAATAGCTCATATTACAGGTTTTTCACACCTATCAACCAATAGTAATAGACTTCGGGGTTATATCGATGCATTAAAGAAAAATGGTCTTCCTGTTAAAAAAGAGATGATTATCCAGACAGAAGGATTTAATCATGAGGATGGGATAGTGCCTGTAGAAACCCTTTTAAAATCAAATAACGTACCGGATGCTATCTTTGCTGTCAATGATCGGTTGGCAGTGTCTGCTATGAGAACGGCCAAAAAACTAGATTTTAAAATTCCTGATGACATTTCTATCATTGGTTTTGATGACGAGCCTCATTCCTCTTACTTTACTCCCCCCTTATCATCGGTTTGGCAGCCTGTTTACAGTATGGGTATGTTGTCAGTCAGAATTCTACTTCAAGAAATCAAGGAGGAAAGTACCCAATTTAGGAATGAAATTTTTAAAACTGAACTGGTCATCAGAGGAACCTCAAGGAAAATCGAGACAAAAAAAGACTTTCAGAATTAGCGATTATTAAATGCAATCGTTTGCAAAGGATTCCAAGAGATGATTTACCTCAAGATTATTAAATTATTAATTTTATAAAAATTTAAATTTCAAAATTTCATCAAACTTGAATGGTAGTTTCTCCTCATATTTTGTTCCATAAATGTTATTCAAAATATGCTATTGCAGCCGTTAACGTCTTTACCATGGAACAGATTCATGGACTTTTTCGTGCTGGTGAAAAAGCCAATGCCCCTTTTATTGTTCAAATTACTCCAGTATCTAGAAATTATGCCCATCCCAAAATGCTTATCGGAATGATTCGTGCTGCGGCAAAAATTTACCCTAAGGCGAAATTTGCTGTGCATTTAGATCACGGGGTTGAATCTCATATTTTTGATGCTATAGATTCCGAATCCTATGATTCCGTCATGATTGATGCTTCTCATGACGATTTCCGTCAAAATGTGAAGAGAACCCGAGCGGTAGTTGAGAAAGCAAAAGCAAAGCACATTTTTGTAGAAGCGGAATTAGGAGTTCTCAGTGGGGTAGAGGATGATATCTCAATAGACGAAAAAATGGCCAAGTACACCCATCCAGATGAAGCATTGCAGTTTGTCAATGAAACCCAGTGCAACAGCTTGGCTGTTGCTGTTGGAACCAGCCATGGAGCCTATAAGTTTTCTGGAGGTCAAGGAATTCAATTTGATATACTCGAAAAAATTCAAAAGCTGCTTCCCGAATTCCCGCTAGTTTTACATGGGGGCTCAAGTGTAGACCTTGAAGAAGTCAATAAAATTAATAATAGTGGTGGCAAACTTGAGAAAACTGCATCAGGTGTAGCTCCAGAAGAGGTTGTAAAATCCATTTCCTATGGTATCTGTAAAATAAATATAGCGACCGATACACGAATTTTGTGGGCAAGAATCCACAGGGAGTTTTTCAAAGACAATCCCGATCAATTTGATCCAATTATCCCTGGGAAACAATATATAGAGGCCTATGAGAAGTTTATGATCAATAAATTTGACCTATTGAAAGCCACAGGAAAAGCCAATCAATTCAATTAAATATTACCTATGAAATCCAATTCACCATTACTCCAAAAACCAGACACTTCTTCAGAAATCTATCAAAGGGTCACCCCGGAGTCTGCTCAATGGGAATATTTAAATTTTGAAGCACGTCAAATGAAATGTGATGTTGAATGGGAGCACAACACAGAAGATAACGAGATGGTAATTGTCCTTCTCAGTGGTAATTTTAAGGTCAGTAGCAATAGAGGCGAATGGGAAACAAAAAATGGCAGAAAAGATGTGTTTAGCGGTGTCGCTCATACGCTCTATTTACCTCCACACTCCACATTTAAACTCACTGCAACCAGTGAAGTTTTGGACATTGCCTATGGGTGGTGTAAGTCAGATGAGGATTTTCCTGCAAAATTTGTAACCCCCGAGGAAACACAAGTTGTTATTTTTGGTGGAGATAATGCAACAAGACAATTTAATGACCTTGTTCCTCCTGGATTTGGTTGTAGTAAAATTGTATCCAGAGAAGTATATACACCGTCTGGAAATTGGAGTTCATTTCCAGCCCACAAGCACGATGAACGTATTTTGGACGATAAGGGGAATGTATTGGAACCGATACAAGAAGAAACCTATTTCTATAAATTTCAAAAACCTGAAGCATACGCCATTCAACAGATTTATACAAAAGATAAGTCTTTGGATGAGATGGTAAGAGCAAAACACAATGATGTTGTTTTGATTCCAAAAGGGTTCCATCCTGTGGTTGCAGAGCATGGCTTTCATTGTTACTACTTAAACTTTTTGGCAGGTACAGATCAATGTTTGGCCAACACTACAGATCCTGACCATGAGTGGATTTACGATTCTTGGTCTTCTAAAGACAAAAGATTACCCTTAGTAACTGCCGAAATGAATAATTATGACTGAAAAAAAACACGATGTTTTAACCATTGGTAGATCTTCTATAGACCTCTATTCTCAAAACATAGGGGCTCCCTTTAATGACATAAAGGGTTTTGACGCCTTTGTGGGAGGATCTCCACTCAATATTGCGGTAGGATGTGCCAGATTGGGAGTAAATGCCAGTTTACTTACAGGTGTGGGCGATGACAAAGTGGGAACATTCATTTTGAATTTCCTAGAAAATGAAGGAGTCAATACACAATGTATTTCCACCATCAAAGGAACAAGAAGCAGTGCTGTCGTTTTGGGCATTGAACCACCCGACAAATTTCCTTTGGTCTATTACAGAGACAATGCCGCAGACAGTCAAATCACCATTGATGATGTCATTAAGGCAAAGATTAATGATTATAAGATTGTGCTGTTGAACGGCACTGCCCTCAATATTGAACCAACGAGAAGTGCAACTTTCTTCGCTGCCGAGGTGGCCGATAAAAATGATATAGATGTTGTTTTAGACCTAGACTTTAGGGCAGATCAGTGGCACGATTATCGCGCATTTGGTTTGACCATTAGGGCCTTACTCTCTAAAGTGAAAATTGCTATTGGAACAGAGGAAGAAATTTTGGCTGCTACTATGAGTAGTACCTCTCAAGTAACGATTAAAGATCAGCAAATTTCTGCTCCCGAAATCAAGGGTGATATAGATTCCTCCATCCAACAATTACTGGCTTTGGGTATAGAAACACTTATTGTAAAAAAAGGTTCTGCTGGAGCGAGTATACATTACCCCGACGGTTCAAAAAAGGATGTCCCTGGATTTCCTGTTGAGATATTGAATGTTTTGGGTGCAGGTGATGCTTTTGCTAGTGGATTTCTTTATGGTATTCTTCAGGGTTGGGATTTGTATAAATCTTGTAGAATGGGAAATGCCAGTGGAGCACAAGTTGTCACCAAAAAAGGATGCGCAAATTTTATGCCCTACTTGAACGAGTCTATGTCATTTATCAATGAAAGAGGAGGATTTTAGACTTAGTATTTTAAAAGCCTGACAAAACGAAATAGAGAAATAAATAATAAACAATTAATGGAAGTATTAAAAAATTATATCAATGGTGAATGGGTCAAAAGTAGTTCAACAGAGACCATTGAAGTAGTAAATCCAGCCAATCAGGCGATTTTAGCAAAAGTGCCCTATGGAAGCTCTACCGCAATTGATGTAACCACAGCATGTGAAACTGCTTTCACGGCCCAAAAGGAATGGAGTAAGGTTCCAGTAATGAAAAGAGTGCAGGTTTTGTACCACTTAAAGTCACTTTTTGAATCCAACAGAGAAGACATTGCCAGAACCATAACAAACGAATCTGGAAAGACAAGAGATGAATCATTTGGAGAAATTCAAAGGGCTATTGAAAACATTGAAGTAGCCTGTGGAACTCCCATGTTGATGGCTGGTGATGTGATTGAAGACATCGCAACGGGCATAGATGAGATGATGATCAGACAACCTCTTGGAGTTACGGCTTGTATTACTCCGTTTAATTTTCCGAGTATGATCGTTTTTTGGTTTTTGCCTTATGCCATTGCAACGGGAAATGCTTTTATCGTAAAACCCTCTGAGAAGGTACCAATGACGATGATGAAGATTTTTTTCCTAATGGATCAATTGGATCTTCCCAAAGGATTGGTCAATATGGTTCATGGGGGTAAAGAAACCGTTGATGCAATTTTAGAGCATCCTACCATCAAGGCCATTAGCTTTGTTGGTAGTACTCCTGTTGCCAGATACATTTATTCCAAGGGAACGGCCAACGGGAAAAGAGTTCAAGCACAGGGTGGAGCCAAAAATCCAGTCATCGTTCTTCCCGATGCAGATATTGAGATGTCTACCAAAATCATTGCAGATTCCGTATATGGTTGTGCTGGGCAAAGATGCCTTGCGGCTTCGACCATAGTCACAGTTGATGATCAAGGCAACAATCTAAAAGATGCTTTATACGAGACCGTAAAGTCCAGAACCGTTGGATATGGTTGGGATAAAGGAGTGAGTATGGGGCCAGTCATTACCCCTGAAAGTAAAAACAGAATAACCGATCTTATAGAACTTGGGATCTCCGAGGGGGCAAATGCATTACTCGATGGCCGAAAAACAAAGGTTTCCGGTTATGAAGAAGGGAATTTTCTAGCTCCTACGATTTTAGAAAATGTTCATTTGGCTAAGCAATTGATTAAAACCGAAATTTTTGGTCCTGTAATGAGTCTTATTTCTATGAAGACAATAGAGGAAGCTATCGCTTTTGTGAATTCTGGGCAATATGGAAATATGGCCTGTTTATTCACCAGTAATGGAGCCAGTGCCAGGAAGTTTAGAAATGAAGCTGATGCGGGCAATATTGGAATTAATATTGGTGTTGCTGCACCAATGGCACAATTTCCTTTTAGTGGATGGAAAGATAGTTTTTTTGGGGATCTTCATGGTCAGGGTAAACATGCCATTGAATTTTTCACCCAAACTAAAGTTGTAATTGAAAGATGGCCGAATATCTGGTCACGAAAGTTTTAATGTTGATAAAATGATCAAAATAGCAAATGCACCTTGCTCTTGGGGAGCTTTAGAATTTGACTTGGAAGAGCAATCTGAAGACATTGGGTTTGAACAAGTCTTGGATGAAATTAAGTCAACAGGCTATATAGGAACAGAATTGGGAGATTGGGGATTCATGCCCACTTCCCCCGATGATTTACGTAAGGAATTAAACAAAAGAGACCTTAAACTTTTGGGGGCTTTTGTTCCTGTTGATCTCAAAGATAAAGATAGACATCAAAGTGGGGTTGATGATGCACTCAAGGTAGCCCATTTAATGTATGAAGCAGGTTTTAAAGACGCTTTGATTGTATTGGCCGATGACAACGGAAAAGACCCTCAAAGAACCCAAAATGCTGGGAGAATTTCATCAGACATGGAATTGAGCGACCAACAATGGATTGATTATGCAGAGGGTGCCAATCAAATTGCAAAAGCAGTCAAGGAAACTTATGGGATTAAAACTGTTTTTCATCATCATTGCGGTGGATTTATTGAAACACCTAATGAAATCGATCGATTGATGGAGCTCACTGATCCCGAACTTGTAGGTCTGTGTTTGGACACTGGACACTGTGCTTTCGGCGGAGGTAATCCTGCCACAATGCTTAAAAAATATGCCAACCGTCTTTCGCATGTCCACTTTAAGGACTTTAATCCCAAGGCAGCTGAAAATTCCCAAAAAGAAAATGGTGACTATTTTGATGCCATCAAAAAAGGAGTCTTCTGTGAGCTTGGAAAAGGTAATGTCGACTTTCAAGCCATTGTCAACCAATTGAATGAATTGGGCTATGATGATTGGATAGTGGTAGAACAGGATATTTTACCAGGTATGGGACACCCAAAAATTTGCGCAGAATCAAATCGAGCGTATATAAAAACTTTAGGATTATAAACAATGAAAAAATATAAGTTTGCTATAGCAGGTCTTGGAAGAATTGGTAAAATTCATCTGGAAAACCTTCTGTTAATGGATCAAGTTGAGGTAGTTGCCGCAATGGATACCCAGGTTGAGGGTCACCAGTTCGCCAAAAAAAAAGGGATTGATCAAATATTCAATTCCTATGAACAGATGATTAAAGAGTCAACTATTGATGCAGTTGTTATTTGTTCACCAACAGACACTCACGCTGATTATGTTGAAATGGCCGCCTATGCCGGAATCGCAGTATTTTGCGAAAAACCATTAGATTTAAATTTAGGACGAGTCTTGGAAGTATTAAAACTTGTCGAGTCAAAAGGGATAAAGCTTATGCTCGGTTTTAATCGACGGTTTGATCAAGAGTTTCTAAAAGTTAAAAAATTGGTTGCTCAAGGAGCTATTGGAAATCACCACTTGGTAAAAATTACCAGTCGTGATCCACAGGCACCTCCCATTAGCTATGTTGTTCAATCAGGAGGATTGTTTTTAGACATGACCATTCATGATTTTGATATGGCGAGATTTCTAGTCGATAAAGAAGTTGTTGAGGTTTATGCCAAGGGAGCAGCCCTTATTAATCCTGAATTGAGCCGAGTAGGAGATATAGACTCAGCAGTAATTACATTAACCTATGAAGACGGAACAATGGCGATCATCGACAACAGTAGAGAGGCTGCCTATGGTTATGATCAAAGGGTAGAAGTCTTTGGTTCTAGGGGTATGGTTAAGGCAGACAATAATTTACATGATACGCATCAGCTATTCAATAGCGAGGGCAGTCATGCGGCACTCCCACTTCACTTTTTTCTAGAAAGATATGCCGCCGCTTACAAAACAGAAATTCGAGAATTTATTTATGCCTTGAGCAATAATACCGATTTACCTGTGGATGGAAATGATGGATTGCAATCATTGAAAATAGGTTTGGCTGCCATTAAATCAATAAAAGAAAATAGACCTGTCAAAACCGCTGAAATTAATCGTAATCAAGAAATTAGCCTTATTATTGATGAACCGAGTATTTAAAGAGATCGATCAATAAAAAAAATATTTAGTATGAAATCAATCAGATTGACGGTAGCCCAAGCGGTAATTAAATACCTAAGTGAACAATATGTCGAGCGAGATGGTAAAACGAATAAATTTTTTGCTGCTTGTTTTGGAATCTTAGGACACGGTAATGTTGCCGGAATAGGACAAGCGATACAACAACAAAACGCCTTGAAATACTATCAGTGTCGAAATGAGCAATCCATGGTTCATACGGCTGCAGCCTTTGCCAAAATGAAAAATAGATTGAGTACTTTCATTTGTACGACCTCCATTGGCCCTGGTGCCACCAATATGATAACTGCCGCGGCTGGAGCTACAATCAATCGCCTACCCGTTTTATTGATTCCCAGTGATATTTTTGCAAAAAGAAATGTAGCTCCCGTTTTACAACAATTGGAATCAGCTAATTCACAAGACATTTCTGTAAACGATTGTTTTAAGCCCATTTCAAAATATTGGGATCGTATCAATAGGCCAGAACAAATTTTATTCGCACTTCCTGAAGTGATGAGAGTCCTCACTTCTCCTGCCGAAACTGGAGCCGTTACCCTCGCCATTCCTCAAGATGTTCAGGCAGAAGCCTTTGATTATCCCCTTGATTTTTTTGAAAAAAAAATCTGGACTATTGCAAGACCCAGACCCGATCTGAATCAGCTAGAACGCGCTGTTGAAATGATCAAAGAAAGTGAGAAACCACTCATCATTGCTGGTGGTGGTAGTCACTATAGCGGTGCTCTGGAAACACTCAAGAAATTTGTTCACAAAACCCATATTCCCATTTCAGAAACTTTTGCGGGCAAAGGAGCTTTGCGCTTTGATGACCCTCACCAATTGGGAGCTGTTGGAGCAACCGGAACACCAGGAGCAAATCAAATCTCAGAAGAAGCTGATTTAATCATAGGATTAGGAACCAGATACAGTGATTTTACGACTTCCTCCAAAACAGCATTTCAGAATCCTAATGTCAAATTTGTAAACATCAACATCACAGAATTCGATGCCGCAAAGCACGGGGGTTTAATGTTACAAGGGGATGCAAAGGCCGTATTGGAAGAATTGATGAGTCTTTTGGAGGACTATCGAGTGTCTGAGGATTATCAGAATCGTGTTGCCCAATACAACCATTCATGGGAGGAAAAAGTTTCAGAAATCTATAATTATCGCCATAACAACCAATTGAGTCAAGGAGAAATCATCGGTGCAGTAAATAATTTTGCAGATGACAACGATGTGGTATTGTGCGCAGCAGGTAGCTTACCAGGTGATCTCCACAAACTTTGGAGAACAAAAAGCAATAAAAGTTTTCATTTGGAGTATGGATTTTCCTGTATGGGTTATGAAATTGCAGGAGGATTGGGGGCCAAAATGGCTGACCCCAGTCGTGAAATATACGTCATGGTTGGAGATGGAAGCTATTTGATGCTTTCTCAAGAGATAGTAACTTCTATACAAGAGGATTATAAACTCACCATTGTTTTGATTGATAACGATGGATACAAAAGTATTGGGTCACTTTCGAGAAGTCTAGGAAGTGAGGGTTTTGGGACTCGATATTTATTCAGGAACCAAAACTCACAAAGAATAGATGGTGATGAAACATCAAGTAACGCGACTTTACCGATTAATTTGGCAGAGAATGCAAGAAGCTTGGGGGCTCACGTGATTGAGTGTAATGATTATCAAAGCCTCACTAATGCCCTTAAAGATGCCAAAGCTATTGATAAAACAACGGTCATTTATACCACCTGTGATCGCTATCAAGGGGTTGATGGTTATGGATGGTGGGAGGTGCCCATAGCTCAAGTTTCAGAGATGAAAACTGTAGATGAGGCCAAAATGGAAAATTCTGAAATGAAGAAGAAACAAAGACTCCATCACTAAATTAATAAACACCTAGACATGTTAACCTTTTTAACCTTTACTGCATTTATTGCTTTTGTCGCTATTTACTCATGGAGAAAGCTTAGAAAGGAGAAACTCGACTCACAAGACGGTTATTTTCTTGGAGGAAGAAGTTTGACGGGGGTTGTCATAGCAGGCTCGATGTTGTTGACCAATATTTCAACAGAGCATCTTATCGGAATGAATGGCTCGTCCTATAAAAATGGTTTTATTATCATAGGGTGGGAGGTAACTTCTGCTCTGGCACTGGTTGCAGCAGCTATCTTTTTTGTTCCCATGTACTTAAAGATGGGACTAACTACCATTCCACAATTCCTCGAAAAAAGATTTGACAATACCACCAGAACTATGGTTGCCCTTTTTCTAATGATTTCTTTTGTTGTGACCCTATTGCCCATAGTACTCTATACAGGTGCAATAAATCTTGAAAGCATATTTAATATTTCCGAAGTTTTTGGAATCAGTAGGGCTGAAGGTATTTGGATTACAGTAATTGGTATTGGTATTATTGGCTCTATTTACGCCATTTTTGGAGGCTTAAAGGCTGTTGCAATATCAGATACCATAAACGGATATGGACTTCTAATTGGAGGCTTGGCAATTCCGCTTATCGCTTTGGTAAGTATCGGTGATGGGAATCCCATAACAGGCTTGCTCAAAGTTTTTGAAAACAGTCCTGAAAAATTTAATGTCATTGGAGCCAAAGACTCGGTGATGCCTTTTGAAGTTTTGTTTACAGGTTTGATCATCAATCAAATATATTTCTGGAGTATGAATCAGACCATCATTCAAAGAGCATTAGGAGCCAAAAATCTAGTTGAAGCACAAAAAGGTCTTTTGTTCACAGGGGTTTTGAAAATATTGGTTCCCATTATTATAATTTTACCCGGTGTTATCGGTTTTTACTATTACGGAGATAGTTTGTACGACAATCAAGACATGATCTATCCTGAGTTGATTAAAAAAGTATTGCCTGCTAGTATGGTAGGTTTATTTGCAGCAGTGGTTATGGGAGCTGTTTTGAGTACATTTAATAGTGTCCTAAACAGTGCCGCTACCATTTTTAGTATTGATATTTATAAACGACATATCGGTGTGAATAGCTCAGACAAAAAATTGGTTAGGGTTGGAAAGTTGGCTTCAACCGTTTTGGCCGTGTTTGCTATTCTTGTTGCTCCGATGGTGGCCAACGCTCCAGATGGACTTTATCAATTACTACAGCAGTTAAATGGTATTTTCTTTATCCCCATTGCTTCCATTATTTTAGCGGGATTCTTTTTAAAAAGAGTTTCAGCAACGGGAGCCAAAGCAGCTTTAATTGTCGGATTGGCTTTTTACATAACTACTACCTTTATTTTAAAGACGGATATTCATTTTATTCACATCTGGGGAATTGAGTTTATCATCAATATTTTTGTAATGTTTATAATGTCTTATTTTTATCCAATCAGCGAGGAATTTAAGATCGAGAATTTGAAAATTGTTGATCTAAGTGAATGGAAATACACCAAACCTATGTCCATTGTCCTCTGCTTCATCACTATTCTAATCTATATCATGTTGGGGCAAAATTAATGAAGTACAAATGCATCATTTTTGACTGCGATGGGGTATTGGTCGACAGCGAAACCATAGCCGCAAGAGTGTGGGTAGAAATGGCCAAAAAAATCGGTTTATCCATTAGTTTTGAAAAAGCTTTTAATGAGTTTACTGGAAATTCTTTTATCAGCATCGTTCAATATCTGAGTGAGAAAGCCAAAACGGAAATCCCCGATGATTTCGAAAAACAATACAGAGCAAAAACCTATTCCGCTTTTCAAGCAGACCTCCAACCTATCAATGGGATTCACGATGTTTTGAAAAACATTACTATACCCTTCTGTGTGGCTTCAAGTGGTCCTAGAGAAAAGATAAATTTAAATCTGACCAAGGTAGATTTGATTTCGTTTTTTCCAACGGATCGAATTTTTAGTTGTTATGATATACGTAAATGGAAACCCGATCCAGCCATATACTTATATGCTGCAAAACAAATGGGTTTTCGTTCCGAAGATTGTGTAGTAATTGAAGACAGTACCTATGGAGCTCAGGCGGCTATAGCAGGAGGCTTTGATGTTTTGATATATGCAGATAAGGATAAAAAGAAAAATTTTAATTTTGAGGATCAAATTTTTTTCGACAAAATGGAGATGCTCAATGAAATTCTAATCCATTGATTTCTGACCCAATGAACTTGTGAGAGAGGGGTTATAATTTTATAAAATAGAGGTAGATAGCTTCCCTGTACTGTCTGAAAAACTTTCTGTTTCTATATCCAATTTGTTTAACATACTGACAAACAAGTTGGATAAACGCTCGTCTTTTTCCTCAAACTTTGTATAAGCTCCGTGTTGAATACCCAGCTTGGAACCACCGGCTAAAATCAAAGGGCAATTTCTGGCATTATGGGTTGTACTACAGGCACTTCCATAAAGGATAAGTGTATTGTCCAACAGTGATCCATGAACGTCTTTTGTGTTTTTCATTTTATCGATGAAATAAGCAAATTGCTTAGCATACCATCGATCCAGTCTTCCCCAGTCTTCCCAATGTCCAGTTCCTTTATCATGAGAAATCGTGTGATGTCCTTGAAGTCCCAAAGCGATTTTTGGGAAATTATCACCGAATCCCATACCGTCTTCGCGTGCCATCATATAACTGATGACTCTAGTCGCATCGGTTTGAAAGCCAAGAATCATCAAATCCATCATAGATCGAACATAATCCTCGGGGGCTGTTGTAGGATCAACATCAAGATTAATTAAACTGGCATCAAATTCTTTCATTGGAATATCCAACCATTGCTCGTTTCGATTGAGTTGTTTCTCCACTTGATCCAGTGAAGTTAAATATTCCTCCAATTTTTCTTGATCATTCGATCCTAGGCGTTTTTTAAGGGTCTTACTGTCTTCCAAGATCAGATCGACTATTTTTTTACCTTGGTGGATGCTTTTTCTTCTTTCGTGCGTTGGAGCACCACCATCGGGAGAAAAATAACGCTCGAATATTTCACGTTGTCGGTGTTCAGATGGAATTGGTCTCCCCGATGAATTAAACGAAAGCGTAGAGGTTCTTGATTTGTAACCTACACCGCCATCTGTTGACAATATTAGTGAAGGAAAACGGGTGTGTTGGCTTAATTTTTCCGCAGCGACTTGATCTACTGAAATACTGTTTTTGTATTCACCACGTAAATCTCCTCCTGTCAAAAAAGAATCTCCAGCCATGTGCCCGAGTACATTTCGGCTATAGGGATGACTTAGTCCTCCCATGATAGACATGTCGTTTTTATAGGGGGACAAGGGTGCTAAACTTTTTGTCAATTGGTAGTTGGTTCCTTCGCCAATGGGAAACCAATTCCATTTTTTGTGATAAACACTTTCTTTGGGAGGTAAACCCACCCCATTTGGGAAATATAGAAAACACAATCGTTTAGGAGATTTAGGCTCCGCAAATTTTGAAAAACTGGTCATCGCCATGCCTTCAAAAAAAGGCAACATACAACTAACACCTAATCCTCTGATAAAGGTTCGACGATCCAAATGCCAAGATTTTTTACTCATTTTCCAGCTATTTTATTAAACCAACTTTGTTCTTTTTTATAAAAGGAAGGGCTCAAGACGATTTGTTCAATTACAGTTTTAAATCGATAATCATCATCAATGACTTCTTCTACAATATTATTAATTTCTTCCTCATCTGCAAAACCAATATCACGTCCAAGGGCGTAAGCGAAGAGATTTTCGACCAATGATTTTGTGAAATTTTCTTTTTTTAACGCTAAAATATACTCTTTAATTCCTTGAATACCAACCACTTCTGTTCCGTCGGGTAAAATTGATTTAACATCAATGGGCTTGTCTTTTGCAGTTAATCGAAACCGTCCAACGGCATCGTAATTTTCAAAAACTACACCAAAAGGATCGATTTTACGATGACAATGCATACATGAAACTTTATTTCTGTGTAAGAATAACTGTTCTTTGAGGGTTAGATTCTCAAAACCTGGTGTTTCGGGATCCAATTCAGGGACATTGGGCGGAGGTGGGGGTGGATGGTCTCCCAAAATTTTTTCTTTTAACCATACCGCTCTTTTGATGGGATGTGCTTGAACCCCATCGGAGTGTCCACTCAAAAAAGAACCTTGGGAAAGTAAGCCCCCTCTCTTTTGATTTTCTGGGAGGGATACTGGTCGAAATTCATTTCCTTTTACACCTTCAATGCCATAGAACTCGGCAAGATTTTGATTGAGCATAGCAAAATCTGAATCAATAAAATTCATAATACTCAAATTGTTTTTCAGAACATATTGGACGAAGTGGTAAGTTTCTTTAAACATATCCTCTTTTACAAACCGCGTAAAATCTTCGTATGCTTCAACATCAACATCCATACTTTTGTGTCGATCCAAACGCAACCATTCGTAGGTAAATGAATTGACCAGTTCAGAAATTTTTGGACTATCGATCATACGATCTATTTGCTCAGACAATTCACCGTGTAAATCTCCTGATTCTGCCAAATCAGTAAGTGTTTGATCTGGAGGGGAGTTCCAAAGAAAGTAGGAAAGTTGTGACGCCAAATAAAATTGATCCTCTGTTTCCTTCAACTCGGGAATTTCGGGTTCATACAGATAGATGAAATTGGGAGAACACAACACAGCAATTAAGACTTCCTTGACCCCATCCTCAAAACGGTCAAAGTCGTTTTTGATATTTTTCCAAAAACTCAGGTAGCGGTTCAATTCGACGGAATCAACTGGTCTTCTAAAAGCACGCTGCATAAATTGACTGATAACTTCCTTAGCATAGGTTTCAGCATCTGTTTTATTAGGAGAGTTGAAAAAGATATTGGTATGACTTTTTGGAGGCCAATTTGGATAGTAAGGCGCCTCAAATTCCACCGATTTAATAAGCAATGGTGGCCCTTTAAGGCTGCTTTCTTTGACCAAGTGATTGTTCCAAAGCCCAACCGTAAAGATATTGGCCAAATCTCCACTGACATCATCGCTGCCCAAGGGAATGGGTAGGTTTTCTAATCTGCCAGTAAATTCAAAAGTCTGAACTTGTCCAAGCGATGCGGTGACATATTTTGGTTCTGAAAAAGTCTTATAATCCATTCCGTCATCTGTTCGAGAACCTGCAAATACTTGGATGGAAGGATTGATATCGGTATAAGTAGAATTATCTTTGAGCGCCTCTTCCTCAAGTGTTTTGGGCAATGGATCATCTTCTGGCAATGGAGTGATAGCAATATGGCTAAACCCAACAAAGAATTTCCCCCCAATGAAACCTTGATGTTCTCCCTCTGACAGATAGACCAATGTTACGGGCGTGGTGATTTCTTTTTCCTTCTTCAAGGTCACATCCATATTGATGCGCTTCCCAATGACACCCTCTTTTTTCCGACCCAAAAGACTCATTCTGTAAGAAGGCATCGCATCATCAGACACATAAGGGTGAATCAAATCAATCTGATAAATACCGGATTTAGGAATGTGATAGGTGAATTTAGTTTGAACATATTTGGCCACATCTTTGGGCATCAACCAATGCTTGTTTTTTAAAACAAAATCGTTGCTGTATTGAAGATCCTTAGCTACTATATTTATAGTTTTTGAAGATAAAGTTGCTGGTTGATCATTTCTCAAATCAATTAAGCGCTCAATGGCCGCAGAGTGAAAGCCTTTTGAGGCCTCTACTCTAAAAGCAAAATCACCTGTCCTTGGAAAATCTTCTTTGATTAACAATTTCAAATTGGGGGAGGGGCCTTGCCACGACTTTGGAGTAACCTCTTTGGCAGGTAGAGCCGAATTTAACACCATACCTTCATTAACAATATTGTAACGATTACTGGCAGAACCTCTCATGCCAATGCCAATTTTATTTTTGATTTGTTTGAATGGATCCTGTTCTGACTCGCTAGTGCTACCAAGAGTATTTCCTTGATTATCTAAGATTTCCACTACCAGATCTTCGTTGTTGACAGGAGCTGTTTGATAGCCACCAAATTCGGCACCTGAATTTCCACAACTTATATTTTTTCCCAGTGTAACTTTATATCTTTTTGATTGGGGTTTTGATCCAAAAACAATGGCTTTATCCAGCGCCTCTCTCGCTATTTTTTGATAGTAATCTATGTGAAGGGAAGAAGTTTGAAGTATATTCCCGTTGTTACTGAATCCCATTTTTGATTTTCCATCGCTGGGTAAAACATCTCCAAAATTGACCGATACCCCCAGCAATTCATTCAAACTTTTGGTGTATTGGACTTTGGTTAACCTTCGCATTACACTGTTGTTATCCTTTCGCTTGGCTACAGCAGCTTTTTTTAAATTGTCAGACAACCAGCTGACCAACTTTTGACGCTCTTCGTCCTTCAATTGAGGCTTTTTTTTCGGGGGCATTTCCCCCAAATTGATAACATTTAGAGCAGCGTGCCATCTCTCGGCATCACGACCATTCATCATGTTCCAATGTAAAGTATCCAATCGCATATCTCCCTTTTGTTTCTCTGTACCATGACATTCAAAGCAATAGGTCTCCACGATGGGTCTGATGTTGTTTTTATAATATAAAGCTTCTTTAGAAGAAGAATCCATTACAGTGTTGATGACCAAATACTCATCATCCATATTATCAATCCTCAAGAAGGTTTTCATGGCCGAAGGCATATACTTGGTCAAATAGTCTTCTCCGTGCGTTAGATAGCCTCCATAATGACCAGCCAATGATAACAAAACTACATTGATGGATAAAAAGAAATAATATAAGCGAGATAATCCGGTGGACTTATTCGATTTTTTTTGACGAAAAACTACCAACCAAATACATATCAAAGCCGTAAACCAACCCAGCCACTTGTGAAAGTTCAACAATTCATCTTCATAACTTCCACTTGAAGCCAAAAGAAAACCCAGTGAAATAGTAGGTAAAATACTGATTACCGAAAACCATAGTAAAATATTACAAGCAGCGTCTAAATTCATTTCTGGACGAAACCTGTTGATGATTTCCATCAACAGAAGCACCATCAGACCCCCAATGGGTAAATGGAGAATGATAGGGTGAAATCTTCCAAGGAAAAAGACAAAAGTATTGTCTATATCACCATCGAGAGGGATTATAAGTAGTCCAAACAACACAATAGTAAAAGCAATCGCAATTACCACACTTCTTTTCATCATGAACTTACTTTAAAAGTTTTTAACGACTTGGCTGTATTTTCAATATAAATTTAAAAATTATGTTCCATCTTTTCAAGTGGAGAAATGATTATGGTCTATTTCAAGGAATAAAAAATTTTTAACCCCTTATTACCCTACTGAAGAATAATAAATGAAATCGTAAAAAAAAAAGCTCTTCTTCTTCAGAAGAGCTTTTTTTTGGGATAAAATATTATTATTCAACTTTCATGGCCGCTGCCATCACCCCAGAGGCATCGAAAAAGTCTCTTGCCTCGTGAATTTGATTTTTTTCATTGAATACAAAAGTATGAAAGGCATTAATCGTGATAACATTTCCTGTAGCAGTATTTTTAGAAGTCCATTTTCCCATAGTCATCACAGAACCGTCAACCTTTCCAGATTGATCTGTTCCAGGAAACCATTTTGCTTCGGAATAAGTTATTTCATCAAAATTGTCCATCCACGCTTTACTGGATGCCAAAAAACCTTCCAGTTTTGAGGGTTCACTCCCATAAAAAGGCGAATAATGAGTTACTCCTGGGCACAATAGTGGTTTTTGACCCTCTATGTCTTCGTTGGAATAAGTGGCGATGAGTTTTTGGGCAGTAGCCAAATTGAGGTTGTAAGTTGTCAAATCTATTTCTGGTGCTGACTCCACTGCTGGCTGGCAAGAGAAGAGTAATGTACTGATCAGGATAAGAGTTGTAATTTTAAAAAGTTTCATAAAAATAGTATCTGTTAATAATGACGTTAATTTATGGTTTTTTTTTGTAACCAGATAAACCATAAGACTTTAATCAATGTTTGACATCCTTAATTTATATTATTCATAATAAACCTTTTAAAATACTCTAAGTCAATAGATATTTGATTCTTACATTTATAATCTGATATTTTTTTTTTAAAGCTGTTTATAATGAGAATTTTTTGAAATGGATAAACGAAGAAATGACAACCAAGGGATCGTTCTTCCTTCTGCTTTTATTTACTCATTGAGGATTTTAGAATTTATTCACCCTTACCTTAGTATGCGTTTGGCTGCTTTTTTCTTTTCCAAACCTTTCAGGTACAAACTTCAGGAGCGAGAAATTCCAGTTTTATCAAAGGCTCAAAAATCATCTTTCAACATCAAAAGTCTAGGAAGAACTATTTGTTGTTATCATTGGAAGGGTAGGGGGACCAAAGTAATGCTTGTGCACGGATGGAGTGGGAGAGCGACCAATTTCTATAAAATCATAGAGGCATTAATAGGTTTGAATTGTGATGTTTATGCTTTTGATGCTCCCGCCCATGGTAAATCTCGTGGCCTAATAACCAATCTTCCTGAATTCACTCTTTGCCTAGAAGCATTGTTGAATCGTTGGGGGCCTTTTGATGCGATTTTGGGGCACTCTGGAGGTGGATTTGCAAGTGCTTATGTTTGTGCCCATCGTCCAGAAATCAAAAAATTTATATTAATCAGTCCCTTTGATCGGTCCATGGATTTGTTTGAAAAATATTTTGAGTTGATTGGGTTGGAAAAAAAAGCACAAAGTTTGATGTACAATTACTTTTTCCGAAAAACGAACATAGATGTTTCTGAGTTTTCTAGTTCTATCTCAGCCCAATCCATTAATGCCAAGACATTAGTTATCCATGATGAAAATGATAGGGAGGTAGAGCTTTACAATTCCATCAACATTGATAAAAATCTCAAGAACGGGGAATTGATTGTTACTAAGGGTCTGGGACACCGCAGGATTTTAAGAACGGAGAGTGTGATTGACAAAATCGTCAGTTTTTTGAAGTCTTAATAGCGTGTATTTTTTTGGTCAAGACTCTCTATCATTTCTTAATAAATCATTAACTTTAATGGTATAACTTTCTCAAGATGAATTTTTATTTAAAAAATATTTTTTTGGCATTTTTATTGTCCTTCCCGCTTTCCATTGAAGCACAAAGAGGTAAAACTGGAGACAAAACCTTTGCAGATCGTTTTCCTCCCGATGTTGTCTTTCCCACTTCAAACACTTTTTTACTGGTTAAAAATACTGTAGATCACGATATTATTGTCTGTGTAAGAGATCAGTACAAAAAATATCTTAACCATGTTTATATCCGTAACAATGAAGAGTATTTGTTTACCAAATTGCCCATTTCTAGAATTTTTTTACAGTATAAATCAAAGACGTTCTACTTTGAAGATCTTCAAAAAACAGTGATTAATTTTGGAGAGCGTCATACGTTTACCTTTTTTTTCGATGCATCTATGGAGGGTAACTTTATGGTCATTGAAGAGGAGGACTTTTTTAAACCATAGCAATGTGGGGGAGGAGTGACCGAATCCAAAGTACTCAGACTCAAAACCAATAGGTTATCTTGAGATTTAGACTTCTCATTCGAGGGGATAAGGGGCTGGTTTCTCTGACCAAATAATTGTCATTGTAAACGAGAAAGAGGTTGGAGAGTCCGTTGAATCTCCATTGAAGCCTTGAGTTGACACCGAGATTTTCGGATTGTGAGTTGAATTGGACCAATGTGGCCCAATAGAGTTTTTTGGTAAATGAAAAATCAAATTTTGGACCCACCAGCCAAAGTTTTGCAGTTTTTTTCAGGTGATTTAATTTGATGTCATCATAATTTAATTTTATGCTGGCCAGTAGTTTGGGTTGTATCCTGAAGAAAAAACTGTTTTCAAATGAATATTTCTTTCCGTCGTAGAATTTGCCATAGTTCTGTGCAACTATAAAATAGAAATCCTTTGCCCTGTTGGAGGAATAACTGACTTCGAAGATATTGCTATGATAAGTATTCCCACCAATAAGAGGTGCTTCACTATTTATTCCAGTTGGGTCAAAGTCATTGGGGAAATATTCGCTTGATCTGAAAACCCTGAATTCAAATTCACTTTGGTTGGTATAGATAGCTCTAAAACTTACCAAGGAATTATTTTCAAGAATATTCTGGGTAGAAGAATTTAATTTAAACCACAACCAGTGGTTATAGGCCAGTCTGTAATAATTAACCTTTCCTTTTTTGGGGTAAAATTTGTGAGCGTAATAAGGGCTAAATTTTGACACTCCAATTCTTCTCATTATACCCAGATCTGATCGAAAATCATCTCCCAAATAGGAGTATTCAAAACTGATTTCTTGCTGACGAGTTTCTTTTTTCAATCTTACTCCACCGCTAAATCCATTTTCGTCCTTAAGAGGACTGAAAGAGTTGTAAGTGAAAAACCTACCATTCCAAACATTATCAACAGAGTTTAAATCGTATTCTAAGCCGATCAGACGGTTGAATGTGTCGTTGTGGTCAACGAAATCGTAATCTTTTACGGTCTGTCTATTGATGAACAAAAACTTGAGTGCAGAGCGATTGAATACTTTTTGATTGAGAGAAAGGACGGTATTCAAATTGGAGGGTATTTCATTGGCCAGGTCATCATTGGTAAGCATACTCAACAAACCTATTTTTAATCCATTCGTTATTTTACCACTCAATCGAATGCCTCCTATGATGTCATTTTCTACCAGCTTGCCTTCAGCATTTCTGGCTAATCCAATTCTTCTGGTAAAAAAAGGAGTTATGGTTCTTACCGCACCAAAATTCGAAAAAAGGTCACTGTTTTGTAAGAAAAATTGTCTTTTTTCTGGGAGTTTGATTTCAAATCTTCTAAGATTTACGATTTCATCGTCCACTTCAACTTGAGAAAAATCGGGATTGTAGGTTACATCCAGATTCAGACCGTTTCCTATTGGGATTTTTACATCTCCTCCAATAGAAATATCACTCGAAGCCTTATCGTTTTCGAAGTCGTTTACTGTGATAGCGTTTATAAAAGGGATTACGGAGATATTGGCATTGGATTTACCCAAAGGTTTTTCAAAGTGTATTTTACCCATAAAAGCCAAGTTATAATCTTTGAACTCTTGAGGAATTCTAGCCCAAGTGGTTCTTTGAAATTCGGTGGTATCAAACCTAAAAAAGTTGAAACGCCAAGAGGTAGCTCCTTTGGGAAAATTGAGTGTTGAAAGAGGAATTCTCATTTCGATGATGTAGTATCCAGGAAAGGTTTGCCCCTCGACATCAAATTTGGCATCCCAAGTTCTGTTGAGGTCATTAATAGGAAGCCCCACTCCACCATTGGAAACCAAAATATCACTTTTCACACCGGCCATATTTGAACCAAACATATAGGCAATATTACCATCGCTAAAAGTGTCGAATACAAAGTTTATTTTATCGGATGCCCTACCGCTGAAATCCCATTTTAGAGAAGGAATAACATAATCATCTGATACGGAAAATGCTTTACACATGATGTATATATTATTTTCGTCGTAAAGCAATTTGAGTTGCGTTGGGTTATTAAAATCGTTTGATTCATTGGGAAAGTGAGTCCATCCCGCATAGGTAGAGTCAGCAGTTTTCCAAACCTCTTCCAAATCATTTCCATCAATATCGATCGAAGATGAAGTGAATTTGACGTTCATGTTGGGATGGGTTTCCTGTGCCAAACCTATGAGGCTGAATCCCAAAAAAATAAACCCAACGATAAAGGATTGATGGATAGACATTCTTGCTTTAATCATTTTTTATATTAAAACGAAATTAATGTTGTTAAGATAAATTTATAAAACTCTAGTTAATTCGTGTTCGCACACGTAAACAATTAATTGACAAAAATTATAATAAGCGAGTTATTCAATCCTTTCGGCTCCGAAAAGAGTCCAACCAATTTTGCTGTTGGGGGTTAAGGGCAACAATTTCATCTCCCAAACTACTTTTGGGGTTTTGGTTTTGGTGTATTCTCTAACCATAGTCCATTGAGGGTATTTGATTCTGTTCCACCAAGTCATTTCGTCAAAATATTCTGGGCTAAGCAGTGCACCATAACAAGCCAAAATATTTCCACTACTCTTGAGTTCACTGACCCTACCCATAGCTATGCTATAAACCTTTTCTTCATCATCGTTCTCCGTGCTCCACAATTTGGTTGCTTTTTTGTTGACTTCATCAATTTTATATTCAACCAAATAGCTGGGACTATCAACAATCTCTTTTGTTTTTTCAAAAGGTCTGGATTGGTAGTTGTTATTATTAAAAAACAATAATGTACCCGATTGAGTATATCTAGGGGAGTGTTGGTGCCAGTTTAAACCACTTTCTGGCAAATGGATCAATTTGTCTTTTAAATCCTCACCCCAACCAGAATTTTCAGCAAAAATCCATTCAATTTCACCACTTTTTTTGTTGACTTTAACCATAGCACTTTGATAGCGGAAGTTGATCAAATAAGCGTCCTGACCTTGGATTGGCACCACCGCATTGGCATGCGTCCAATCAATGGTATTAGGAAATCCTCTTCTGATCCAATAATTGCTGAAAGTTTCATATCCAATTCTCATTACAGGCAAATGATGAAAACTATTCCATTCGTGGACAATTTCACCTTGAGGGTTAAATTCTACTACAACATCTCCCATTATATTTTGCTTTTTTCGAGGAGCTTGGGCATCCAATTCACTGGTGTAATAACCATCAATTTCTCTAGCTTCGGTACTCAATACCAATCTATTACCATTGGGCAACAAGGCAGTGTCATGATGAAAAGTAGGGGTGTTGACTGGGATGGCATCGGCATCTTTTCCTCTTGGTCTTTGAGCAGCATACCACTGCTTGGAAACGTTTCCCGCAAAATCTATTTCGATGATTTTATTGTCTTGGGTTATATAGGAAATATTCCCATTGGGTAAAAGATCGAAATCACTGATTCTAGAGTCATTCTGATAGTACCACAATACTTCACCTTTCTGGTTAATGATGGTCAAAAGTCCATAGTTTTGGTTAAACCTGTTTCCACTCTCTTGAATCATACTGCCTCTTCTTCTGGGATTGATTAGGGTCATTTGTTCTTTCCCATTCTGTTTATTTTTGGTAATCTCAATTTTTGGAAAAAGAAAATCCTTTTGAGGAAGTGCCGGAGTTGTAAAAGTCAGTATTTGATTGTTGTTAAATACTTCACCGGAATTGTCCTTAAAACGGACGGAGATGTTGTGTTTTTTTTGAGGTTTCATGTACTTTAAAAGGTAGCCAAGATCCGTTTTATCCTTTCGGTGGAATTTCAGTTTTGTTTCCCTTTCGCCATCATTGATTTCAACGAACACTGAATCTATAGGGTGATCGGTTTCAAAACCGAGATAGGCAGTCAGAGGAGCTGCTTTATTGGGGTTTTCTGCAATTTTTGGAGCCACTGAAAACGGTAGTGATTGATTGGAATTACAGGAAAGAATTATTGTTACAATTAAGAAGTAGAATGGTTTTATCGAGTATTTCATATCAAAGGTTTAATCTATTATAATTAAGAATTTTTTTAATTCTAAAAAAATATTCCACAAAACTCAGTCAAGTATGGGAGCAGTTCCTAAAAAGTTCAACTATTTCTTATCTATTTTCTGGAATTAAGTTTGGCTAAAAGTCTTAGTATTTCAAGATAAAGCCAAATGAGGGTTACCAAAAGTCCAAAAGCACCATACCATTCCATGTATTTTGGGGCACCTTTTTCAGCGCCTTCTTCGATAAAGTCAAAGTCTAAAACCAGATTGAGTGCTGCAATGATAACAACAACAACACTAAAACCTATACTCATAGGTGAGGCATTATCGATTTGCATCACGCCCATGCTTGATCCAAAAAACCCCATCACAAAGTTGATCAAGTAAACGATGGCTATACCACCAGTGGCAGCAACAATTCCCAATTTGAAATTTTCGGTAGCCTTTATGAGCCCAGAACGATAGGCAACCAATAGTGATAGTAATATTCCTACAGTAAGAAAAATGGCATCGGTAACGATCCCATCATAAAGACTATTATACATAAATGAAATTCCACCCAATAAAGCGCCTTCCAAGATGGCATAAATGGGGACTGTGATGGGTGCCCATTCCTTTTTGAATACCGTAACGATGGCTAGAATAAACCCTCCAATTCCGCAGGCAATCAATAGGCCGGAATTGATGGAACTGAAGGTTAGATAACCAGTTCCAACGAGCAATAGTAAACTGATGGCTGTTTTGTTGACCGTTCCATTGATGGTCATGGTTTCCGAGATGTCTGAACTGCTTGTAAAAGCATTTTTGGTAAGTACTGGATTTCCAGATCTGAATGATAAGTGGTTGGCCATTATTTGTATAGATTAAATTTTGAAATAAATGTTATAATAACAAATATAGCGTGAAAAGGGGTGACTTTAAAATTTTGAAGGGTTAAAGAATCTCACAAATAAAGCAGTAACTATTGTTGCTGTTGCTGTTGTTGTTGAATCATTTCAAAGTACCTTCTGTAGCTGTTATACGAGCTTTTTTGATCGGTTTATGTAGAATCCAAGGTTTACATTAATTTTAATATATGTATTAATACGCCTTGACGAATGTAGTTCTATTGCCTATTTATGTTTTGATAAAATGAAGTTGATAATTTATTAAATCAAATCATGCATTGGAAGCATTCAAACCGAAAAAAAATAAATAATCTCCGCTCAAAGATTGGCGTTGAATTATTGCTTACCGAAATACTTTTCCAACTGAGCAATGTCGTTCTTGGATGTCAAATCGGGAACATGTTCCGCAATAGGAATTCCCAAAACAGCTATATTATCCTCAATCATATTCATCAAAGCTGTGGGCAATTCCTTTTCATCTCTGACGGGATTGGCGGGGCAATTTTCCAAGTATTTGAAGAATAGTTTACCATCAAACAAGAAAATATTCATACTTACTCTGATTTTCTGATCGGCATCGGTATAACTGTCTATTTTACTGGGTTCAGGCTTTTCGACTATAGTCGTTAAATCATAATGATGATTAAACTTCATCACTGCAAATCGAGCAATCCTCTCTTTTGGGTATTCTAGGTGGTCGATGTCATAAGCCAAAATCGCTTGACGAGTGGGGGCATCTTTAAGTGTTTTTAATGCATTAAAAGAATACAGATTATCGCTGTTGCATACACAAAATGTATCTTCTTTTAAATTGGGATATTGATCGAGACACTGGTAAAGAGCGTCTGCTGTTCCATAGGGCTTCTCTCTTCCCTCTGGGATGAATTGGGTGGAAAATTGTATGTTAAGATCTTTAAAATCGGGATTGTTTTCAAAAACTTGACGAAACATTTTTGAATTTTCTCCAGTGATGATGTAAACATTTTTAAAATCTGCTTTTAAAATATTTTCCAGTAAATAACTTAAAAACGGCTTTCCCCCCAATTCAATTAGCCCTTTGCTGAGTTGGTTGGCTTGAGCGTTTTTTTCGGGAGATAGATTTTTATCTACTGATTTTTTCATTCGAGAGGAAGCTCCTCCAGCAAGAATAACGATGTTGTTGGTCATAATGAATTTAATTTAAAGCGGCTCCTTTAGTAACCTTAACACTAAAAGCATCGGCCGCTCCTGTGGCTTTGATGGCTTCAATGATTTCTTCTTGTTTTTGATCTTGGACAATTGCAACTATACATCCACCTCCCCCTGAGCCAACAATTTTACTGCCCAAAGCTCCATTGTTATTGGCAGCATCAATCATTTTATCCATCAAAGGAGGGGTGATTTTGAGATAGGATTTGAGCAGATGGTGGTGTTCGTTCATCAATTCTCCCAAAACATGAGTATTTAACGGTTCTTGTAGCAGAGTTTTCAATGCTCTTTGAGTAATATCGTGATTACAAACAGCAGCATAAAAATAGGGTTTTAGAGAGGTCTCCACCAATTCCAAGTTTTTATTCAGGTCGTTTACAGTGGTTGAAGCAATGTCAAATTCGGAATTTTGGGATTTAACTTGATTAATGGCTTTCCATGCATTGCTTTTTAGGTGGCTAAGGGTTCCAAAAGTGTCTTTAGATAAACCCGATACTCCAACGACCAAATTCAGTTTCAGATCATTAAATTTTTGGACACGATCTGTATGAGTGTCTAAGAAAATCGTATCACCTATAGCAACTGTAAATTGATCCATCTTTCCTCCTGAGGAACCTTCTTCTATGACCTCAGTTTCATAGGCCAAAAGGGCCAATTCCTTTGGTGAAAATGACCGATCTGAAAAGGCCGTAATTAGAAACTGTAACCAAGCAATTGTAAATGCTGAAGAACTCGACAACCCTGCATTGATTGGAATATTGCTTGAAATGGTCAGACGATATCCTCTGTTAGGGACGATCTGTCTTTTTTGTAGGACTTTAAGTGCAATTTTCAGAAAATCTCCTCTTTCAATTTCACTAAAGTCTGGTTTTAGTAAAATGGTTCTTTGTTGTCCTACATCGGGCATATTAATCTCAAAGAGATCCTTTCCGTTTTCTTCCGCAATAATTTGAATCGTGCGGTCAATGGCACAAGCGATAACAGGAAGTTCCAGATAGTCCTGATGGTCTCCAAATAAGCATACCCTTCCGGGAGCGCTGGATAATATTTTATTCATTTAGAAAATTAGTCTATTTTGGGAAGTTGATAACCGTTGAAGTATTCTTTGGCAAGATATGCTTTATTGATTTTTGGATCTTCAAATTGATTTTTTTCGGCTGACCAATTTAATTTTTGATTTGCTCTGAATGAAATATTACCCATTTGTGCAACTTTAGCCACATGGGCGGCTGCCTCGACATTACAATTCAATATTTCCTGCTTGTTTTCTCTAATGGCCTGCATGAAGTTGAACTGATGTTCTGAGTGACCATTATTGGATTTTTTTTGTAGAGGGATTAGGACTTTGTTTTTACTTTTACTTTCCTCTATGACTTCCCACCCACTTCTATCAACAACCAAGGTTGCATTATTGCCAATAAAAGCAATACAATGAGTTCTTCCATAAGATCCATTATCAATGCCCATGGCGGAATCCCATACCAAATTGAACTTATCGAATTCGTATAGCGTTGTAAGTGTATCGGGGGTTTCTTGGCTTAAATCGGGATAAGCAAATTTTCCACCCAAGCCAACGATGGACTTGGGAACGGAAGCCTTCATGCCGATCAATGCGTAATCTAGCAGATGTACCCCCCAATCTGTCATTAACCCTCCAGCATAATCCCAAAACCATCTGAAATGGAAGTGAAATCTACTAGCGTTAAAAGGTTTTTTGGGAGCTGGCCCCAACCAAGAGTCGTAATCGACTCCTTTGGGAGGTGCACTATTGGCTACTTTGGGTTGAGGACGCATCCAACCTTGATAACAACTAACTTTTACGGTTCTGATTGGCCCTAGCTTACCACTGTGGACAAAAGCCATAGCATCCTGAAAATGGGTAGAGCTTCTTTGCCATTGACCTACCTGAATGATACTGCCGTATTTTTTTTGGGCAGCAACCATAGCTTCACATTCTGCGATGGAGTTTCCAATGGGTTTTTCAACATATATGTGTTTTCCTGCGGCGGCGGCTTCGATCATCATCAAGGCATGCCAATGATCTGGTGTTCCAATATAAACCACGTCAATGTCTTTTTGTTCTAGCATCTTTCGATAATCGCTATAAACTTTGATCTTGTCTTTTATAGGGGCTACTGCTTCGTGATTTAATTTTTTTTGAATGACATTTTGATCTACGTCACACACAGCCACCAAGTTTACTCCAGGAACCTCAATGGCTTTTAGGGTGTTGCCCCAGCCCATTCCGTTTATTCCAATAGTTCCGATATTGATTTGGTCGTTGGCTGAAATATTGTTGGCCGATTGTGATAGAGCATAACCTTTAAGGCTGGGCAGAAACATTCCACCCGCTCCCATCATGGCTGTATTTTTTATAAATGTCTTTCGATTCATTTGTAATGGATTTAAAACAAAAATATAATAAAACTATACATTATCACTTAAAAAATCACCATTTGCATTTAATAATACTGAAAGGTTTTGCGTTAAAAAATAAGGAAGTATTATATTTGCCAAAACTTTTCAGTAAATCCTTGAGTTTATTGATAAATTTAGGACGCGTAGCTCAGCTGGATAGAGCATCTGCCTTCTAAGCAGATACAATTACAAATATTCTTATTCAATTTTATTTTTTTACCTCTATATATCCCAATAATAGTAGGGTTTTACCTTTTCTACAGGCAGATTCTCGTATACGTATGTATATTTATAATACGTAAATACGTAAATTTGTACGTAAATGGAGGCAAAGTTTACTTTTAAATTTAGACTTGATGGTCGGAGAGAATTCGAAGATGGTACTTACCCCATAAAAGTGAATGTCCACAACCTTGCAACCAACACAAATAGAGATTATTCTTTCACAGACAAGTACAACAAATTAAATGCCACCAAAAATGATTTTGAAAGTCTTTGGACGAATAGATTTAAGTATAACAATTTCAATGAGGTTTTAGGGGAAACAACAGTACATGGTCGAAAGTTAGAAATTAGAACTGCTTTAAAAATTGCAGCGGACAAGTTCAGTGAAATAGTCACTAGAAAAGACATTCAGACCTGTAGGGATGTTGTAGAAGCTTATAAATCTTATGTTGATTCTACTCCCCAGTTCGTGGACGATGTTTATAAAGGCTTTGAAGAAAAGATTAAGGAGCTAAAGGATAATGATCAATACAAGACTGTCTCGGTTTACGAAACCACATTACAAGCAATCTACCAGCATAACTCAGGAACAGGTTTCAGATATTCAGATGTTACGCTAGAGTGGCTTAGGAAGTTTGAAAAAAAGAGAAGGCAGGGGGTAAGTGTTAATTCTCTTAGTATTGACATGAGAAACCTCAGGCATATAGTCAAAAGGGCGGCTGAGCAAAGCCCAATTTTATTTAGAATTTATCCCTTTGGTGCTGGAAAAAACAAATATTCCATTCCTAGTGGTTCGGGAAAGAATGTAAGTGTCAGCGCAGAGGACATTCAAAAAATCATTGATCTTGAAACCAATGATCTGTATATGCAGATGGGGAGAGATTACTGGATTTTCTCCTATTTTAACAGAGGAATGAACCTTAAAGACATTGCCCTGCTAAAAAAGGGTCAAACAGAGTTTATTAGATCAAAGACAGAGTTTACAGCTAAAAAAATAGTACCGATCAAGCTTACCAGCAACAAGATCCTAGATGAGATTGTAGCTCGCCACAGTGGCACTGGTAAATATCTATTTGATATTATAGATGACCATGATGACGCTGCTACTGTTCAAAATAAAATTGGTAAGAAGATCTCTAGCATAAATAGGCAAATCAAAAAAATGGCTAAGGTTCTGGAGATAGACCCTGGTCTTTCATTTGTTTGGGGACGGCATTCATACACCACAAATGTCCATAAGGCTGGAGTTGACATAAAGGCCATCTCTGAGACTCTAGGACATACAAGCTTAAAAACGACAGAAAATTACATTGATAGTCTCCAGGACGAAAATCAGAGTAAGATTGACGAAGCACTGGGAATTTATCAACAGGGAGAAAAAGACAAAAACAGATAAAAAAAGATAAAAGAAATAAAAAGAGAATAAAAAAGAGAAAAAATGACAAAAAGTCAGTGATAGCAAAGGTTTCTGTTAATAACTGTTGATAGTTTGGGGTTGTGTATTCGATAACCTTTTATGAAATTTGTCAGTATATGAATAAAGAAATATCATATGAGCCGTAAGGGCAAAAAATAAAAAAAGGACACAGTCGAAACCGATGTCCCTTTAGAAATAATAGTTTCTTTCGCAGGTCACTATTATTATTTCAAAGGTAATTTCTTTTCGGCTGTTGTCCAAAATTTTAAATCTTAAAAATTTTGACAATGGAGAACAATTCCAAAGAGAGCAAGGCATTAATGATTGATTACGATGCCAAGCAACTCGCCAAAGACACCGCAGTACATTTAGAACCGATTATCTACGACATTGTAGAAGCTATAGAGCAGAAGGCTAAGAACAAACAGGCTAAACCGCTAACACTTGCTCAGGCTGCAGACTTTTTGTGTATCTCTCGACCATCAATGAGTAAGCTAATTTCTCAAGGGGAGATTCGTTTTACTTCCATGAATCCTAAGAATCCTAAGTCAAAGAAAATGTTTGACAGGGAAGACTTAATCGCCTGGAGAAACAGCAAGAAAACTAAAACCATTTCTGAAATTAGAAAAGCAGCGAGAGATGGCAAAAATGAATAAAGGCTTGTTGGGTACACCTACTCAAAAAAGGAAAGGAAAACAAAAGCCTAATCAAAAAAATGGAACTGATCCTGCAAAGAATACTCAAAGCGTATTTATAACAAAAACAGCTAATCAGTGGATTGAACAGGTTAAGGATTTACCACCTCCTAAGCAGCTTTTTAGTGAGCTTTGGCATGAAGATGAACTGTGCATACTCTTCTCAGACACAAACCTTGGTAAAACGATCCTAGCGGTTCAAATTGGGGATTCTATCGCCAGGGGGAAACCTATTAAGGGGTTTGATATGCAGGCTGAAAAAACCAAGGTTTTATATTTTGACTTGGAGCTATCCACAAAGCAATTTGAGTCCAGGTACAAAGGGCTAGAAGGTCATTATAACTTTTCAGAAAACTTTCAAAGGACTGAGATCAACACTGATTACATACCGCAAGGCGACAGTCCTGACCAATCAGAGAAGATCAATAAGGACATGGAAGCTGAGATTGAAACCTCTGGGGCTAAGGTTGTGATTGTTGATAATATCACTTGGCTCAGAAGTAACAATGAAACGGCTAAGGATGCCCTGCCACTAATGAAAGCGTTAAAGACCTTAAAGCACAAACATAATCTTTCGATCCTGGCACTTGCTCACACACCAAAGAGAAATGAATCACTAGAACTGAGTAAAAATGATCTTGCAGGCAGCAGGATGCTAATGAACTTTTGTGATAGCTCGTTTGCAATTGGCCAATCTAATCTTGACGAAGGAAAACGATACCTGAAACAGATTAAGGAAAGATCTACTTATAAGATTTATGGCTTTGATAATATCATTCTTTGTGAGGTAGTCAAAGAGAATAATTTTCTAGGCTTTAAATATGAAAAACTTGATAGCGAAGGACTGCATTTGAAGAAAGCCTCAGAGGAAGATACGGAAGAGCGGTCTAACAGGATTAAAGAAATGTATGATCAAGGAAAAAATCCTACTGAAATGGCAAAAGAGCTAAATGTGTCAAGGGTGACAATTTATAACTACCTGAAAAAGAACGATTTAACAAAAAAAGTGTAAACCAGTGTAAACCCTGTAAACCCCTTTACACCCTTTACACTCTTTACACTTTCTAATACAGAAATTATGGAATTACAACTTGATAAAAATAGAAATAGAGTAAAATATTGCCCCTGCGGAAAGAATAACAGGGATGGCAAATTTGTGCCATACATTGGCCATGATCTTTTTGGATATTGCCACTCATGCGACAAAACTTTAAGACCCGAACAGGGAACATTAACAGACTCCTCAAAAATAAAATTTACACCTAGGAAAATAGAGCCTGGTTGCAGAATCATTAAGGATGACATTGAAAGAGTTTTTGATGATAATATGCAGGGATCTTACTCCCGATTCCTTGTCAACAAATGGGGAGAGCAGTGGGCTGAGGAAATGGCTGAGACCTACTTTTTAGGTGTTCATGACACTGCTGCGGTGTTTTGGTATATCGACATGGATAAAGCTGTTAGGAGTGCTAAAATACAGAGGTATGACAGTGACGGACATAGAGACCAGCAAAGGAATCCTACCTGGTGGCATAGCCTCAATAACATGCCTTGCAAGCTGGAGGTTTGCTTTTTTGGTGAACACTTGATCCATGAGGTTGATAAGAAGATAGCAGTTGTTGAATCTGAGGCTACTGCAATAGAAATGAGCAAGTGTCATCAGGGCTTTATATGGCTCTCTAGTGGAGGTAAAAGCTTTTTCAACAAAATTGCCTATAGGCTTTCAGACTTCTCCTCTGAGGTCACCTTATTCCCTGACCATGATGCCTATGATCTTTGGAAACCTATTGCAGAGAAATACGGCTACGCTATTAGCAGAGATTGTGAGAATTGGTATGACCAAGGGGAAATTGAAAAGGGAGGTGATATAAGAGACTACTATCACAAAATAGCTGAGCAGGTTGAGCCACTAGAGGCAGACATTGTCAAAATAGATCCTGAGTGGAACGATTGGCTTGATGAAAACCCAATACTTAAAAAAGAATGGAATTTAACTTATAACAACTATCAAAGATGAAATACGAATTAACAGATTTAATAAGAAAATAGCACAATTTTTATTTTTTGGCTTTATTAACAATATCTATAAAAATAATTGTATTAATCATGAGATACGTTAATGCAGGTAGTGTTTGGATAAATGTGTCATTGATTTTTAATCTTACTCCAACACCCAATAGCATCATCAATGAAAGCCCTAATGATGATATTGTTAGTATCCTTTTATCAAAAACACCTAAGATGGAACCTATTCCTCCCAACAACTGGAAAAAACCAACAGTTGTTCTGTATTCTGACAAACCATAACGATAAAATTCATTTACAAACAAACTACTGTAAAAACAGGCTAAACCAAAAAAAATAAAAGATATACCTGAAAAAAATGATAAAACTACCCTCATAATATTTATAGTGCAAAAATAGCGCAATTCGTATTGGATTGTTTAACAATAAATGACATTAAATATTCGACTTTTCAAATCATAGGGTAAAAACCCTTTTTCGATTGTTATTTAGATATACGCTTTTAACAAAACAAAAATTTAGAAAATATGAGAAAAGTAAATCTAGTAGAAAATGTCAATATCAGGCTTGGACTTGAGGACATGGATATTCTAAGAAAACAGGCTGCCCAAAGAAGGATGCCAGTGTCAACTCTTTGCAGAGAGAAACTCACAAAAGATTTAGATACCTAGAACAACCTAAGGGGGTGTGTTCAATTAGTGGTAGGGGTGCCTTCTCCTGGACTATGCGAATATCCGATACACCCCCTTTTTTATATTAAAATAACATAGAATAATACAAAGTCATGAAGAAGATATATCACTTTAAAGGAGATGCACTCCAACCCGAGATGAAGATAACATACACCACAATAGCTCGGCAGAAACTCAATAAGATCAAAACAATTTTACTCAAACTTATATCAGATGGAAACAGTAACTAAAGTAGAGATCCACTATGATGCTTACAGATACGAAATGAGTATCAAGCATTGGAACAGAAGAACAGAGCTTTTAAAATCTATTGACCATGAGATAAAGAAATATTTCCCTGGAATGAAGATTAAAATTGACAGTCTATTCCCATACCCTGAGGTTGAACTCTATAAGCTAGTAGAAAAGAAGTATGTACAGAACAATCCTATGGGCCTGTCAGGAATTAAACTAGCAGAGCTGCATGAGATGGACTTCCGAAACCTTCTAAACAATCAAATGTTTGAATACCACAAAATGATTGATCTGAAGAAACCCACAAAAGCAGATCACACCTTCTATGCAGAGACCAAAGACGAAATACACAAACTAGAGAAATGCCAGGCATTCATTGACTCAATCAAAGAGCTTTCAGGCAAA
>Ga0209603_1000812_pt1 | contig 35724 bp, 31 predicted proteins | sample COGITO_mtgs_1206_FD_184812 | JGI IMG/M metagenome (GOLD analysis project Ga0209603, IMG submission 184812) | Pelagic marine microbial communities from North Sea - COGITO_mtgs_120607 (SPAdes) (version 2) | ecosystem: Environmental > Aquatic > Marine > Epipelagic ... | reverse complement strand
ATGCGATGGTTGCTACGCAAGAGTCAACGCTGGCAACGTCCACGAGGTGGGTAATCAAGCCGAGATCTTTTGCCGTTTGAGCGTTCATGAAGTTTCCAGCCAATACAGCCCAGCGGGCTGCAGGGATTCCACAGATTCGTGCCGGTCGTTGTGAACCGCCGAGTCCAGGGTAGATTCCAATCGAAGTTTCAGGGAAGCGGAATTGCGTCCTACGTGTACCGATCCGGTAATCGCAAGCAAGCGCAAGTTCCAATCCTCCGCCAAGAGCGAGGCCGGTCGTGAGGGCTACCGTTGTCTTGGATGAGGTCTCAAGCATGTCAAGCATGGTGTGGCCATCTGCAGTGAAATCGTAAATTTCTGGGATTGCATCTGCACGGATTTTGTCAACAAAGAATTTGACATCAGCTCCCGCAACAAATGCCTTTCCGGCTCCATCGAGGACAACGGTATGAACGGAATCGTCGGAGTTTGCCGCAGATACCGCGGCGGTGAGTTGCTCAACAACAGTGACATTGAGTGCGTTCATGGCTTCGGGCCGGTTGATGGTGATGGTTGCGACACCGTCTGAAACGATGGAATCCACGTAGGAGAAATCCCAGTCGTTCCCGCCTTGTTGAGTGAAGAACGCAGGAACGCTCCAGCCCTCTCCAGCCATGTCAGCGTACTTGACTGCCATCCGATGTGCTTCAGCGACCCCGATTTTATTCATCAATTCAAAAGGCCCACGAGCCCAGCGCAGTCCAACCTTTGCGCCGCGGTCTACGTCTTCCATGCTGCAAATATCTTCGTCCACGATTTGTGCCGCGACACCAAATACAACGCCGAGCAGGCGTTCTGAAACTGCAGTGTATTGATCTTCCGAATGTTCATCATCACCGGACACGTCCCAGTGCGCATTTGCTTCAATCAAGTCTCGAAGGTTTTGAGCACCGGTGTAACGAGGGGTTTTGAGTTGCTCAGCGAGATAGTCCGTAGAGTGCAGTGCAATTGGGGGGCCTGTGAGGTTCATCAGACCGAAGGGGCCAAGCCCGATTCGGAATGCTTTGCAAGCGATGGCATCAATTTGAGCCGCAGTTGCTGCGCCTTCTTCCAATAACAAACATGCTTCATTCAGCCATGGGACGAAAAATCGGTTGACGACGAATCCGGGTCGGTCTGCACAAACGATGACGACCTTGCCCAGCATTTTGCAATACTGTACGACTTTGTCAATGGTCTCTTGGCTTGATGATTGAGCCGGGATCACTTCAACCAAACGATTCTTGGCGGGGTGATAGAAGAAATGAAGGCCAACAAAGCGGTCAGGGCGTCCGGTCGCTTGTGCAAGAGCATTGACTGATAGGGAAGACGTGTTGGATGCGAGGATGGTGTCTGGTCCGCAGACTTCGTCAAGTGTGGAAAACACTGCTGTCTTCACGTCAAAATCTTCGAACACTGCCTCGATCACCAAGTCGGTATTGGCTGCCGTTTCCTCAACTCCGATAACACCGGTTATGCGGCCCTGAATATCTTCAACTTGTTGCGGTGAGAAGATTCTTCGTTCAACCGCCTCCGAGAGGAAATTCGTTATGATGGACTGCCCCCGTTCAACCCATTGTGCTTCGCGGTCCACCATTTGAACATCAAATTCTTCTTGAGCACTTTTCTGGGCAATTCCCGACCCCATGTTTCCTGCGCCGACGACGGCTACGCGCTGAATAGGTTGCATGTTACTGCGCAATCAAACGATGCTCATGAAGCATACGGATGGTTCACGATGACGAAATCTCAGTCCAAGCATGGCTCATATCGCTGTGGAAACGCTCTGGAGACAGAAATTCAACGTGTTTGATAAGAGCCTGGACAGGTTCCCGATCTGCCCCGTTTCGAGCCGACCAGCTTGAATGAACCTCTTGAATTGCTTGACGCCAAGCATCTTCGTCTTCAGCACCAAGGCAGTGTCCGTCCGGCATCAATTCATTGTGTGCAGGTCGGTCAGATGCAAGAACAGGTTGGCCTGCCGCCATTGATTCAACGGGAGGGTAGCCAAATCCTTCAGCTCCCGAGGGAAACAGTAGAGCCTCGGTATGCCAACGGTAATGATTGAGGATACCGTCGCTTATCTCGCCGCCAACATGAGTCCAAGGAACTCCGTGCTGAGTTGCATATTCACTGGCGGTGACACCCCCATAGGGGCATGAATCGCCTCCAATATGGTGAATCATCAACGATTGAAGAAGTTCTTCAGGCAGTTGACTGAGCATCCTGATGAGGAATTTCAAACGCTTTCTAGGGGCGTGACTTCCCACAACCAAGAGGTTGCAGGTTGTTGATGAAAGACCACTTGGGGCTGAAGGGAGTGGAAGCGTTGGCGCAAATTTAGCTGTGTCCAATCCATAGGGGATGCGGTAAAGGGGTATGTTGGGGAAGTGCTTTCGACACAACGATTCGGTTGCTTGCGTGTTACAGATGATGCCGTTCGCTCGGCTTATTCCTTTCATCAGGCGCTTCAAATCCGAGCGGCGGTACCAGGGTGGACGTTGTTCACCCACCTCAATACGTTCTCCATTGAGGGCAATCGTCTCTGGAAAGAGATGGAAGAAATCATGGATATAAACGACAACTGGCGCAGGTGATCGCTTCGGAATAAGATGCGCCTGTTCTTGGTCTGCGACATGAATCAAGTCGACTGAACTGGCTTTGTGCAAGCGGCGGATTGTTTGCAGCACCTGCTTTGGATGGCCAAACCAGCGTTTCAAAAGACGCCGCAATCCAGAAGCCCCTACAGGCAAAGTGTACTCTTCAATACCTGCGCTTTCCCACCCTGTAATTTGTTCGGCTTCCAACGAGGTTCTCAGGTCGTGAAAGGCTCCTCCGAGTCCGGAATACCGTGAGAGGGTTCCTCCGCGAACAAGCAACACGCGCCGCCGAGGGTGCGCGTTCTTGTCTTGAGCCATGAACTGCGGAAGACGCTGGACTTCTTCAAAGAACCACCTTGAGGGCTCCTTGGGGTTTGCTTCTTGGGAGAAGAATGTACATTGGGTGTGGAAAAGAAATCAAGTAGTGGTGACGCTCGCGAACGGTTGAAGCCCATGCCGACCCCACCAATGAAAATTCCAGCTGATGCGTTTGAAGCCCTTCAAAGCAACATCGAGGGCACGCTCAACAACGGTAAAATCATCCGTTCAACCCTGGCGAATTACTCCAACCAAGGGCCCTATAACGCAGACTGGGAAGTGGAGGCAGCAGTTGAAGCACTCCATGTCTTCGGCTCCCGTTGGACCATTGAAATTCTCGCAACATTGTACATTACGGGCCCTCGCCGCTTCAATGAAATGAAGAACATGCTCAGCGGAATTTCTAGCCGAACTCTCTCCGATAAGTTGCGGTTCCTTGCAGAGGAAGGCTTGGTCTTACGCCTGGTCACCGAAGGTCCGCCTGTCAAAGTCAATTACGAACTCAGTCAGCACGGCTTGACCTGCGGCAGACTTCTTTCACCTATGGTGGCCCACTTGAAAGTAAAGATGGGCTCTGTCCAATCTGAATGACGTTAGGGCTCAACACGGCTTTGCTGTACAACACGCCCGTCTTGAAGATTGAACGCTGTAAGGACTGCAGGCATTCCTTGCTTTGCGTGATACAAACACGTATCGAGGCCGATGGCTGCGGGTCGGGCATTGTTCAAGCAAACTTCACTCCGCCAAACCTTGCCCCATGATTGCTCACCGTGTCCTGGAAGACTTGCCGTTGGAGTATGACCAAACACCACGGTTCGCTGATGGTCAACAGGTTCCGAGACCTCATGAAATTCCTTTCGTATCCACAAATATTCATCTTCTGTTTGCTCATCAAGCGGGAGATTTGGTTTATACCCCGCATGAACCAGTCGCCATTCCTTCAGGACAATATGGAGAGGGAGGGTTTCAATCCATTCGTTATCATCCTTGATTTGCTTCTTCATTGCTTGATGGTCAGGTTGGGTTAATACATTGTTAAATGCATTAAGATACGAAAGAACGGTTGTGTCTCCGCCGTTCTTGATCCAAACCAACAGGTCTATGTTCGGGTCTTGGAGCCCCTCAAGAGAGAAGTTTTCAGCCATCATGGCCTCATGATTTCCTTTGACGCAGAAGATTTGTTCATTCGTTCGTGCAGTGTGGACAACTCCGTATGAGTTTGGACCTCGGTCAATAAGGTCGCCGAGTAAAACCACTCGGTCGTTTTCCCCAAGATTCAACTCGTCAATGAGAGAAATAAAACTTTGATAGAATCCATGAATATCTCCGATGACCCACACGTTTGCGCCATCGTCCAATGCTGTTTGCAACTGCATTTCAATCGCTTCATTCCTCTTGTAATCCATCATAAAAACCCACCATAATATCACTCCTTCAAGAGTATATTAACACCTTAATCGTCGGTTGCAATTGCGACTCAAATCAGCGATGGTTTAAGGAAGGAGAAGACAAACCTCACCTCATGCCTCTTCTCTCCCAATGGGTACGGCAGCGACCATGGTTGGCTGCTGGCTTGGCCGGAGCAGCCAGCAGTGTTGCTGGCCTTGCTGGAGGGGTAGCGGCTGCTGCCGGCGCAGTTGGAGCCATGACAATGGGGGGCATCCGAACCAAAGCAACCCACCACGAACACCCCTTGCGGCGAAGAATTTTGTCAACCTTGGAGGCGCACCCCGGCTTGTGCTATCGTGAATTGCAAACTGCAATGAGTACCGCCAATGGAACCCTGAGGCATCATCTTGATGTTCTGCAAACCCGCAAGTCGGTCACGATTCTCCCAGTGAACGGACGAACATGCTATTTTGCAGGAGCACCAAGTCAGATTGAAGTTCTCCGTAGCACAGTGATCGGGGAAGAGAGAATGGCACAAAGTCTCCCGATTGGCCTTTCCCTTGTACAACGCTTAATCCTAGAGAACATCGAACGGGAGGGCGTTCCTCGGTCGCAAGCCGAGCTTGCTCGGCGCCTTGGAAGAACTCGAGCTACCGTGCACAGCGCTGTAAAGGTACTACGACGCCGAGGGATTTTACGCGATGACAAAATTGAACTCATGCCCCATATTGACCTTGACATGTGCTGGCAGCCGCACGGTAGCGTGGATTACGAATGGAAGGACGAACGAAGGACGGCGTGACCGCTGCTTTGAATTTCTTTTGAAATCTATCGCTTGAGCGGCATTTACTGCATAGACTTCAAAGGCTCTCGCCATTGGCTTCCCTTCGGTTGTCAACATGTTCTCGGTACGAATGGTCGAACTTCCCCTACCCTCGACCGACCGCGAAGTTGATGCGCTCGTTGAATGGATTACCGACACGCTTTGTCTGGTCCGAAAACGAGGCGATGCAATGGCTGACAACGGCAGAGCTGGGCCGGTCCACCGACTGTTGCGAGACCATTTGTTTGGTCAACCCAACACCGCTTGGGACGCTCAAATGTTGGCTGATGAACTCGCCTTGATGCCGGCATCGCTCAACCATCACCTCACACGGCTTGTAGAGAGTGGAATCGTAGGCTATACCAACGAAGGGAAAGGATGGCGTCGTTATTTCTTAAGAGGTGGTTCATTGAGCAATGCAGTGGCCTTTTTCCAACAAAATTGTTCGCTTGTCCTCCATCAACGAATGGCCGCTTTGGAACCGTATTGGAAGCGAGCAGGTGAACCGATGGAAGTGGAGCTTCCCGAACCTGAACATGCTTCATTCATGCTTGGTCTAACCGACCATCGACCAATACCGAACGATTCCAATGGAACCGTACTTTCACATTGGATGAGTGACTTTGGGATGCTCGGTGAGCGTCCAGGCCAAGAGATCGTAGCGGACTCGTTATCCGTTCGCTTGATGACAACGCTGTTGGAACGAGATCTCCCCCTCTCTCTTGACGAAGCCGTTGAATCCCATGGAGGACAAAAGGCTCGCATAGGACGGATTTTAGACCGTTTCAGAGCGTCGGGCATGGTAGAGAGGGTTGCCCGAACCGACCGGTTAAGCGTCGCATTATGGACGGCAATGACCACACAATATCAACGCCGAGGAGAGGATTGGATGTTGAGAAAAGGCGGATTCCAACGTTTGCTTAACAACAAACAGCAGAACAACCTACTGGATTCATTGAAGAAAGGAAACCTCAATGTTGATGACGTTGGAACGCATTTAAACACCATGGAGGCACGAGACCAAATGCTTCTTCTGAACCTACTCGGCGGTCGTCTTCCGATGGGATACCGACTCTCAGGGCCCTCCCCCCAAGCCATACAACGACGCGTTCAGGAACGCATGGACCGGGTGCTTCGGAGAATGGTTCGAGTCGCCAACTTACTCGATGAAGCCCTTGAAACCTCAAGAGTTGAGGGGAATCCATGACCGAGCACATCCAACCCGCCCCTGGGCCTTGGGACGGTGACGCTCGTCCACTTTTTCTGGCACCGATGTCAGGAGTTTCAGATCTACCGTTCCGGTTGCTGTCAAAGGAATGCGGTGCGGACGTGACCATCACGGAGTTTACAAATTCCACGGCACTCACCCGAGAAGCCGCCACATCATGGCGTCGCATGGAAACCCACGATACCGAAGTCCCCTTTATTCCTCAAATCTTTGGAGGCGACCCCGGAGACATGGCGACTGCGGCTGAAATGCTTGCACCAAGTGCTGACATCATCGACCTCAACTTTGGTTGCCCTGCTCCAAAGGTAACCAATATTTGTGCGGGGGCCGCCCTCATGGGCGAACCAGAACGGTTGGTTGGGATGGTGGATAATATCGTTGAACGTGTAGATACTCCGGTGACGGCTAAAATGCGTCTTGGAACCGGCAGCGGTCATAACAACGCGACGGAACTGTGCAAGCGTTTGGAGGAGGTAGGAACTCAGCGCCTCTGCATCCACGGACGAACCCTTCGCCAGAGGTATACAGGTGTTGCAGACTGGACTTCAATCAAACAAGCAGTGGAGGCAGTGGAGGTCCCGGTCATTGCGAACGGTGACGTTGTAGATGCCGCTTCGGCTGCAGCATGCCTGGAGCAAACGGGCGCTGCAGGACTCATGGTTGGCCGAGGTGCAATCGGACGCCCGTCTGTATTTGCCGACATCAAAGTGGGACTCGGATGGATGAAGGAGGAGGATTTGCCTTGGATTGCCTCCAATGAGGGATGGTATGAATTGGATGATGTCCAGCAATCGTTTGCATCACGAAGATGGTGCTGGGACCGCTACATCGATTTGTGTGAGGAAACCGTCGGCATTCAAGCTCGTTGGATGAAGCGTCATGCGATTGCTTTCACCAAAGGGTTGCCCAATGCAAAGAAGGTCAGGAACATCATGCACGAACAAAATACGCCCAAAGCAATGGCTGATGCGATAAGCACGTACTTGGCTAACGGAGTGTAACACTCAGAAGGTGGATTCCCAGTCTTCAAGGTCGTTGGCTTCTGCCCACGCCTCATCGGTGGTTTCTCCACGAACCTTGAGGACTTCACGGGCGAGGAGCCAGTAAATCAAAGCGAGTGAGCGACGACCCTTGTTGTTCGCTGGAAGAGCGATATCAACGTTTCGAAGGTGGTTGTTTGCATCAACAATACCGACGATTGGAAGGCCGGTAGCAACTGCTTCACGAAGTGCTTGCTGGTCTGCAGCAGGGTCAGTAACGAACAAGACATCCGGTTCAAGGTAGGAGCGGAGAGCAGGGTTGGTCAAGGATCCTGGAATAAAACGGCCAACGGCTGAGTGGGCGCCGACTGCCTCTGCAAATTTACGAGCAGGGCGTTGTCCGTATTGGCGGGCGCTGACAATCATAATCGAAGGGGCATCAAAGGTGTTGAGGAAGGCTGCAATGGACCGGATACGTGCGTCGGTGATGTGAATATCAAGAAGGTAAAGACCGTCTTCACGGACTCGGTCGATGAAGCGACCCATATCGGCACTCTTCTGTTGAGTTCCGATGTTGACGGCGCTCTCCTCATAGGCTTCGGCGGAGACTAGCAAACTTCCTTCATCGGACATAATAGACCACAGTAAGCCGCCCACAGACCCCCTGTATTAAACCGCTTCGTCCCAAAAGTGTTCACCGACCTTAGGGTTTTTGAAGGAATCAAGGAGGGAAAAGGTATCAAAAAGAGAACACAGCACGGCATCGTATGGGGGACGAGGGCAAGGAAATGTCAGCGGCTCACGAACCCACAGACCCGAACGCCACCGTTGACGCTGAAGGCTACTGGAAAAGGGAGAATGGAGATTGTTTGCCGGTCAGTGCGAGCGACCTGGAACGTTACACCTATTGCCCACTGTCTTGGTCTCTAGCAGCACATGGCCATGCTGGCCAAGGTGAAGAAATTATCAAGGGACAGGAACGTCACAAAGCGATTCACCACATCTACTCAGAATACCAACACCTGCGAATTCAAACAAAACGCAACTTGCTCATATGGCAGTGGTGGTACGCCATCGTACTCTTATTGGTTGTTGATGCTGTCTTGTTTCGAGGATTCAGCAGCTCAAATTTTGATACCGATGAATTTTCTAAATTGCTCGCGACTTGGGCGTTGTCTTGTCTTGTGGTAGGAATCAGTGCACTGCTCCTCCCTTGGCGGAAGTTCATTGGGATGGAGATTTATCAAGATTCAACCATTCACTTCAGTACCGAGAATAAAGCTGTGGTTGAACCTTATTTTGAACCAAGAGACTTCAAAGGTGGATGGTTCGAAGGTGGGCGTATTGAAGTGGCCTTCTTTATGGCGGCTATCGTCATGGCGCTTCACTCCATTGCACTTCGCTTTGCAAGCGATAAAGAGCAGGCTGCCTATGTTTTTGCCTTCATCGCCATCTGTTGGACGCTCATGGCCTCTATCCAACTGCAGAGAGCCTTAGTAGCCAACAGTAAATCCTTGGACTTAGCAGACGAAAACAACATCGCCATCGGGACCGAGGTCGCATATTCTGACGATGAATCAACCAGTGATTTGCTTGTTGATGGGAAGACTGGACTTAGAGGCCGGCCCGACCAAATCGTCATTATTGATGGCGAATTTATTCCTGTAGAGCAAAAAACCGGAAAGGTACCTAAGCGCCCCCATGATTCTCATTCAATGCAAGTACTGGCCTATGCCCATCTCATTGAGACCACGACGGGACGGGCCCCTCCCTACGGCATCCTTAGATACGGAGAAGAGGATTTGCATGTTATCGATTGGAATGCAAAAACAAAGGTTTCTCTCTTTGAGCGGATCAAGACCATTCAACAAGTTATGGCCCAAGGTGGGGCTGCTCGAAATCATAATCGGCCCGGAAAATGTAAGAATTGTTCGCGCCGCTATGCGTGTCCCGACCCGTTGGACCCGTGATGAACAGCGCCCTGAATTGTCCCTTAGGATTGATAATTGTTGACACAATTGAACAGTTCCCTGAGTGCCGGCCCTAACGATTGACCTTTTTCGGAGAGTGAATATTCGACGCGTGCTGGGACTTCAGCGAACACTTTTCGCACTAATAAGCCCCTTTGGCTGAATTCATCCAATCTGCGGCTAAGCGTTGTTGCGGTGATGGATAATTCACGTTTGAGTTCGTTAAAGCGGACTGGCTTTTGGTGGGTGTTCATAAAATAAAGCATCTCGAGAACATAGGACTTGCCAAGTAAGGCAATCAGGTATTTTCCTGCAGACTGCAGACAGACTGGCTTAACTTCCAGATGTGGTTCCATAACATTACCAAGTACAATTGGTATATCAATCTGCGAGTATCTGCTGAGATACTATCAAGATTCAAGGCATCATCGTAACAACGCACTTCCCTTTGGCTCTGCCCGAAAATGAGCGAGTAAAGGCCCCCTGCCAGCCGGATTGAATGTCTTCTGAATGAAACTCCCATGTGCCGTCAAGAACAGGTTTGATGGTGCCGGCTTGAAGATGGTCTGCAAGGACCCGTAAATCATCTCCACTCGGTGATAAAAAGAGATAGGTCCAAGATGCATTAGCGGCCTGTGCAGCCTTGAATTCCTTTCTCTTTTGTTTCCGCTTCAAAAACAACTTGAGAATCCATGCAGACCCACCAATCCGCCGAATTTCCTCAAGGGTCGGCATCCCTGCAATCGTGACGATGCTTCCTCCTTCTTTGACGATCTCTGCCATGTCCAAGCTTTCAGCAGTAGTGTCAAAGCAGACGTCAAATTTATTGCTGACATCCTTTGAATAGAGGTCTACAAACTTTTGAGATTTGTAATCTACGACTTCATCTGCACCCAAGGATTTGCACATCTCGGCTTTCTCGCCTTTTGATGCAGTGGTCACCACGCGACCTGCTTTGAATACATGCTTTGCAAGTTGGATGGCCAAGGTACCTACTCCTCCTGCGCCCCCAGAGATGAAGATGGAATCACCTTCCTTGAGGCCTGAGGTCTTGAGAACTTGAAGAGCGGTCATACCAACAAGCGGGATTGAAGCGGCTTCTTCGAAACTAATATGTTCTGGCTTCGACACTGCATTCGAGATGTGGGCCACGCAGTATTCAGCCATTGCACCACGGAACCATGGTGTTTTGTTTCCATCGCTTGAATCACCGAAGAGTCGGGCAAATACGGGCTCACCAACTGTGAATGTTCCATCCTCATCGGCTTGTTCAACAACCCCTGCAACATCGTAAGAGATGACGTGAGGGAATGAAGCGACTGGACGAACCATCTTCAAATCTCCACCAAGGAGGGCTTTGTCAACGGGATTTATTGAAGAGGCATGCACTTTGATGACGATGTTTGTTTTTGGGTCAAAGCCGTGCGGGAACGGGACATCTATTTTCTTCAAATTGGCCGGTTTACCGTATTTTGAAAATCCAACGGCTTTCATTGTTCTCTGATTCGGATGATTGCTCATGAAGCGAACGGACTGGCTTCCATTGATAAGGGGATGAGTGGCGCATGTGTCATCTTGTAACAAAGTTGTAACCTGTGTGCTAATAACAATCTGGTACTTAGAAGAGAACATGACCCAAGAACAGAACCTTCGGTTGCAATCGATGTGCGATTCAGGAAAGGCCCATGTCAACGATTTGTTCGTCTTACTGTCGAAGTCGAAGATGCTAAACATCCTGTATGTTCTCAATTGCAATCCAGAACCCTTGCGATTTTCGGAGGTCAAAACAAGAGTGAATTCTTCCTCCACAACGGTGGCCCGCAGGCTCAGTGAGTTGGAAGCCCATGGGTTGGTCACGCGAACTGTTTTTCCCACCGTTCCGACCACGGTTCAATACGCACTCACCAGCGACGCAGTGGCCTTGAAGCCCTGCCTTGAATCACTCTTTGACTGGGTGCTTAATCGGGCTGATGGACTACCGGCTGTGCAGGAAAAAATCTCCTGATTGATCCGACCAGCAGCCTTTCGGGCAAAAGAAGCAATATAGTTCAATCTTGAGCCTTTCGTATGGAAATTGTACCGTTGGGGAAAAAAGACATCTCGGCGGTGTGGGAAATCAATCAACAAGGCCTACCAGGGACCGGAGAGGTCACCCATCAAGAAGTGGAAGCTTTGCTTGAATTGGCTTCATTTGCAGTCGGTATCTTTGATTTGGAAGAACTGCTTGGTTTTGTGATTTGCATGCCCCCAGGAACACAATATGCAAGTTTGAATTATTCTTGGTTCAACGAACGTTACGATTCGTTCGTTTATGTGGACCGTATTGCAGTCTCAGAGCAGCACAGAAACAAGAGCATAGGGGCACATCTGTACGACTTCGTTGTAGAGGCTGCCATGAACATCAATGCCCCAGTCGCAGCAGAAGTGAGCCTAAAGCCTCCTAACCCTGGTTCAATGCGATTTCATTCAAGGTTTCAGTTTGAAGAGGTTGGAGTACTTCATCACGATTCCAAATCGGTTACCATGTTAATGCGACCAGCTGATTCGTGAGACCTTCACCAAGCCGAATCACGAGCACTCTTCGACAAGAGGGTATTGCATGCAGGTGTTGGTCACGGTGACGAGAATGTTGAAGTTATCTTGAATCGTTCCAAAGGTGCTTTCTCCCCATCCACGGGCTTTGACGTCAAGCTCCCATTCTCCGTATGCAAACCTCGGGTTTGGCGAGAGCCGCTCTTCAAGTGGAGAGGAGTCTTCACTCACGTCTTGTTCCCATACAATGTTTCCATCAGCATCAGTTAGAGTCGCACGGACATAGCGGGTGGTATTGTCCGATGGAAGGGTATCGGAAAACGAAAAACTCGCCTTGAAGTAAATACGAACCTCTGTCGTAGAGCCATCAACGAGGAATGTGGAACGGTTGGTGAATTCCTCAAAACTCACGACGTTGAAGGTATGGGCTACCTCAACCTTGGTATAATCCAGACTTTCATACGCCTCAGGCCTCAAATTCTCCACGGTTTCTCTTGCCGCAATCAGACTCAAGCATCCGGACATTGAACAAAGCAGGGCTGTTAACAACAACGCCATTACCCTACCTTGCTGCCTCATCATGCCTACCGAAGATGATGGCCCCTATCAAATCCGCGACCGAGTGTTTCCGCTGAGTTCAAGTGGATGAAGGCCAAGCGCCCGATGTCTGAATGAAGCGAGCACAAGGCCGAGCTACGGCGATGACGAACCCTATGAACGCTGACAGACGCTCAACCAAACCGTGCTCCACAGGTCCCACATTCATCGGCTTCCGGAGGTAGGTCTGCGCCACAAGCACCGCATTCGGCAGACGGGTCAGAAACCTCTTTTTCAGTTTCATCCTTCTTGCGTTGACGTGCACTTCGGCGACGAACAGGTTTGCGTGCTTTCGCATCTTCTCGCTGTTCCTCAGCGGTCTTGGTCGATCCGGATAGAGGGAGATCATCATCATCAAAGGAGAAGTTAGCCGTAGCTTCAACCACTTCATTCCCCGCAAGGGCGGAATCGGTGAGCGTCATGCCGACCGTAACCTTCTCACCAGGCAGAACGCCTTCTTCTCCGGTGATTTCGAACAAGCGCTCGCGGATGCTAGCATCCGACGCACTCAATTCCCCATCGTCCGCGTCCAATGAACGCAATTCACCCTTGGAAGCAAGGATGGCCTCGAGGTCGTGGTCAGGCGATTCGTCCCGAGACGATTTGAGTGTTGTGACGACTTGAGATTTGTACTCTTCAACCTCCTCGTCTGTCATTTCTTCGAGAGCAACTTCGTCCGCATGGCGACGGTCATATGCCGCCTCAACCTCAGCCTCGGCAGCCTCAATATTAGCATCCCATTCTTCCTCGAGGTGTTCTTCATCAAATCCGAATTCCTTGACCGTCTCAGCAAAGTTCTGAGTTCCAGTAACGATCCTGTCTTCATCTTCTTCCTCAGGTAGGGCAACGGTTTCCTTGACGGTTTCCTTTCGCTCTTTGCGTTGCCGTTGTTCAAAGAAGGACGAAACATCTTGTTCTGCACCACAGTATGCACAATTGTCCAGCAAGTCAGGAATTGATTCGCCGCATTCATGACAGTCGTGGAACTGGCTTCGAGCCTTCTTGAGATTAAAGGAGCAGTGTGGACAGCGATCTTCTGTTCCTTCCAGCTCTCCGTCACAGGCAGGGCAGTAATCAAAGATGTCGCGCTCAACTTCTTCTTCACGCTCTCGGGTAAGAAGTACGGCAGCAACCAAAACTCCAACGAGAATGAGCGCTCCAATTCCAAACAGCGTCATGGTTCCTGCATCTGAGGAGGACGAATCGTCTGCGGTGTCGGCTGCAGCCATGGTTGCAAAGGACATGGTGAAGAGGTCAGCAATACTGGTTTCTTCTGGAATAAAGCGAACGGTAGTCATCGCTGCTGTTGCTGTGAATGTACACGAAAGCGACACGCGATCTCCTCGCACAGCAACCGTCGTCGCCACCGTGGAGAGGATGTTTCCTGACCCATCATCACATGAGAAATTAGCGCTACCTGTTTCTTTGCTCGTCATGTTGATTGAAAGGGTATATTCGGCGCCGTCTTGAAGTGGGCTTGCAGCAGGTGCATTATCAGCATCTACAACGCTCAAAGAAGCGTATTCCCAGCTCAATTTCAATTTTGATTCGACCTGTGCAGAGGTTGAAAACTTTGAATTCTGCTTGTTGTCGTCCCAACTGCCCACTGCAGCAACCCAATTGCCGCTGAACAATGCTTCGTGCTCTCCCAGGTTGGTTGGTAGACTGACGGTCCATGTGAGAATCTCTCCATCGGCGAGGGTGATTTGTGGCGATTGGCCGTTAATCCCGTCGAAGGTGTATTCGATGTACCCTCTTACCGCCTTATCGCCAGTGTTGGTCACCGTGATGCGCCATTCAACATCATCGCCCGACTGAACGGTGCACGCAGTGCATAGAGGCGGGTCGACGTTCACGTCTGGAATCGGAGAAATGGTGAGCATGCCCGAGGCTTCGTCGTTATCGGTGGACTCTTGTTCAAAACCTGATTCCCCAAATGGATTAATTCGCGCTGTGACCACGTGATCGCCATCAGGGAGTGAACCGATAGTGGACGAATTGAGTTCAGCCGAGAACGCTTGTTCCGCATAGCCAGTTCCTATGATTTGAACGGTAAACGGAGCGCCCATGACAACACCGCCAAGCGGGTTGTTGATTTCAAGAACCATTGGGATGTTTGCAGGTCCGGTGCCATTGGTACGGACGATGGTCCCGGACACCATCCAAGGTCCTTCGAGGGCTTCAGGGTCACTTTCAACCGTCAGACCGTCTTTGAACGATAGGTCCATTCTGCTTGAGACGACCAATTGAACGGTTTCTGTTTTTCCAGTTTCGGACGCTTCATATATTGAATTGTCAATATCCGGTGTTGCCTCAATCAAGTGAATGCCGCTGCTTGGAGCGATTATTGTTGTGTTAACCCAAGCAGAGGACCCAGCGGTCAGGGCTGGGGTGGAAAGTATAACATCTGCGGATTCTGGAACGCTGAGCAACAGATTGCTGCCTGCCGCATCAACCGTACCTGAATTCAATACAAGAGCCGAAAAATCAATGACATCTCCAGAATAAACCGGTTGTGACTGGTCAACTGAAGCGGAATCAACCCGAAGATTGGGCAGACCCTGTACCGTGAACTCTTCGTTAAATTGGACCGGTGTGTCGCCTCCAGCACTGAATTCAAACCAAACCTTTTGCACGCCTTCTGTCAATCCGTTCCACGTAGCACTTACCGTTGTAAATTCTCCACCAGTAATGGTAATTTCATCTTGAAGAAGACGGTTTTGAGGGGAAATGGAGTTCTTGTAAAACGCAACCTGTACGTTGAACGCATCGCTTTGAGCACTGTTGTACAGGCCGACTTCGATGTCAACTGAACCCCCCATGACTGGGTTTTGTGGAGTCAGTGAAAGTTGAGTCGCAGACGATTGAACTCCTCCGCTATCACCGGCTTGAACGGAGAGCGGAATTAAACCGACCAATAACAAGGCTACGATGATGGCGGCCTTCGGCGTTCTCTGCATGGATAACTCTTGCACATGCAAAGCACTTGAACCCATCTCTTCTTGACCCGTTTAAGCGCAGTGCTTCTTCACAGAATATGAATGCGGGAGGGTGTATGAAAGCCGGAAAGGGTGAAGGAACGCAAAATCGGAGGGGAGGATTGAAGGACAATCGCACCTGTCGTGAATGCATGGGACGGAGTTATGTGGGCATCTTGCTTGTGCTCACCCTCCTCGCTGGGACTGTCCCATTGCCGCAGCAAGGAGAAACCATGCTCCTCAATGACGCCATTGCGCCCCTTGAAAGCGGTACATCGAGTCTTTCAATCGCCTTCTCAAACGGACCATCGCAAGACGACGAGATCACTGGGCTCCAAACGCTGACCTTCAGTTTGACTGGAACGGGTACGCTGGATTCTCTTTTGCTCGAAATTACCGATGATGATACCTCGATATCTCAACCTGATTGGAGTACTGTGATTAATTTGACCGAGACCCCTTGGATGTACCCGTTTGACAGCACCGATTACACCAACGGAAGTTACACGTTACGGGCAACGGGCTGGGACAGTGATGCAGAAGCAAATACGACCACTCTATCCGGCTCCTTCAATATCACAAATCAAGTTCCCGTGATTACCATCTTCACCGCACTCAACCCAGATGCGGGTGGCGGCACTTCGATCAGTGACCGTGCGTGGTTCAACATCCCAAGCCAGGGAACCATTGCTTTCCGTTGGGGTGCAAACGATGACGACTTGAAACAAGCAACACTCACGACCGTCCCCGGCCCTGGAACCCCTGCAACCGATGGGCCAACATCGCTTGCCTATGGATGGGATTGGGCATCGGGTAACATGCCGGAAGGCACATGGTCACCCCGACTCACCGTGTACGACCAATCCGGACTTTCCAATACCTCAACCCTTCACATCGGGATTGACCGAACAGGGCCGACCGTTGGAACCATCACCGTTGGGGACGGTTCAACGTGGCACCGCTCAGGGAGCATTACCCTAAGCAACATCATGAGTTCAGCGAACGACGGTCAAGGCTCCGGGGTTGCGAGCATCCAATACATGGTCGCTGGGGCGTCATCATGGACGACCACGACGAGTGATTCAGTGACGCTCTCCTTTACCGAAGGAACCCATGAACTCATGGTTCGGGCCATTGACCGAGTGGGGAATGTTGGGGCAAACCAAACGATTGACATCAACGTTGATGAAACTGACCCTGTGCCGCTTGGATGGACGGTCGATGAACTTACAACCAGCAGAATTGGACCAGCAAACGTTTCCTTTAGCGCAGAAGACCTTGGTTCAGGGATGGATAATGTGTCATCCTACATTCAATACGGATTTGATTCCAATGGCGTAGGCCAAACTCCCGATATTTCTGGCCGATGGTTGAATTTGGGAGTCAATGGACTTGACGGCCAAATCGGCCTCTCCAGTTGGGTTACAAAATCGCGCCAGCACATCATGCTCAGGGCGTTCTTACAGGATGAGGCAGGCAATACCTACACCACAGAAGCATCATCCTTCCAGATCCTCCCTGGATTGGACCTCTATTGGAACGCAAGCCAAACAAACCTTGACCGCTTGGTTGTACGCCCGGGTGAACAAAACGGAAACATCACCATTACAAGCGTCCTTGAGTCAAATCAGGATTATCCTGGGAGCATCATCGTTCGCTTGGAGTCCGCACCTGCTGACCGCTCATCGACGGTTGAATGGACGGTCATGGAAACTCGAAATTTGCCCCTTGGAACACTATCAAACAGTACCGAAACCGTGACCTGGCATTATACCGTCCCTACATCAGGCCAATTTGATTTACGACTTATCATTGACTTCGCCAACGTCATTGATGAATTTGATGAAGGCAACAATGCGAATTATCTCGTCGTTACCGGAGCGTCTCTTGATGCCCCAGGAACGGTCCCTTCATTTGCCCCTTCATTGCTCCTCCTCATCCTCGTTGGGTTTGGAATCTCCTTGCTCCAACGCAAGACAAGGGATTGAAAAGAGAAGGCAGGCAGGGTGAGCCATGCGACAGTCCCTACCACGGGTACCCAAAGACCGCATTGCGGTCATCATTGGAGCCAAGGGTGAAACAGCGAGAGCCATTAAGAAGGCTGCAGGCTGTAAAGAGTTCAACATTGATTCTGACAGCGGAGATCTGGAAGTTCTTTGGGGAGCAGCTGGCTCTTACGACCCTGTAAAGGCCATGAAACTCCCCGATGTGGTCAAAGCAATTGGCCGAGGAATGGCCCCGAATGCCGCCGTTACCCTTTTGCAAGACGACCACTTTTTCGAACTCGTTGACCTCCGAGATTTCGTCGGAAAGCGTTCCAACCAACAGCGTAGAATTCGCGCACGAATCATTGGCCGAGAGGGGAAGATTCGAAAACTCATCGAGAATCTCACCCAAACCCAAATCAGCATCTACAATTCAACGGTGGTCCTGGTTGGAGAAGAAGGTGGATTGTATTCTGCCCGCCATGCGATTGAAATGCTAGCAGGTGGCTCTGAACATGGCAGTGTCATCAGTTTCCTTGAACGAGACCGGAAGCGAGCACGCCTTGAATCAAAGTCGCTCGATGCATTTGAAGAGCGGGAAGACACGCAGCGCCCAACATCTGGCTTTGACAGCCTTGTCCCCGGCCTTGCTGAAATATCAGAGAGCAGAAATCACCGTAGAATGCGAGCAGCACAGGTTGACCCTGAGGACGGTGACGCCGTTTCCAACATGATGGAACTGGCTGAAGACGAAACCGTCAATTGGGAAGAAGAATGATCAGTTCCATTCTTCAGGGAGTTCAATTTGTTTTACATGGGATACATCCATGTTAAGCACTTCATACATAGCCTCTGCAAGGTCTACATCAAGGTTGTTTTTCTGCCCCCATTCAACCAGACGAGTCACGTCCCTCACGAGGAATTCTTGCGACTTTGGATGGCTTTCAACCACGCCTTGCCCCACATCAATCACTTTTGCACGACCGTCGTGCCAGAGAATGTTGTAGGGTGAAAAATCTCCGTGAACCAAGTTCGCTTTCTGCCAAGAAACGGCTAGAAATTCGATCAAGTCATTGTAGACAGACTGCGGGTCATCCACGAGGACATCACGTAGTTTTGGGGAAGGGGATTGTTCGGTGCCAAGATAATCCATAATGAGGACATTCTTGTGGATGCCTCGTGGAAGTGGAACGTTCAATCCCCAACGAGCCAAGCGAGTGAGGTTGCGATGTTCTTTACGAACCCATACCTCGACGAGGTCTCGATGCTTTCTTCGCAAACCTGTGAACCGTGGGTCGCCTTCTATGTATTGAACGAGGTTCTTGAAAACTGCGTTCGAAGTGTGAAAAATTTTGACGGCAACAGGCTCCCCAGAGAGACTTGTCCCGTGAAATACATGCGCTTCTTTCCCGCGTGCAACTGGGAAGTCAAGTGTGTCAATAACGCCGGTCTTCATCAATTTGTAAAGGGCCATGAGTGTCAACCGGTCAAACACTTGGTCGAACACACGACGGTCCACCCAATCAAAGGAACCCGTGCCCATAGCGCCTTGGATTTTTTCTTCGATGTCTCGGAACATTGAGCTGTAACGCTTTTCCTTCATCCAAGCGTACTTTGAAGATTTTTCTTCCAAGTCACGAACAAATTCGTTTTGCTCTTTCCGTTCAAAATCCGAGTCCAATTGTTCTTCTCTGGACCGTTTCTTATCCACCTTGAGAGGACGTCGTTTCCGCGATTGACGACGGGCGAGTTCTTCCCAATCATCGTCCTTGGCCATGCTGGCACCTCATTGAATCAAGTTCATGCGAAGAGGGCGTCAATGTCATCATCGTCATCGTCGTCGTCATCACTGCTCTCTTCCTCTGGAAATTCCTCTACTGGAGCAGCAGCAACTTCAGGCTCTGAATCTTCCTCAACGGCTTCTTCAACGGCTTCTTCATCATCAGAAAAGAGGTCGTCACTGTCATCAGCATCATCAGCAAAGAGGTCGTCACTGTCATCAGCATCATCAGCAAAGAGGTCTTCAGGTTCTTCTTCCGCGGGTTGAGCCACTTCTTCGGAGGGGGAACCTGCTGAACTGAACAAATCGTCGTGTTCGTCATCATCATCATAGCGGGTGCTCATACCAAACATATCCACATCGTCGGGCAGAACCCCTTTTCGTGAGAGATACATGGCCTGAGTTTTGGTGTAGCGGTGCTTCACATCAGCCTTTGAATCTTGGAAATCCCAAGGCCAAACGATGATGAGGTCACCTTCACGAACCCATTGACGGCGACGCATCTTTCCGGGAATCCGAGCCATACGGGTTTCACCGTCAGCACAGAGAACGGTCACACGACGACCTCCTAGGATTTGTGAAGCGAGAGCAAACATTTCGTTCACTTTCTTATTCGGCATTTTGACACGGATCTTACCGTCGCTTGAGCCTTCAGGATTCTCAAGACGTGCGAGTTCTTCGACGTCTACTTTTTCCTCATGTCTACGACCCAATCAGTCTCACCTGTCTGCGCTATCGGCCTACCCTTCTTGAAGTCATCACCCCAAGAAGGTGTTTTGGACGCCTGCGGAAGGGATTCACCAAGCCCCAACGAGGGCATTGGCTGCTGATTCACACAATGCAATAAGCTGCCCTGCGCCGACACCAAAGTAAATTGTTGAAGCAACACAGGCGACGATCGCTAAGCGGACTGAAGACCCTCTCGGAAGCGGTCCTTCACGGCCTTCCTCTGGTTCGTTGAAGAACATCACCAAGCCCACTCGGAGGTAGTAGAAGACTGATATTGCTGAATTGATAACCATGATGAGGGCAAGATACCAAACCCAGTGAATCTCGCTGAATGTAATGCTGCCTGAGGCGCCTGATTCCAAGAGGGCTGCTTTGACGATACCCATGATTACGAGCAGTTTCGAGAGGAATCCAGCAAGAGGTGGAACACCAGCCAGGGACATCATGAAGATGAACATAGCAACAGCGAGGAAGGGTTCGCGCTTGACCAAACCGCCCAACGATTCGAGGGTATGACCACCGTTTTCGGATTCAAGTAGGGAGAGCACCAAGAAGGCTCCAAGTTTGAAACAGACCAGTACAACAAGGTGGAACATCAGTGCAGTAACGACTGCAAGTGCAGCAGTTCTGCTCGCATCGGCATGGTCAACCTCCCAGTTCAAAGCCCCGATTGCTGTAATCGCAGCCAGCATGTAACCCGCATGGGCAACCGATGAGTAAGCGAGCATTCGCTTCGGATTGGTAGAGCCAAGGGCGGCAAGGTTCCCCCAGGTCATGGTAACGACGGACAAGACGGCCAGAGCGACAAGCCATACCGTTGTACCGTCCTCCATGCCTTCTGGGGATGCAACGACCAAGAGAATACGTAGAAGTCCTACAATTCCCATGGCTTTGCTCGCTGTGGCTAGGACACCTGCAACAGGGCCGGGTGCTCCAGCGTAGGCGTCAGGTGCAGCAAAGTGGAACGGTGCAGCACTGACCTTGAAACCAAAGCCGACGAGAAGCATTCCAAGCGCTGTGAGCGGTAGAGGGTCCATTCCTGTAGCGTTGAAGTGCGCGGTGAGTTCTTCGAATTGAAGGGAGCCAGCCCACAGGTAAAGCAGGGAAAGACCGTAGAGGCCAACACCGGATGCTACCGAGCCGACGATGAAATATTTCATTCCTGCTTCAGAGCCTTCCTTGGTTTCTTTCATGAACGCCACGAGAACATAGGTGGAGAACGACGCCAGTTCAAGACCGATGAACAACAGGAACAGATCTTGGGCTAAAGCCACGACTGACATCCCAAGACCGCAGGTCATGAGCAGGATGTAGAAGTCGACTTGGCGACGATTGTTGTAGAGGCCTGAGACACTTCGGTCCTTACGACTGGTCGCTGGAAGGCGGTCAATCGATGCGATCGAAGCCAGGGCAAGAGCGCCGTAGAAAATTAATTCAAACAAGCGACTGAATTCGTCAACTTTCAGGAGTTCATTGGTACCTGACGCGATGGTTTTGGTTTCCATTCCACCGATAAAAGAGATGGCTGCGAGGATGAACGCCATCACAAAGAACACGGATGCAAAGATTCCAGGGAGACGAGGGTCACTGTCTAACGTTCCACGCTTTCCACCAAACAACCACGGGATTCGAACTTGAGTTAGCGGGATTCGGAATTTTGCATCTCCGAGATTGGGTACAATCATCAGTGTGAACAGTCCAATGACAAGAACAAATTCTGGGGCTAAGGCCGTTACAAAACCTTCTCCAAAGGGTTCGATTACATCATCCATATCAGACACCTCCGTTCAAAATTGGAATCAACAACTGCTCAAAGAACCCAACCGTCCATCCGTTCATCATGTCCAAGGCAATCCAGGGCATGATTCCGAAAAGGATGGTAAACGCAGCCATGATGACCATGGAAATCTTCTCCGAATCTGCAATGTCTGGAACGGGCTCACCGTGAAGACTGGCAGGAGGTTGGGTGTCATCCCCGCCCTCGAAGATGGTTCGTTGCATGGACCACAGGTAGTATGCTGCAGTGATAGCAAGAACGAAGGCAGGACCAACCATCCAGAAAACACTCCAGTTCTCTGCTGCAAGGAAGTGCCACAAGGCGAGGAACATCATCAGTTCTGCGACGAACCCAGCGAGGAGCGGAAGGCCGAGAGAGGCCATCCATGCGAACATCATCGATGTTGCGAGCCAAGGTGAGTGCTTGGCCATACCTCGCATGGCCCCGATCTCCATGCTGTGATAGTGATGCTTGAAGGCACCACAAACTGCGAAGAGCATGGGGCTGATGATTCCGTGAGCGAACATCATGAAGAGCGCGGCTGCCCATCCAAGAGGTTGCATGGTCGCAATACCGATGAGAATAACACCCATGTGGGACACAGAGGAGTAGGCAACCATTTTCTTGAGGTTGGTTTGGCCAAGACAGACGACTGCTCCCCAAACGAGTGAGACCATTCCGAGTGCAAGAAGCCAGAATTGGAAGAACTCCGCTGCATGAGGGAACATGGCAAGAGGTAGACGGAACATACCGTAAGCACCCATCTTGAGCATGACACCGGCAAGCAACATCGAACCGCCAGTAGGTGCTTGAACGTGAGCGTCGGGCAGCCAAGTGTGGAATGGAACGGAAGGGAGCTTAACGAGGAAACCGATCATCAGCATGACGAAGAGAACCTTCTGCATGCTTTCACCGAGGAACCACATTCCGCCTGCGTTTTCAGCTTGTGAGTGACTGATGAGTGTTGGAATGTCAAACGTTCGACCGGTCCACGTACCTGAATAGGACAACGCAGAGTCGGGTTGCAAGAAGTACATGGTAACCAATCCAAGCAACATCACGACCGACGCGGTAAAGGTGTAGATGAAGAATTTTTGAGAAGCGTACTTGCGGTCTTTTCCACCCCATTTGAGGATGAGGAAGAACATTGGAATGAGTGTTAACTCCCAGAAGACATAGAACATGAACAAGTCCAAAGCGACAAAGACGCCAATCAATGCACCTCCCATCATGAGTATGAGTGGGAAGTACACGGATGCGTTCTTTTCATTCCACGTAGCAACGATGGTAATGGGCAACAAGAAAGTTGTCAGCCATACCATTGGGAAGGAAAGAGCGTCCATACCGACACTCCAATGGATTCCCAGTGCTTCGATCCATTCATAACGGAATTCAAAGTTAAACGAACCGAAATTCATCGTACTCCAGTCGCTCATGTTGTCCATTTGTCCGAAGAACATCATGGTGGTCACGCCGAGCATGATGAACGAGACGATGAGAGACACCATACGAATGGACGGACCCAATTTTTCACGGGCCGCATTGGAAGTGTTTCCGATGAACATGAGCAGAACGATGCTGCTGATCAGCGGGAGTCCAACAAGGGGTAGCGAGATCCAATCAATTCCTATGTTCATGCAACCACCCCCCAGATGAGGCCAAAGAGAACGAGAGTTCCAACCGCAGCCATCAGAATGTAATCACGGGCAGAACCGGTGGTCAAAGCCCGTAGTTTCGTAGAGAGTTGTTGTGAAGTGCGCTCAATTGTCTTGATGGTTCCGTCAATCACGCCCGAATCTGCTTCTGCTGCTTTGAAAGAGAAGGCCGCCACAATCTTCAGCATGGCCATGTCGTAGTAGTGGTCGAAGTAAAGGCGGTTGCTCAATGCTGTAGCAAGTGTGGATTCGCTCAGGGCAGAGTTGTCCCAATGGTAGCGCCCTTTGACGGCGGCATTGAGTGCAAGAACAGGAGCGAACCACGGCTTGGCTGCTTCACCGTCATCCAGTTTACCGCCGTACAATGACAGAGCAAGTCCAGGGCCTACGATGGCGCCAAAGAACAAGGCAACGTAAGAGAGAATGAAGAAGAACGAATCGTGGTTTGCAAAGGCGTGTTCCATCTCGTAGAGGAATCCATCGAGCAGGGAATCGTGGAGCAGTTCTCCCTTGGACTCAGGAGCCCAGTGTGTGAAGCCCATGCTTGCTAGAATGATTCCTGACAGCGTGATGAAGGTAAGAAGAAACAGCGGCGTCTTGATCCAAGTATTGGTCGGCCCAACATGTGCTGCAACCTCTCCTTTGGGAGAACCTGCAAAGGTCTTGAGCCACATTCGAGACATGTAAAACCCGGTCATTCCAGCGCCGAGAAGGACGCAGAGAGCTGGATACATGAAACGAGGGTCATCAAGAGCAACTCGCCAAGTGTTAGCGATGATTCCTTCCTTGGACCAGAACCCTCCAATGAGAGGGAATCCCATGATGGAAAGTGAACCGACGAGCATGGCTGTTGCGGTAATGGGCATCTTGGAAGCCAGCCCGCCCATGTTTTCCATGGACTGCGCATCGAATTCCTCGTGGTGGTCATCGTGGCCGTGGGCTTCCTCAAGAAGGACACGGCTCAGGGTAAGGTCAAGTTCAGGAACGTTGATTTTGCCGTTGCCGTCAAGATCGATGGCGTTCATGAGTGGTTCCATTTCCCATGGCGGCAGGTCAGCGATTTCTGCGCTCTTGAGAGCTTCTTTGAATTCATAGGTGTCAATTTCGCCAGAACCATCCAAGTCGATTGACGTGAAGAAATCGAAGGCAGATTGGTCTTTTTCTTTGAGGTAAGTCGCCAGCATCAACAATTCCTTGGGGCTTGAGTCGTGATGATGGTCGTCATGGTGCAAATGGTGGTGTGCGTGGTGAACTTCGTGAATCACTGCACCGCTGGCCATAAAGAGCATTCCTTTGGCCATAGCGTGGTTGAACAGGTGGAAAAGCGCAGCGCCAAAGGCAACAACAACAATGCCGTGTTCAACTTCATGCCCTGCACCGTGCCAGTGCAGCGTGTTGGCGAGATAGAGCGCAGCACCAAGTCCAGTGAAGATGTATGCTAATTGTGACATGGTCGAATAAGCGAGGACTTTCTTCAGGTCTGTCTGTACAAAGGCAATTGCTGCAGCCATGACGGCGGTTGTTCCACCGATGGCGGCGATGATGAAGGCAAGGTCGTCCAATTGCCCAAACATGTGTTCGGAGCCAAAGAACGGGAACATACGAGCAACGAGGTACAATCCTGCGTTGACCATGGTCGCTGCGTGAATAAGAGCAGAAACAGGAGTTGGCCCTTCCATAGCGTCAGGCAACCAAACGTGAAGAGGGAATTGTGCAGACTTGCCAACTGCGCCGATGAACATCAAACCAAGGGCCCAAGCCAAACTTGCTGGGTCAACCTTTGCGATGTTGTCATCGTTGAACACATAGGCATAATCGAGATGTCCGTCAAAGAGTGTCCATAGCATGGCCAAACCGACCATGAGGAACACATCACCAACACGAGTGGTGAGGAAGGCTTTCTTGGCGGCGTATGCTGCACTGGGGCGTTCATAATAGAATCCGATAAGCAGGTAGGAACAAAGGCCCATCAATTCCCAGAAGATGAACAACCAAAGGAAGGAATCGGCGAGAACCATTCCAAGCATACCCGAGCAGAACAACACGAATTCAGCATAGAAGCGATGGTTTCGGTTGTCGTTAATGGGGTCGGTATTCATGTAGCCAATAGCGAAACTGTTGATGAGAAGACACAAGAATGAAGCAACGAAAAGAAGCACGACCGTGATGTGGTCAACGTGTACTCCGAATCCAAACACAACCGTGTCGGTTTCATTACCTGAGTTCCACATACTGGATGTGAACCAGGTCCAATCGGTGAACTCGCTCATCGAATCAAAGCTGCCGATGAAGTCCTTGATGAGCCAGAGGGATAGAAGGAGGCTGGCCCCCATGATGACGAGAGCAATCAATCCACCCTCCTTGACATTGTTCTTCCAAAAGGGATTGCCGTTGAAGATTTTCCCAAGGAAGAGAATCACTGGGAAGGCCAACATGGGCAAAATGAGGATAAGAGGTGCGTATTCAATCGCACTGCTGTGAATAATTACTTCGGAACTGCTTGTACTACCCATCATATCACCTCAGTTCTTTAGGACGTTGATATCGTCCAGTGTAATCGATTCGTGTTGCCCGTACATGGCCAAGAAGATGGCCAGTCCAACCGCAACTTCACTGGCCGCAATAGCGATGGCGAAAATGGTGTAGACCCAACCCGTTGCATCGCCGTGGTGGATGGCTGCAGCGGCAAATTGCATGTTTGCTGCGTTCAGCATCAACTCAATGCACATGAGAACGATGATGGCGTTTTTACGAGTGAAAGCACCTGCAAGTCCAATGACAAACAACAGTGCTGAAAGACCTGAAACCCATGCTGGATCAATCATTCTTCTTCACCTCCAAATTCCCACAAAAGATTTTCCATTCGTTCATCACGAACAAGATAGGCAGCACCCATCATGGCCATAGCCATGAGCAAACCAAGAACGGCCAATGCCAGTCCCCACTCGTTGAGCATTGAATCGGCGAGTCCTGAGGTGGTGGGTGTGCCGGTGCTTGGATTGCTCCAAACCTCATCGTCGTTAACGATGGCGACGAGAATAAAGCCCAGAGCCACGAGGCCAAGACGGGTAAACAATGAAAGGAATTTCATTCAAAGTCCTCCTCAAGAATTTGACGGCGTGTCAGCATGATACCAAACAGCACCACTAAACCTACGCTCGCCAGATAGACAAGAATCTGAATGGCCGCCAGAAATTCTGCACCGAGCAGGATGAAGATTCCAGAGACAGCCATGAAACAGAAGATCAGCGAGAGCATCGAGTGTGCAACCCTTTGTGCGAAAATAAGGCCCAGCGCACCGCCGAGCGTAATCGCAGCAAAAAGGAAGAACACACCGGTTTCAGCAGCACTCGCTATGTCCATCTCAAGCGTCCCCCTTTGCGGCTTCCTTTGCAGCCTTCTTGGCTCGCTTGGTACGTTCCTTAGAAGCACGCTTTGCTAGTTCAGCATCCACGGCTTCTTGGTGTACGCCAGGAAGAACGCGAGTACGGGAGGCATCAAACCAAAGGTCTTGGCGAGTAAAACCGGACATGCCGTCGTACTCGTTGGTCATGAAGAAGGAAGTGAAGCCACAGGACTCCATGCACAGCCCACAGAACATACAGCGTCCAAGGTCAATGCGACCGGAGACGATTTGGTCGTCAGCAGGTCGGAGTTCGTCTTGGGAAACAATGGCCTCTTCTCCTGAATCGTTCCATCGAACCGTTGCAGTATCTCCTGAGAGGTCCAGAACTTCAGCAAAGCGCCATTCGTCAGGCGCATCAGTGTGTGCAGTAACAAGATTGAACTCTTCAAGTTCTGCCTTCACTTCTGGCTTTTCAACCGCCGCATATTTACCGACTTCAAGTTCCATACCTAAGCCACCGTCTTCACCGTCTGCGGAATCCAAAACGTCAACCCGTAGTTCCGTTGTCATGTGAAGGCAATCGTTAGGACAAATGTTGACACACATCTTGCACGCCGTACAGGTTTCCCAGATGACACCAATTCGTCCGTTGTAATTCCCTGGAACGAAGAGCCATGGCTCCATGTCTTCGAGTCGTTCGTAAGGGTATTGAACCGTTTGAGGCTTCCATAGGGTCGGCTTAAGGTCGGAAGTCACGCGGTCAGGAGCGAATTCCTGACGGGAAATATCGTTCATTACAACCGATGATGCAGCACGGCTACGGCTTCCATCGTCTAAAAATTCAGGGTGGCTGGTGTTGTGATAATCACCGAGCTTCTTTCCGAACCGCTTGCCGATGAACGGGAAGGTTCGAAGAGCTGTAATCAGAGTAATCTTAAACGGGTACCAAAATAGGTTTCTAAAATTCGGTTGTGCGTGTGGATGCATTGGCATGGTTTCACCTCACTCCTGCCCCGGGACAACGGTTCCCGCAGGCTCTACTGTTTGCACGTGGAACATTCGCTCCTGTGCAACTGATTTGTCTTCATCGTTGAGATAGATCCAGAACATTCCTATCCAGAACAAGGTTGTTGCTGCTGGTACAAAGAAGGGGATACCAAAGGCGTCCCAAGCCATACCGCCTGCGACGTCATTCTGAGCGGACATGTCATCGGGGTTGAACAGGTAAAGCCGGTACACAAGCGAGAGAACCAATTGAAGTACGGCAAGAGGGAGAAGCATACGCCATCCGAATTCCAAAATTTGGTCGGTTCGAATCCGCGCTAGAGCAAAGCGAGCCCAAACGAACACGATGAGGAAAACGAGCCACGACTTGATGAGCGTCATTATGGCGCCTGGAATCAGCAGATAGAGTCCGCCAAGTCCCAAGAATTCAATCGACCCAATGGTTCCCTGCAGCGGGAGATGCCATCCGCCGAGGAAAAAGTGAGTGAAGAGGAAACAGGCTGCATAGGTGCGTATGTATTCCGCCATAAACAGCATACCAAACCGCATACCACCGTATTCTGTCCACCAGCCTTCAACCAATTCAGCTTCGGCTTCAGGCATGTCGAACGGGACACGCTCAACTTCTGCAATCATCGTGATGAGGAACAGTGCTGCCCCAAGTGGCATCAAGAAGATGTTCCATGAACCAGCAGCATGCTGGAAATGGATGCTTTCGATGATGTTGAACGTCCCTGAGAGAATCGCAACGGATAAGAGCGTGAGAAGCAATGGAATTTCGTAAGCCGTAAGTTGGGCAGCGGAACGAATTCCACCGATCAGAGTGTACTTGTTGTTGGAAGACCATCCAGCGAAGAAGACACCGATTGGAGCGATACCAAAGATGGCGATAGCGTAGAGAATTGAGAGGTCGGGGTTGGTAGCATAGATGCCGCTTGAAAGAGGGATCATACCCAAAATAAGCAGGGTTGATGAAACAATAAGGAACGGAGAGACTTCGAAAATCAATTTATCAGCACGTTGGGGAACCATGTGTTCCTTGACGAGAAATTTCATTCCGTCTGCGACGTTCTGGAAAAATCCTGGAACGATGGTCTTGCCCATCCAGGAACGGTTGTTTACACGGTCAACGGTTGGGAAGTTCTCATCTCGGTTCCCGTATTTCTTGTTCAACCATTTGTTGATGGCTCCTACGGGTTTGCCTGCGCCAAACGGCAGCATGTTCCACCATTCACCGGCAGTAACTCCGTTTTCACCGACCCACAGGGAACGCAGAGCAGTCGTTGCTCCGTATCGGTCTTGCATACGAGCAACAGCCTTTCGTTCAATCCATAGAATGGCGAATTGAGAGAAAAACAGCATCAAGAAGACGATGTTCACTGCTGCAAATGTACCGGCTGCAAATGAGATGCTCGAGGCACTTTCTTCAGCGGCTGTCCCATCCAAGAGCTTGATGATGTTGGAGCGGAATACACCTTCCTTATCCAAGAAGAATCCTACCAAATCGTACTTGTCATCCATCTTATCACCTCAACGGTCGGTTTCTCCAATGCACGGGTCAAAGCTCCCCATGATGGCGGGGATGTCGGCCACTTTGTAGCCAATCATGGTCTTTGCAACGTAAGGAATGGTGATGAACATCGGCGAACGGATGGACAACCGGTACGGGTTTTTACCACGTCCATCGCCACCGCCTTGAATGTAGAACTTGGATGCACCACGGGTGCACTCGTAGTTGGAAAACCCTGTGGCTCCTTCTGGAGCACGGGTTGGGGCCTTTGCGAGAATCATTTCGTCACCGTTGGAATAATTGGTGTTCTTTCCACCAGGGATTTTTTCAATGGCGTCAAGGATCATTCGGCAGGACTGTCGCATTTCTTCCATGCGGACACGGTAGCGGTCGTAACAATCTGCACCTTTGACCGAAGTTGGTTTTTCAACTGCAGGCTCCCAGTCGACTTGGTCGTATACGGAGTAGGGGTGTGCCCAACGAGCGTCGTAGTTCACACCAGCCGCACGAATGTTTGGGCCGGACACTCCGGCGTTGACCATGTCTTCGGCATTGGCGTAACCAACACCTTGGAGGCGAACGAGCCAAATGGTTGATTCGTCCAACATCATTTCGTATTCTTCAATACGCTTCTCGAAGAGCTTCACTTTGGCGACAAGACGGTCGGCGAAGCCAACGGGAATATCTCGCTTAACGCCGCCGATTCGGGGATAGTTGTAATGCATTCGTGAACCGCCAAGTTCTTGAAGCAAATCAAGGAACATTTCGCGGTCTCTCATGCACCAGGTCATCAGTGTGAGGCTGCCGATATCGGGCCCGTAGGCACCGAGCCACATCAAGTGGGATGCGAGGCGTTGGCATTCAGCGGAGATGAGGCGAATGTATTCTGCTCGTTCTGGAACTTCAACTTCCAGCAGGTCTTCTGCTGCATAGATGTAAGAATTGGCCCAGGTCATTGCGCTGACATAGCAGAGTCGGTCGCAGTAAGGGGTGATTTGGGTGAAGTCGCGGGATTCTGCGATCTTCTCGACGCCGCGGTGGATGTAGCCGAGTTCGGCTTCAGTGTCCACTACAGTTTCTCCGTCAACCTTGACGCGAAGCGTCCAAAGTCCGTGCGTCATCGGGTGTTGAGGCCCCATTGTAATCCACATTTGTGCCATGATATCACCTCACTTAACCCGACCCTCATCGGTTGGTTTACGACCGAACCCTTGGGCGTCATCGTACATTTCATTGTAATCATGATATCGCAGTTTGTGTTGCTTTTGGAGCGGATGGAATCCCTCTGGGCTGTCGTGGGGGTTCAATACGCGGTGCATGTTTTCGTGGCCTTCAAAACGAATACCTACGAGGTCCCATGTTTCCTTCTCGTTCCAATCGGCTCCGACCCAAACGCTCTGAACGCTTGGGACACTGGGTTCGTCGCCTTGAGGCAATGCAACAAGGATTTCAAACTCCAAAGGAATGTCTGAGCCGGTAAGTTCGGAAGCAACGAGCACTGTGTTGGTGAAAGGTTTCTGGTCAACAACAGGCTGGCGCATGAGGTGGTAAACAACTTCCCAGCCTCGGTCGTCGCTGCCTTCAGGGAAATGTGTCCCTGTTACCATTGAACAGTAATTTGCTCCGTGGTCAAAACGCAAGGACTTGGCAACAGCCGGCCAGTGTTGAGGCGGGCAATGGATGCGAACAAAAGCCATCTTGAAGGCGTTGGAGTGGTGTTCCACCGTTGAAACGACGTCGGACCCTCCGAAACGCTTGGAAAGAATGGCGACGCAGGATTCTGCTGCAGAATCGCTTTGTTCGTTGCTCACACGCATTCCCATGTTCAATCCTCTCCAACGATGATGGGCTTCTCGCCCTTTCGTCCACTGCTTGGAGCAGCGCCGATTCGAATGATCTTTTCACGAAGCAGTCCAAAACCGTCGATGAGGGCTTCGGGCCGCGGTGGGCAGCCAGGAATGTAAACGTCCACTGGGATGACCGTGTCAACGCCTTCCAACACGTTGTAGGATTGGAAGTAAGGGCCGCCCGAGATGGCGCATTCGCCCATAGCAATGCAGTACTTTGGCTCCGGCATTTGTTCCCAGAGGCGGACGACCTTGTCGGCGAATTTCTTCGTGATTGGGCCGTTGACAAGAAGGACGTCGGATTGACGAGGGGAAGAGCGGAACAAAACACCGAATCGGTCTCCGTCAAAACGTGGAGTTGCAGCAGCAGCCATTTCAATGGCGCAACACTTGATTCCCAAGTGGAGCGTGAACAGTGACTTTCGACCTGCCCAATTGAAGTATCGTCCTGCGAGAACACTCAAGAATTGCTTGATTTTGGTTGCTTTAAGTGCCTCATCGGTGACGTCTCCTACCATTTCAACAAGTGCACGGCTATTGAACGCCGCATAGTTTTCGTCTTGACCTGCCATATCATTCACCTCAGATGTAAATGCGACCCCGCTTGCGGAACACGTACCATACTCCAAGAGCCATGGTTGCGAAGAAGATCGCCAATGTAGAGAGTGCCTCGGTTGCGCCGGCCACCGCCGCAGTGCGGTCTGTGACGTCTGCTGCCGTAGCGTCTGCAGCGACCATTCCTCCCAAGACGAGGAACATGAAGGCTACATCGAAGACGAGGAAAATGATGGCGTACCAGTAGTACTGGAAGTGGAACTGAATCATTGCATCTCCGACGGGTTCGCTCCCACATTCAAAGGTCGTGAGGCGCCGAGGATACAGGCTGTGGTCTCGCTCGTAGCCTTCGAGCAAGTAGGAGCGCGTGATGTGAGGGCGGGCCGGGTCAACCTTGGGTCGAACGACCCACGTGATGAGGAAATTGGTCAGCGGCATGATGATGCCCAGAATGGTGAGGAAACCAATAGAAAGGTATTCACTGGGTACGGATTCAATTCCAGACATGTTGACACCCTCAGAGAACGCATACGCTCTCTGTTCTTACCGAATTGAGCCCCCTCAATAAGCGTTGTCAAAGACCATAAAGCAAAATCGGCTATCTCGATGGTTTTTTCCCGGGCATAACCGAGGTTTTCTTCAACCGAAATTATGCCGCAGTGCTCTCTTTTTAATCTCTGCGGATGAGGAAGAGGAGCAAAAGTGCAACAATTACCGTTGCGCCGATAGCTTGGAGGGTGGTATTGCCGGCCAAGTCCAAAGCGCCTCCTGCAGGTTCTCCTTGAACGATAAATTGCAGATTCTGTCGATCGAGAACTCCCGTATCGGTCGGTTCAGCCGAAAGCGTGAATTTGTAGGTATCTGAAAGTTCAGCCCCATACGGCGCTCGGATGGTGGCGTTGACGTACAAGCGCTCACCTTCTTCAACCATGCAGGTTAGTTCATTTTGTTCAAACGTACAATCACCGTCATCGCTGTTCAATACAACAGACCATCCACGGAGGTTCTCGGATGTAAAGACGCGGATTTCTGTTCGTACGTTGCCCGTGTTGACAATTGAAATCTCATGTTCAATGGCTTCTCCACCGTAGACCAAATCAAGTTCTTGTTGAGCACCTGCCTCAATAAACTCGAGGTCTTGAATCACGGAAACATCGAGCATGATGGAGACCATCCCCGTTCGGTTTGCAGCGTTTGAAACACTGGTAACAACGACCTCCAAGAGACCGCCTTGGCCTGTTTCGGCACCCGCGCTTACGCGGATCGTTAATTCGAAGTAAATCTTGTACGCCCTTGCCTCATAGCCCACCATGAGACCCTCGTTGAGTTTTATGCTCTCGACGATGCTAGGTGTATCCCCCAGTATTGGGGCTCCATCCTCAAGGACATACGTTTCATTAGCGATGTCCCAGATTCCATACCCACGAGGGATATCAACTTCTCCAGTGACCGGAAGGCCGTTGAGCGTGAGTGAACGGGTAGCGACTCCTTCAAGCCCGTTCATTGTAAAGACGGCGGCGTCACGTCCGTCGCCCATGTTCGTGACCCAAAGGCCGTAGGTGACCTCTCCGTTAGGAGGTAGGGTTTGTGACCCACTTTTGTCCGTTTCACCATCCACCAATTCCAGATTCATGGCAAAGTTTCGATCGGATAAAATTGCGAGGAAGTCCGCTTCTCTCTGGTTGTCTGGAATGCCATCGTTGTTCAGGTCTTGTGAATTTGTGTCGTCTTTGTTGCGCACACGGATGGTGAGAAGCGTGTTGTCAAGTTCTTCACCCTGCGGAATACTCACGACCAAATACACCACAGTAACCGTTTGAGGGTCGAGAATAATTTCAGTGAATTGCATTCCATTTTCATCTTCAAAAAGGGTATCCCATTCGGGGCTTTCGGATTGATCGATGACCGATAGAGCCATTCGGTCTCGAACGTTACCCAAGTTGGAGATTTCAATCGGGAAGCTCACATCGGTTAGCGAGCGCCCTGTTTGCTCGGTCGCTGGCGTTATCACTTCAAAATCATGGATTGCTCCAACCGTCACCCGCAAGACCACGCTATCGTAGGTTGCGCCACCACTTGATGGGAGAACTGAGAGTGTGATTTCAACAGCTTCGGTAGCGAGAGCGCCCTGAGGAACGCGAATCGTCAAATCGACTGAAACCGAACCTTGATTTCCATGCCGAGAACCAACCAGCACCGTTGATTGCTCCAACTGAATGGCCCAGCCAGCCGGTGCACTTGATGAGGAGATGCGCAGATTGTCCTGTCCGTTTCCTTGATTTGCAACGGTGACTACCGTAGATTTGTTGGTGCCGGGGTCAATTCCATCAAGAAGCGTAGTAGCCAGTGAAATACTTGCACCATAAGATTGCCCAACAACAACACGAAGTTGCTTTTGACAGTCCGGATCTACGCTGCTTCCATCTTTTCCAAGAATGGTAATGACCGCTTCAGAACCCGCGTCGATTGAATCGTCTGGCGCAACATCCAAGTCAACGGAAATTGTTCCTTCTCCGCCATCATAAGAAAGCAGGCGTGTCGAGGCTCCATCAACGCTAACCCATGATGCTTTACTGCCTGTCGATGCGATTGTTACGGTCCAGTCAACGTTTCCTGTGTTGGTGAAGGTAGCCGACAGTGATGCTTCTGCACCGGGATTCACCGACAATGATGTCTTGCTCAGTTCAACAGAACAGGTCTTAAGTTCGGGGACAATGAGTTTGAAATCGTCCGTGTCCTTTGCCTCATTCGTTGGATCATTGGTTACCGTCCCCGTGACGTCCCAGCAGTAATCGTTCGCAGATTGTCCATCTGGAATGACAACCGTTGCCGTAATGGTTTCAGTTTCCTCGCTGTCGAGGGAGACTGTGGTATCGCTGAGGGAGACGCTGAATTCAGAGGCACTGCCGCAACCGGGGTCGTTGTTTTCTTCAATGGCAAGAGCAATTGTTTCGTTGGTCTGCCCGGTGTTCTCGACCTCAATTCGATAGTCCAATTCGTCTTCACCGGCCCAATCTTGCTCCTTATCAACGCTGTTAACGGTAAGGTCAACACCAAACACAGCACTTCCAGAGCCATCGCCGGCTGTTGTCGTGACGGTAGCTGTTTCTTGAGCAGGAGCGCCAGCAACATCAGGTGGAGTCGCCTGTTCGTTTGCGTTGACGGTGATTGTGGTATCACAGGTTCCTTCAGCCCCTTGGGTAAGCGTCACGTTCATTGTAGCCTCTTCGTAAGCACCGGCATCGATTTGACCAGGGATTTGAGTGATGGATGACGAATATGCGTTGCATTCCTGTGTTGCTTCTTGAGCGGTGCTCAATGAAACGGACACGGGATTGGACCCCGTGTTTCGAACACGAATGACGTATTCACCTGATTCACCAGGATTCACTTCCAATGCAGCGGGGATGGGAGTGACCGTGATGGAAGCATCTCGAGCGCCGTCTGCAGAAACGGTGGGTGCGGCCAAAGGCAACACCGATAGAGACATCAAAACGACGAGAAACAGCGCCAAACGCTGGTGGGGAGCGGCCGCGGCGTCACGAGGGACCATACCATTCCCTCATGGTCATCCTATCAAAAGCCTATGCTCTTTTTGACTCAAAAGTGGCCTCTAGAAGCATCAGGCTTGAACAAAGTGTTCAGAGCTTTCTGAGCAATTTACACACTGGTCAAGTTGAGTCGCCTCACAGTTACCATGAGCCACTCCATGATACCGAGCCCCACAGGTGGGACATCCCAAAGTCGGGCCGATGACCGGCTCTCTGCAGGACCAGCAAATCGGGGCGGGTGTGGCCGCAACATCAGGTTCCGGAAGAGCGTTGACCGGGAGTTGTGGAACTCCGTAAGCAGGATGGTTTTTGATGGGGAGCATTGGCCCGTCTTGTTGACTCGGTGTTCGGCGTAGGACGACGGCTCCAAAGGCGCCAAGAACTGCGAGAAGCACAACCATACCAAAGAGAACTGAGGTACTGGTTAGTCCAGACGTCAAGGAACTACCGACGGGCTCTCCTTGAGAAACCACAGGGAAAGAAAAGGAGGCTGAAGAATCCTCACTTCCAACCAGGTTCAAGTTCACCGTAGTTTCTCCGGGCTGGTCTGC
>Ga0209603_1000810_pt1 | contig 35760 bp, 29 predicted proteins | sample COGITO_mtgs_1206_FD_184812 | JGI IMG/M metagenome (GOLD analysis project Ga0209603, IMG submission 184812) | Pelagic marine microbial communities from North Sea - COGITO_mtgs_120607 (SPAdes) (version 2) | ecosystem: Environmental > Aquatic > Marine > Epipelagic ... | reverse complement strand
TTTCTGGTAATACAAGTGGTAATTTATGGAGTATGGATGATATTAGTTTTAACTTTTTACAAATTGATTATTCAAGATTAGTTCCTATATTATTAGGAACTAACAAACAATTAGTATATGATAATGAAATTTTAACAAGTAATATAGTATCATTACAAAATAATTATGATATTTTAAGAAATAATATAATAGAATTGACATCAAGAATACAAACTTTAGAAAACCCCTAGTATTAAAAATAAATTAATATAAAATTTTTATTTACAACTTTATATTAATTTTCGGATTATTTTTCATCTTCTTTTTCATGTGTTTTTATAATTTTTGCCAAATTAGGAAAGAAGCCTAGTTTATTAATTACTTTTTCTTTCTCTCTACGAATAATATTTATGCGTTGGCTCCACCAATCTTCTTTCATTGCTTTCTTAATAATTTCTATAGAACCCGGTATATCATTTAAATCTAATCTTACAAAGCATAATGGGTCTAAGTATTCTTCTAAGTTAGGACAACCCCAATAAAATGGTAGGCATTCACATATAAGAGCATCCCATAATTTTTCAGTAGCATAATTATATTCTTTATTATTTTCAACAACTAAATGATATTTGTATTCTAATAATATATTTTCTTTTCTCTCATCAATTACTTCTCCACAGTAATTATTCAATCCAAAATAATTATCTTTACCAAAGGTATCACTTATATTCATATAATTGGGTGTTTTACATAATTCAATTCGTTTTAAATGACCTTCATCACATTTTTTATTTGAGAGAATATTAACAATTCTATCTTGTTTTTTACCAGATAATTGTATAGATTTTGGAATATTTACCCACCATTGAACATTATTTAAAAACTTTCTATGAGAATGAACATGTAAAAATTTATTTTCATCAGGTCTTGACCAATCACCCCATATTTTAACTCCCCATTTTCTCTCTTTAAAGCAGACCCATGGTTCCATTTGATAAATAATTGTTTTACTTGGTTCATAATATTCATTAAATTTAGGATTTGGTTTATTTACAATTATATAATAATCAATATTACTATTTTCCCATGTTATTTCAATATTATTCCAACTAAATTCATCTAAACACATATTTTTCCACTCTTTACAAAGTTGTTCACTCGAGCACCAATCGCATATCATTTTAATTCTATATTTTTTTTCTTGTTTTACTTCTCTCTCTTCTAATTCACTAATTTCCAATTTTATTTCATTTTCTTCATCTGAATTATTTGAAATACTTCCTTCTGAATTACTTGGTGTAAAAGTTTCTTTAGATGCTTCTCTTACGGGTTGTAATGGCTCTTTATTTTTTTTTAATTCTTTTAATTCTTCTTTAATTTTACGTGTCTCTTCTATTTTTTTTACAAAAGCATCATAAATATGTTTTTTAACAAATATACCCTCATGTTCTCCTTTAAATTCTGGATTTTTAACCATTAAAGTCATTTTATTTTTTATTTCTCCTTTAGTATTAAACCCTACATAAGATTCGTCACTATTACATTTATTAACAATTTCTTGTAAATCAATTGTATTATTGAATTTCAAAGCTGTATTATTTGGTATATCAGCTCCTTTTATAAGTATATATTGAATTTTTCTTTGCTCTTCAATAGTTAATTGTTGTTTTGTTTTTTCTTCTTTAATTTCTTCTTTTTTTTCTATATTAGAGAAATCAAATTTTTCATTATTATTTTGTATATCAGTATCAACATTATTATAGTAATAATATTCTGATTTTATAATATGCGGTTTTAATTCTTTACAATCTAGTTTACCATCTTTGTATAATTTTTTTTGTATTAAATAATCAATTCCATTTTGTATTCCATTTTTTTCAATGTATTCCAATAATTTATTTGCGCATTTTTTATTTATACTATAGCTGAAAAATCCTCCCAAAAATAAATTATCATTAAAATCTTGTAGTTTTATTTCATTTTTCAAGAGAGAATATTCTTCCTTTATTTCTTTGTTAACATTTACATACATATGATATCCAAAAAATAACATTTCAATATTTTTTAAATGTTGCGTTAAACCATCATAAATAGTTTTAAAATTAGGATTAAATTCTATATCATCTTCTAATATTAGATAGTAATCATTATTATTATCATTTACTAATTTTTTCCACAATTCAATATGTGATAGAGCACAACCTATAACACCTTTTTTATATGAAAAATCATTGTTTCTGAATAATTCTTGTATTTCAATAATTTTTTCAGATTCTTCAATTTCATAACCATTTATTGGTTCAAAAAATTCATAATTATATATTCCAAGCTTATCTAGTTGTGTTTTAACATTTTGTTTTCTATCAGTTCTCTTTTTTAAGTTGATAATTTTTATATTGTTTGTATCAAATTGCGCTTCATTATTCATTTGGTATGCGTTTTGTTTATTATTTTCATATGTTAATTTGCCAATATGTTTATTTGTCATTCTATTAAAAAATCCTGTTTTATATCCATTATTTGTCCACTTATGCGCATATTCCATTTCAAAAAACTGTTTCGATGTTTCAAAATTTCCAATGTTTAAAATAGCATCAACTTTAATGATTGAAGGTCTGAAACTGAAATAAGGCCAATAAGCAGTTCCATATTTATCGCTATTTATGCGATAATCTTGTATAGCAAAATTTTCATCTAATTTAATATAAGTGCCAAAATTATAATCTTTTATTGTTTCACCATAACATCTATTAAACATAATTTGTTTGATATTCATATATTCCATTTGTTTAAAACCTTCTATTGCGTTTTCAATATAATTTGCGGGTTTATAAAAAAGAAAATCATCTTCTATATGGATCCAATATTTTGGTTTTAATTCAACTAATTTATTATAAATAATATTCATACTATTTTTGTGACCCTTTTCTTGATCCATTTTAAAATAAAAATCAACAAAAGGATATTGTTCTAACATTTTCTCTTTATCTACTTTACTTGAATTATCATCCACACAAAACCAATAATCTATTTTTTTATAATCATTCCATGTATTAATTAATGAATTTATTGTTTGTTTAAATAAATCAAAGCGTTTGCATGTTGTAAATGATAGAAACACAATTATTTCTTCATTATTATTTTCATTTAAATCATCTATCTCATTTAAATCTTCATCATTATCACTATCATTATTTAAATTTTCAATTAAATCAGATATTCTATTACTATAAGTAGTTAAATAATTTTTGACTTGAGAGAATAATACTTCCCATAAATTAAAATAATTTTCGTCAATATTACACTCTTTTCTATATATTAAATCATCTATTTTATAAAATAGTTTTATTTGGTTTTCTAGAATATCATTTTTAATATTTTCTTCATAAAATAATATATTTTTAATTGTTTCTTCCAAATTACAATTATTTTCTATTAATTTTTTGCAGCAATAATACCCCGATTCGTTGTCATTATTATAAAAAGCACTAATAGAATTATAGTAATAAATATAATTAATACATTTAATATTGAGAAAAAGTTTTTTTGTATAATCAATATTTTCATTATCATATTTTTTAGTAGAATTATAAATATTATTTACCATAAAATGATTTTCTTTATTATAATAATGTTCCATTAAAGAAGATTTGCATTCTATTCGCTCATAATCATATTTAATACCTTGACTCCAATAATTAATAGCTTCTTCATAATTTTTTTCAATATAGTATAATTGACCAATCATATAGCATGAATAATATTTCTCTTGATCCCAATTATTTAATGTTAATACTTTTTTATACCAATCAATTGCTTTATCATAAATTTTGGCATCTTTATAACTTTGTCCACAATAAAATGCATATCTATTTTTCATAAAATCATTTGTTTCATTTATAAAAGCAGTTTCTAATAGTATAGCATCTTTCAAATATTTATCTTTATCTAAACTTCTGGCACCTGTCTTTCCCGATTCAATATAATATGAACCATCTATTACTTTAACATCGTTACTAACATCATCTATTGGAGAGAGAAACTCATGTAATACTCCATTATATTTCCATCTTTTACGATTATTTATCAACACATTTCTATAATATGAAAATTCAAGAGAACCAAATCTAACATTATTTTGATCAGATAATTCACTTGGAATATTTATTTTTCCATGTATTTTATCATCAGCATCAAAAATAAGTAAATAATCGGTTTTATTATAGGCATGTTCTAATGCGCGAGTTCTATTATATCCAAAATCTCTCCATTCATCACAATGTAATTCGCCTTTTATAGATTTTTTATCGAAGAAATTTTGAATAATTTTTTTAGTATCATCTGTTGAACCAGTATCACAAATAATCCAATAATCTATTTTAACATTATCTATAATGTTATTTAATGTTTGTTCAATAATATGTGATTCATTTTTTACAATCATATTTAAACATAATGTATATTCTGGCATATATTAAATATAATAGCTAATTTTTTTATTATATTTAAAATTTAAATAAATTAATATATATTACAAATAATTAAAATTAATTTCATTATAATATATTATATTATAATATAATGGCTTGTACAAGAAAATATTATGATGAAGATGAAACTAAAAATAATTTACAGAGAGATACTGGAATTGGTAGATATATGTTAAATTGTCCAGGTAGTGGTCCTGCGCCTGATTATTTTAATGACCCTCATATTAGATTACAGAAGCAAGCTGCCAATAATGCTTCAAATATAATAGATGTTAATAATTATTTGCGTGGATTAAATAAAAACTTATGTAGAGACTCAAAACAAGAAGATTGCTTTGATAAGGCAACTTTTATACCAAATAATAATTATAGAATAATTAATAATATAACCGATGAATCAAGAACTAGTAATCCAGCTTGGGAATTAAGAGGTTTAGAACAAAATAATATGTCTTATTTACATTTTAATCCTCAACAAAAAATAGAGTTACCTTTTACTAATAATTTAAATACTAGAATGTTAGAAAAAGATTATTATACACAATAATTTTAATATTATAATAGATTTTTAATATTAAAATATAAAAAATATAATACCTATTTATATATAATGGCAGAAATAGCGCTTCCAGTATTAGGATTAGGTGCATTATATTTACTATCAAATAAAGAAAGTGATAAAAAAGAAAATTATGAAAATATGGGGAAAAAAAATAATACATTACCAAATACAAATATTCAAAATATTAATTATCCTATGTCACAAAGAAAGGTTCAGTCTACACCAATAAATAATGATAATGGAAATCATCTTAGAGAATATTTAAACCCTAACCAAACAACAGATCAATTCTTTAATGATAAAGTTTATTTAGAAACTGCTAATCAAAAAAGTAATTGGGGTGTTGGTGATGGTAATACAGGTGCTGTAAATAGAAACCAAGTTTATAGTCTAACTGGTGAGCCCATTAACCAAACAAATTTTAAACATAATAATATGGTTCCTTTTTTTGGTAGTAGAATTAGAGGTGCTACAACTGATGCAAATGTTAGTGAAAGTATTTTAGATAATATGCAAGGTGCTGGTAGTCAATGGCCTAAAAAAGTAGAACAAGCTCCTTTATTTAAACCACAAGATAATATTCAATGGGCTCATGGTATGCCCAATGAAAGTGATTTCATGCAATCAAGACAAATACCTAGCACAAAAATTGCGAATGTTTTACCTTGGGAACAAGAAAAAGTAGCACCTGGTTTAGGTTTAGGATTTACTACAGAAGGTGCCGGAGGATTTAATGCAGGAACTTTAGACAGACAAGAATGGTTAGATCGTAATGTTGATGAACTTAGAACTGTAACAAATCCAAAAGTTACATATAGTTTACAAGGTCATCAGGGTCCAGCTCAAGCCGGTGGAACAACTGGTAGACAAAAAGAAGTTGGACATATTGGAAATGTAGAAAAAAATAGACCAGATACTGATTTTGCTCTTGGTCCAGAAAGATGGTTCACAACTATGGGTGCTGCATCAGGACATACATTAGCTCCAGAACAAATATTACATGATAATAATAGACCAACTACTTCATCAGAACATTTTGGTGTTGCCGGCCACGGTGATGCTTCTTACTTAAAAGGTGAATATAGTGAATCAACCAGACAACAATTACCACAACATCAATTAAATACTGTTAATGCTGTTGGTAGAGGACCAGCTAATGAAAATGATTTTGGAATAAATGGTTTTAAATTAACACCAAATAATAGAGATATTACTTGTAAATCTAATCGCTCTGAAAATATGGGAATGATAAATGGAGCTGTTAAAGCTATGTTTGCTCCTGTATTAGATATATTAAAACCATCTAGAAAGGAAAACTTTATTGGAAATCCTAATCCAAATGGTAATCCAGCATCTTTAGTTCCATCATTACCAATTACAAATCCAAACGATAGACCAAAAACAACTGTTAAAGAAACAACTCAAGGAAAATTAGGTCTTCAACATTTAAATGTTAGTAGTGTAGGTGTTCCAGATGGTGGATATTTATCGGCAAATCCTCAAATAAGAGACCAACAGCGTAATACAACTAATTGCGAAAATATTGGTATTGCCGGGCCAGTAAGTGGTTCTGATTTTACAAGTGTAGAAGCATACTACAATCAAAGAAATAATGTTAATAAAACAGCTGAAAGTAGACCAAATCCGGGTGGCACCGGTATGTTTTCAAGTAATCAAAATATTAAAATAGATAGAATTGATGCTGATAGAAGAAATCATCAAAATAATAGTGATATTCGAATTCCTGAACCATCTAGGGAAGTTATTAGTAGAAATATGCCATCTGTAGAAAACTATGGAAAAATATCAATGCCTCAATTAAATAATCAAAATATAAATGCTGATAGAATGCAACCCGATATATTGAAGGCTTTCAAAAATAATCCTTATGCTCAAAGTTTGAGCAGTTTCTAGAAAATCAACTTAATAAATATACAACATATACAACTTATATAAATAATATTTAATAAATATATTATTTATAATCAAAAATTAATGTTAGAATCAATAAGGAAATTATATTATAATAGTATTTGGAAAAAAATACATTTAATAAAATTAAAATCTATTATAGGTAATGAAATTATAAAAAGTTGGCGGGTTCAAAAATATGAAATTATGATAAGTAAAAATAGTGAAAATAATAATTCCCATATTAATATTTTAAACAACATTAATAATTTATTAAATTTAATAAAATATAATTATTTATTTAATAAATATTCAATAAATATTAATTTATTTGTAATATTACTTGAAAATATTACTAATATTTTCCACTTTTATGATGTTCAAATAGACGAATTACTTGAATATATTATATGTAAATAGAATATTGGTTATTTGTTTATTTATTTATGATAATTACTGGAATTTCCATATAATGTATGATAATGCATATAAATATCTCGTATTTGTATTTCAAAAATACATTTTTTATAATAAATATTAGTATGTAAACTTTTATAACCATTCTCCTTTGGATATTTTATATAATCATCTACTTCATTATTATTATATATTTGAAAATTCTTATGAATAATATCAAGGATATTATATCCAATATAATTCATATTTGTATAATTATCAGACCCAGGTATATCATATATTATTCTTAATCCATATATATCTATTGGTAATCTTTCTTTATTAATAATATTTTTGAATATTTTACTATTTTTTTTAATTCTACTTTCATAAACTATTAATGGTTCTATATTTTGTATTCTATAATCACTTGTTATAACTTCTTCTAATGATTTTTTTGTATTATCGATTAAATTATAATTTCTCATAAATAAATTTTTTGTAATGAATAAATATTTTATTAATTTCATATAATAACAATTATATTAATTATTATTAGCAAAAAATATTTATATAATATTTATATATTTTTAAAGATTTAAAAGTATATAAACTTTTTCATATAACATTAAATGAATGAATCTTTAAATATACATGAAAATATTCATAAAAAATTAGAACAATATATTACTAGCAATAAAGTTCCAAATATATTATTTTATGGTGAAAATGGTTCTGGAAAAAAATCAATTGTTTATTCATTTATAAATAAAATTTATAATAATGATCCTATTCTAATAAAAAATAATACTGTTTTTGCTAATTGCTCTCAAGGAAAAGGTATCAAATTTATTAGAGAAGAATTAAAATTTTTCGCAAAAATGATTATTAATAATAATAATGGTATTTTTTTTAAAAGTATAATTCTATTAAATGCTGATAAATTAACTATAGATGCTCAATCAGCATTAAGAAGATGTATTGAATTATTCTCTCATTCTACGCGGTTTTTTCTTATAATAGAAGATAAATATAAATTATTAAAACCTATTTTATCTAGATTCTCAGAAATATTTATACCAACTCCTATTATTAAAAATAAAGAAATTAATTTGTATGATTATAATAATAATATTATAAGTAAAAAAATAAAATATAGAAATAATAAATCTGTTATAGAAGATATTGGTAAAATTATGAATAATATAAAAACTAATGAAGATATTGTAAAATATAGTAGTTATTTTTATAATAATGCATATTCTATCTATGATGTAATAAATTATATAGAAAAATGCGATGAAACAATAATAGAAACAGAACGAAAAATATTATTATTGATAATAATAGAAAAAATTAAGAAGGAATTTAGAAGTGATGAGTTATTATTAATATTTATTTTTAATTTATTTGTATTTCGTTCTACTATTGATTTAGAAAATATAGCATTTATGTAAAGATGGATGATTATAATCTCAGTAGTTTAGAAGAATCAAAAAATGAGTGGTGTTCTAGATTAGTAAGCATATTGACTAGTTCTGTTATTACTGGTATTATGTCAATATATAAAGAAGCTTTAAGAATGTGCGATGAAAATGACCAAGAAGATAAGTATTTAATGACATTTCAAAATTTATTATCTCGTGTTCCCGAATGGAACCCTACTATTGTAGAAACAGAAAGAAAAAGAATTGAACATGAAAGTAGATGTAAATATTTAGAAGATTTAGTAACATGTGTTCACATCATACAATTAAAATCTTTAACATGTATTAGAGTTGGACAAAAACAAAAGAAAATCGATTTAGATATTCCATCAATAGATAAATTTATTCATAAAGTTTACATTAATACAGCGAGAAAATTATATACAAACTCATATTTATTCGAAAAAAATATTCCACCACTTGAAATTCAAAAAAATAATTATCAATTAGAAAGATTAATAAAAGAATCTATCTTAATGACAATTAGAGATAATATTCCAATTGAAGAGATTTTAAGAGTTTACATGGATGAAACCGATGAGCAAAATATTGAAGTTACACAACAAGAAGTTATTACTGAAAAATCAAAAGAAGAACAAGAAACTAAAGAATTACAAACAGAAGCAAAAGATGAAGATAATAATACAGATGAAACTTCTATCAAGAAAGAACTTCAGAAAGAATTAGAACAAGAAAAAGACCCCCTTGGTGATACATTAAAAACTTTTATAGAAAAAGAAGCTGATAATATTAATTTAGAAATTAATGCTATTAAGGAAGATAAATCATTAGAAAATAAATTTGAAGTAGCAAATGAAAATGATAATTCAAATAAATTAAACTTCTCGGATATTGATACCGCAATTACTGATAATGGAGAAGTAGAAAATATTGAAGCACCAAAAACTATTGAGCGATTAAATCAAATATCAATGGAAAATGCTGAGAAAAGAAAACAAGAAGATGAAGAAGATGATGATGAAAAAATAGAATTTGGTGAAGATGCTAATATAGAAATTGATGATTTAGACATTAGCGATATTGAAATTATAAGATAAATTCGTTTTAATTACATAAACTTTTTAAATAATATAATTAATGGAAAATTATTTTTACTCAGCATCTGTCTTATCTATTATATTTTTTATTTGTAAATTCATAGAAATGAGATTTATTACAAAATCAAATAAATCTTTAAAAGAATTAATGATCGATAGTTCTTATGTATTTTTCAGTGTTGTTGTTGGACTATTTATTATTGAACAATTTAATGGGCAAAAAATTAAAGTAGGTGGAACTACTACACAAGTTTTTACAGATAATCCTAATTTTTAGGAATATTACAAAGATTCTAATTTTATTTTACTAACTATTTCATTCCAAGAAATATCCTTATATAATTCTATTAAAAATTCTTTGAAATTATCTATTTTATCCTTATTTTGATATAGATAACTTATTATTTGATTTTTAACAAGAAATTCGTGTTTTTTATTTTCTTCTGATAAATTTTTTAATATTGTTTTTAATTCTTTTATTGCATCACTTGAATTATCACCCACTAATCCTACTACTTTTTTCAATGTATTTATATCTTCTCTCAAAATCTTTTCTAGACTTTTAAAAGTTAAAAGATTTTCTTCTAACTCTTCTACATTATGTTCTAAATCATCAACGTTATCTTTAAGTTCATCATTGTTTTCTTTTAATTCATCATTTTCTTGTTGTAAAATATTTACTGATTTTTGTATTGTTGCTCTTAATCTCATTCTTTTTATTGTAAATAATGAAACACCCGAAAATATACCCATTCCTATATACCCTATACCAGTTATATTATTTATAATAACTATTGAAACTATTCCAAATGCAATTGATGAAAAAGATACTATTATTAATGTAAAATCTATACAATTATTAGATGGTCCTGGAATATTTATTAAATTAAATATTTTTATATTATTTGTATTATTTTCTTCTATTTTTGTATTTTCATTCTTGTTTTCATTTTTATTATTTTCTACATTTTCTATTTCTTCCATTTTTATATAATGAAATATTATATTATTATGCATTTACTATATATTTGCTTTATAAAATAAATCAATATGTTCTATTTTATAAATTTATGGTGTCCTTCTAGCTAAATTGATTTTTTTGCATTTTTTAATTCTCCAAAAATATTTTGAAAAATGGACAAAAAGTATGTCCAATTTTTATTTTTCGATTTGAGAATTGTTAAAAAAAACGCAAAAATGAGTTTAGAGCATAATGGTGTAATTTATAATTTTGAAAAATAAAAAGTGTTACTGAAAGTTTTTTATACTTTTTTTAAAAAAGATTTAGGAGAATTTTATGTTATCATTATATTAAGAGAAATGGTAAGTAAAATTTCTCAAAAATTCTCAGGAAAATTTTATTGTGAGAAGTGTGACTATATATCATCACGAAAAAGTGATTTTAATAAACATTTACAAAGCAAGAAACATAATGATAATAATGATAATATAGATGATAACAAAAAATTCTCATATAATTGCGATTGCGGAAAAAAATATAATTTTTTATCTGGTTTGTCGAGACATAAAAAGCTTTGTAATGGCAATAAAAAAGAAGCATTAATTATATCCGACAATAAAGATGAAATGAAAGATTTAGTATTTAAATTAATAAATGAGAATCAAGACTTGAAAAATACATTATTAAAAGAAAATTTTGAACTTAGAAATCAACTTAAAGAACAAAGCCAACAAATTACACAGCTTATTCCAAAAGTTGGTAATAATCATAATACTATTAATAGCCATAATAAAAATAAATTTAATATTAATGTATTTTTAAATGAAAAATGTAAAGATGCTTTATCAATGGATGAATTTATTAATAAAATAGAAGTTTCTATGAAAAACTTATTAACAACAAAAGAAAAAGGACAAACACATGGTATAAGTAATATAATAATAGAAAACATGAATAAACTATCATTATATGAAAGACCAATGCATTGCACGGATAAGAAGTGTGAAACTTTATATGTAAAAAATAATGAATGGGAAAAAGATGATGGCAAGATACATATAAATAAAGCATTAAAGAAAGTAGAATCAAAACAATTGAAAAATTTAAATGTATGGTTAGAGGAGCATCCAAATTATATGAATAATTCATTAGAACAAGAAGAATTTGCACAGTTAATGAGTGAATGCGGAAAATCAGTTGATGATGGAAGAGAGAAAATAATAAAAAAGTTATGTGATAATGTATATATAGAAAAAACAGACGATGAAGGTTTATAAAATAAATTAAATATTCTTATTTTATAAAAATATGGTTTGAACATTATAAATGCATGTTTTTTTTATTTTCAATTCTATATTCCATTTTTAAAAATTGGACATAAAAAGTATGTCCATTTTTAATTTTTCGATTTGAGAATTGTAAAAAAAAAGGAAAAAAATGAGTTTAGAGCATAATGGTCTAATTTATAATTTTGGATTTTTAAAAGTGTTACTGAAAGTTTTTTTATACTTTTATAAAAAAAGATTTAGGGATTTTTTTGTTGTAATATTATACAACAATGACAACAAAAAAATCCCATAATAAAGAACATGAATATATATGCGAATGTTGTAAATACATAACAAATAACAAAAAAGATTTTAATAAACATTTAATGACATCGAAACATAAAAATAATGAAAATTACAACAAAAATGTCCCAAAAATCCCAATTTTATTTAGTTGCGAATGTGGAAAAAAATATATTTATAGAGCTTCATTATATAATCATAAAAAAAAATGTAATGTTAAAAATATTACAATTAATGATGAATGTGATAATACAAAAGAATTGGATTATAAAACTATGTTTTTACAAATAATAAATGAAAATAAGGAATTAAGAAAAACAATAACAGAATTGATACCAAAAGTTGGTAATAATCATAATACTATTAATAGCCATAATAAAAATAAGTTTAATATTAATGTATTTTTAAATGAAAAATGTAAGGATGCTTTATCAATGGATGAATTTATAGATAAAATAGAAGTTTCCATGAAAAACTTATTAACAACAAAAGAAAAAGGGCAAACACAAGGAATAACAAATATAATAATGGAAAACATGAATAAACTATCATTATATGAAAGACCAATGCATTGCACTGATAAGAAACGAGAAACTTTGTATGTAAAAAATAATGAATGGGAAAAAGATGATGGCAAGATACATATAAATAAAGCATTAAAGAAAGTAGAATCAAAACAATTAAAAAATTTAAATGTATGGTTAGAAGAACATCCAAATTATATGAATAATTCATTAGAACAAGAAGAATTTGCGAAGTTAATGAGCGAATGCGGAAAATCTGTTGATGATGGCAGAGAGAAAATAATAAAGAAATTATGTGATAATGTATATATAGAAAAAACAGACGATGAAGGTTTATAAAATAAATTAAATATTCTTATTTTATAAAATAATGGTTTGATTAGTATAAATACATGTTTTTTATTTTTCGTTTTGAGAATTGTAAAAAAAAGTGAAAAATTCACTTTACAACATAATGGTATATTTTATAATTTTGAATAATAAAAATAAATTTAATATTAATGTATTTTTAAATGAAAAATCTAAAGATGCATTATCAATGGTTGAATTTATTAATAAGATAGAAGTTTCCATAAAAAACTTATTAACAACAAAAAAAAGGACAAACACATGGTATAACTAATATTATAATATAAAATATGAATAAAATATAAAATATATTTTAGTGTTTGATTTTAGTTTTCAACTTTATTAAAAGTTAGATTATTAATATTGTTAAAAAGTATAGGAAAGCTTTGTAAAAAATTTATTAGTTCAATTTTCCTCATAAGCATTAAACATATAATAATTATATATATATTATCAAAACGATCTAGATCTTTATTATTTGTGAATGGTAGTAATTTATAAATAATATATAAACAAATACTAATAGTAAATATAGTATGAATTATAATATATATAGGTGAGTGTTTGCTAAAATCATTAGGATCAATATAAATTATTAATAATATTATCATAAATACAAATTTTATTCCAAATAAAAATTTATGAGGACTATTCATTATATATTATATAAATAAAATAGAAAATATGAATAAACTATTATTATATGAAAGACCAATGCATTTCACGGATAAGAAACGAGAAACTTTGTATGTAAAAAATAATGAATGAGAAAAAGATGACAATAAGGAATATATAAATAAAGCATTAAAGAATGTAGAATCAAAACAATTAAAAAATTGAATGTATGCTTAGAAGAACATCCAAATTATATGAATAATTCATTAGAACAAGAAAAATTTGTACAGTTAATGAGGTAATGTGGAAAATTAGTAGAAGATGAAAGAGAGAAAACAATAAAGAAGTTATGTGATAATGTATATTTGAAAAAAGAGAACATGAATCTTAAATTTCTAATGTATCAATATTAAATATTTTAGCACTCTTATTTATTTCTTTTTTACCAACAACAAATTTACTGAAATATTTATTATTTAATTCTTCTGATGGAATATGATTGTGAACTTTTCTAGCAATCATTTTATATAATTTAAAGTCAGGGTATCTCTCTTCACCATCATTTTTATATAAGACATTTCTACCTTTGTTATCTTTACACCAATTAATTATAATTTTATGTATTGGAGATTTAATTTTATCAATATCATCATATAATTCATAAATATAATCTAACATCGAACATCCTAATCTACATAAATCAAAACTTGGATTAGGTTGAATAATTGGTTTTTTATTATCATAATAAGGTTCAAAATTATATTGTGTAGCGGCATCCCCATCTTTATGAAAACTATCACTACACATTAAATGATTTTTATATTTGTATATTGCTCTACCAAAATCAATAATTTTGAAAATTTTACCAAATGTTTTTACTTTATAATGTTTATCGTTATATTTATAATATAAATATTTTTTTTCTGTTTCAACATACATAATATTGTTAGTATGTAAATCATTATGTGTAAAATCAAAAAGTTTTTGATATGTTATGAGAATCATTAAAATTTGTATTACAATACATCCCAATTCTTCTTCGTTAACAATATCTTCAACTAATAAATAATCTAGTGTATTTTTACATTGTTCTAATGCTATAATTTGAATTGGAAATTTATCTATTGAAACAAATACATCTTCCATTTCACTTGAAGAAGATTCGGAAGTCTCTCCTTCTTCTTCATCGTCTTCATTGCTTTCAGAATCTTCATTTGTAATAGATGAACGTGAAGAACATGAAGAAGACGAAGAATTTGATTTACTTTTACTACTTTCACGATCTTTTAATGATAAAGTTTCAAATATTAATTCTTTTTGTTCTGTTATATTATCTTTATTATTAGATTCTAAAATATTATCAACTATATCATCAATAGTATCAGTATTATCAGTATTATCTGATATATCTATACTATTATCTATATTAATATTTTCATCATTTTTTCCATCATTCATATCAACATCAAAATCATTCATATTAATATTTGAAAAATCTTTTTCTAAATCATCATATACAGTTTTTTGATTATTTAACTCTTCAATATTCATTATTTCAGTTTCATCATCATCAAATTCTAATCTTTTTTTGTTATCACGAGAATTATTATTTATTATACTTTCATAATCGGGGTTCAAAAAATGGAAAAAATTATTAATATTTTTGTAAAAAAAATCTTTATCTTCTAAAAATTCCATATCATCACAAATATCAATAATGTAATTATTTTTAATTCCAAGAAAAGATCCATAGAAGTCTATTCCATGTAAAAATCCATAATTATTGTATAATTGTGAAGATAAATATGAGAAGAATCCATCAACATAAGAGCAATTATTAGTGTATCTTATTTTTTCTAATACACTATCATCATTTAGTTTGGGCAATTTGTATATATTTTCATCATTAACATCATATTTTCCAGCTAAAAATTTAACTGGGTCTAAAAGTGGACTTAATTTAAAAAATAATTCAGTTTCATGGATATTATTTGTTTCAGTATCTTCATATTTTATTTTGTATTTATTTTCTGATATTTTTTCAGTTATTTCTGTAATACGTTTTTTGTTATTTAAATTAATTGAGTTAAAATTATTTTCATTCAAGAAAAAGAATTTTTCATATAAAGGAATATAGTTTTGTGGATTCTCTAGATTGAGTAATTCTTTATCAGTAAAATTGCTAAAAAGAATCTCATTATTATTTTTCTTATAATTTAGATTCATTAATCAATAATTATTAAATATTTTTTAAATTAAAAATTTTATCTTAATTAATTTTTAATTTTATCTTAATTAATTTTTAATTTAATTATAATTTTTATGTTTTTCGTTAATATAAAAACAATAATATATAATAAATTATTATGAGTTTAGAATTAAAGAAATTTGATATGAAAAAAATTACTTTTAAACCAGATGAAAATAAAGGACCTGTAATTGTATTAATTGGTCGCCGTGATACTGGAAAGAGTTATTTAGTAAGAGATTTACTTTATTATCATCAAGATATTCCTATTGGAACTGTTATATCTGGAACTGAAGCTGGAAACGGTTTTTATGGTAGTCATGTTCCCAAATTATTTATTCATGAAGAATACAATACAGTTATTATTGAGAATATATTAAAACGTCAAAAAACAGTCCTAAAAAGAGTTAAACAAGATTTAGAGAATTATCGTAAAAGTTCAATTGACCCTCGTGCATTTGTTATTTTAGATGATTGTCTTTATGATAATTCATGGTCTCGCGATAAGATGATGCGACTTTTGTTCATGAATGGGCGCCATTGGAAAATCATGCTGGTCATAACAATGCAATATCCTTTAGGTATCCCACCAACGCTCAGAACTAACATTGATTACGTCTTCATTTTAAGAGAACCATATATCGCAAATCGAAAGCGTATTTATGAAAATTATGCTGGTATGTTTCCAACATTCGAGGCATTTTGTCAAGTCATGGACCAATGCACGGAAAATTTTGAGTGCTTGGTAATCAATAACAATGTTCATTCAAATAAATTACAGGACCAAATTTTCTGGTATAAGGCGGAACCACACAAGGATTTCAAGTTAGGTTCCAAAGAATTCTGGGAAATGTCTAAGAATCTTGGCTCAGATGATGAAGATGAAATGTATGACCCAAATTCAGCATCAAATAATAAGCGCAAAGGTCCCAAAATCAATGTTAAAAAGAACAAATGGTAATACTATTTATATAATAACTATCTATTTTCTTTTATATTCTTTTAATAAAATATTTGTTTTTATAATTTTGCTTTCAAATATAAAAACAAATAAACCTTAAAGAAATATGTATAAATATAATTATAAATAATGTCTAGTTTAGATATTGTTGATTTGATTACTAACAACCCTATTACAAAATTGTCTGATACACATAATAATAAATTTTTAGAAAAAGTAAAAAAAAACTTTAATGAATATGAACAACAAATATTTATAACTAGTTTTTATAGTTATTTAAATTATCATAAAACAGAAGATTATATTATAGATTTAGATAATATATGGAAATGGTTGGGTTTTACAAATAAAGCAAACGCAAAAAAATTATTATTACAATATTTTTTACAAGATAAAGATTATAAGATTTCGCTTGATGCTAGCATCAAGCAAAAAATTATTGAAATTACTAATAAACAAAATTTTGCTCCCGAAGCATCAGGAGCAAAAAATAAAGGCAGCGGGGGTCATAATATTCAAAAATATTATTTAAATATTAAAACATTTAAATCGCTATGCTTAAAAGCCGGAACAAAAAAAGCAGATGAAATTCATGAATATTATATCAAGTTAGAAGAATTAATTCAAGAAGTATTAGAAGAAGAAGCAACAGAAATGAAAAATAAATTATTAATAAAAGATAATGAGATTAGTGAAAAAAATAATTTATTAAAAAATGCTAATCAAGATAAATATAAAACAATTGAAAAAACATTAATTTCTCAATTTCCAGTAAATACAGAGTGTATTTATTTTGGAACTATTGATAATACAAATGAAAAAGGAGAAAAATTAATTAAATTTGGACATAGTAACAACCTTCCATTAAGAGTTCAGGACCATCATAAAACATACAATAACTTTATTCTTCGTGATGTTTTTAAGGTTCATAATAGACAAGAAATAGAAAATACAATAAAAGCATATTCAAAAATAAAAAATCATATGCGAACTATTGAAATAAATGGAAAAAATAAGAATGAAATATTAGCATATGATGAAACCTATTTTACTATTAATCGTGTTTCAAAATACATTAAAGATATTATTTCTGAAAAGACATATAGTATTGAAAATTTCAATAAATTATTAGAAGAAAATTCAAATTTAAAAAAAGAAAATCAAGAATTATTTAATACACTAACTATTTCAGAAGAAAAAATTAAAAATTATGAATTAGAATTAAATGAAAAGAATGAATTAATTGAAAAATTAGAAAATTCTATTAAATTATTAAAAGAAGAAACTGTTGAAAATATAGAAAAAACAGTTGTTTATAATAACTCACTTATAGAAGATAATGAGATAAATAAAAAATTTAATAAATTTATAGATGAATGTTGTATTGTAAGAAATGATGTAGAAGTGGATTCTGGAGATATTATTGGACAATTTAGAATTTGGAACGGAGAGAAACCAAAAAAAATATTATTTGAAGAATTTAATAAATATTTAAGAACTCGTTTTTTAGCATGTAGATTACAAAATCAACAAAAAAATCAATGCGTTCATGGATTTAAGGGTGTAGCATTAAAAATAATTAATTATAAAAAGAAAGAAATAAATAATATAATAGAAAATTTTTTATTTGAAAATTGTTCTTTCTCTCCAAATCATAGAGTAGCTAATTCAAAATTATTAGAAGAATATAAAAATTACAAAAATAAACTTAATATAGAAATTAATAATAATGAAGTAAAAGAATTAAAAATATATCTTAATAATTGTGAATATGTATTAAAAGGAACTGTTCATTTACATAATGATAATTTTACATATGAAGGATATTATGGTATTGGTTTGAATAACGATACAAATGTAAGAATCTCAAAGAGTAATGGTGGTAAAAAAGTATGTAAACTTGATTTAAAAACCAAAACAATATTAAATATATGGGATTCTATAGCAAAAGCAGCATTAGAAGAAAATATTTCAGCATCTAAAATGAGTAGAAGTATCAAAAATGAAGTAAAATATGATAATTATTATTATGCTATATCATGTGAATAATTTTGGTTAACCAAGAGGTTAAGCAAAATAAATAAATAAATTAAAATTGAAATATTTTTTAATATTAATTAATTAAATAAAAAAGAAAAGAATTATTTCATCAATTTTTCAAGAATGACTACTACGCGTAGACAACCAGTTCAAAGACTTCGCCGTTCAAATGCTGTAAAAAATCTACATGGTATAATAAATAATAGTGAATTAAATGAAGATGAAAAAACTGAGATATATGATTTATTGGTAAAAGAGTTAGGTATAGAATTAGAAAATATAACGCAAGAACCAGAGAGAGAAGAAACATGTGTTGCTGTAGAATTACCTGAATGTTGTATTTGTATGGAACAAATAGATTGTCAAGAAGAAACTACAAGCTGTGGTCACAAATTTCACACAAGCTGTATTCATCGATGGTGTGAATCTAATAATAGCTGTCCTATGTGTAGACAAACCAATCCAATCGGATTAATGGAACATCCTACTACACCAACTGGTAATACGGGAGAAAACATAAACTACTATTATAATAATTACAACAATATCAATAATTATATAAACAACAATATCAATAATTATATAAACAACAATATCAATAATTATATAAATAACATTAATAACAATATTCGTATTATAATTTCTGTTGATATATAAATGTTAGAAATGAATATATATATATATCAACAGAAATTATAATGAGAATATAATTAATCACATAGAAAATACTCTGTATGTAAATAATTACAACGCCAATATGATTTATAGGAGTCGTTCTGATTAATTATAATAATCCACACATACATTTTCCACCAAAACCTGGTAAATAATAACCAACTGAACCATTGTCGCATCTACAAGTTCCTGGGAAAAACATAGCGGATGGTGTTTGTAAACAAAATTCTTTAGAAAATCCTTTGCTAACACACGAATTATAGTTTTCAGTATTATCAAATCCTTCGCATGATTTTTTATTTACTAAATTTATTATAACTATTAATAATAATATAAGAAATGCTACACTAAGAAATCTCATTAATATATACAAATATTTTTTTTATGATGATGAACTACTATTTAATAATGAAAGTAATTCATTAGCATTTATTCCAATTGGTCCTTGAACATCTAATAAACGCGTGCTGCCATTATTTCCTTTTCCAAATGTCATATAATATTGGGCATCTCTGCCAATTCCTTGTCTTGGAGAAGCTAATTTTTCTAAATTTTGATATTCACCCTTTAATTTATTTAATAATTGTTTTAATTCTCCTTTTAAATCTTTATTAACATCTTTTATATTTGACTCTATTTTTTCTTGTTCAGAGAGAATTTCTTTTTGTAATATTTGTATTTGAGATATTATAGCTTGTATTTCTTGTTTCTTTGATAACATATCTGTAACATTTGTTTTTGGAATTTCTTGAGGCTTCTGATCTTTTGGTATTTCAGGTTTACCAAATTTATTATTTAAAATTTTATTTTTTATTTCTTTTTGTCTATTATTTAATGAAGTAATTTGTTTTTGTAATTTACTTTTTTCTTTTTGAGCATGTTTTAATTTAGCTAAATCTTCAACAGATAAATTTTCTTTCTTTTTCTTTCCTAATTTATTTATTATATTATCATAATAACCCATTTTTTTAGTTAAATCTAATATTTTTTTTTCTAGTTCTTTATTTTCATCAATAAGTTTTTGATATTCTTCAAAAGTTTTACTCATATCTTCTGGTGTATCTGGGTCAGGGGCTGGTGATTGTTGTTGAGGAGGAGCTGGTGGTTGAGGGGGAGAAGCAGGTGGTGGTTGTTGAGGGGGTGATGGTTGTTGAGGTGGTGGTTGTTGAGGGGGTGATGGTTGTTGAGGTGGAGGAGCTGATGGTTGTTGAGGGGGCGATGGTTGTTGAGGAGGTGATGGTTGTTGAGGAGGTGATGGTTGTTGAGGAGGTGCTGGTGGCGAAGGAGGAGAAGGAGGTGGTGGTTGTTGTGGTTCTTGGGGAGTGGGTGGTTGTTGAGAAGGAGGAGCAGGGGATGGTTGTTGTTGTTGTTGAGGAGGGGGCGGTTGTTGTGGTTGTTGTGGTTCTTGGGGAGTGGATGGTTGTTGAGAAGGAGGAGCAGGGGATGGTTGTTGTTGTTGTTGAGGAGGGCGTGGTTGTTGTGGTTGTTGAGGAGGGCGTGGTTGTTGTGGTTGTTGAGGAGGGGGTTGTTGTTGTGGTTGTTGACGTGGAGGCGCTCTAGGTTCTTCACAATTAATTTTTTCAGATTTACTGGATGTATTATTTACACACCGAATTAATTTAGAAAATGATACAAAATTTGAATCATCTTTTACTGTATTAGAATCAAAAACTAATGGTGTATCTAGTTGAATATTTTCTTCTTTAGAAGCAGCATCTAATAAAGCATTATATTTTGGGTTACAATATTTTTGTCCTTGAGAAAAATCAGAAATTTTTTTACAAGATTCTAAACCAGCTTTATTTAAAAATTTCATAACTAATGGTTTATCGCGATTGCGAACTATATTTTTTGGTAAAAATTTTAATAATTTTTCAAATCTGTTATTTGTAGATAAATTATTAGTTAATATTTGCCATAAGGGCAATATTTCATTATCTAATATTTTAGGTGGTTCTTTGGCTTTTATTTTAGATATAGCAGCGCTAATTTTTTGTTTAGCCGTTTCTTCTTTATCTTCTTGAATTTTCTGTCTTTCTTTGTCTTTTTTTTCTTTATTTTTTATTAAGGCTCTTCCAATTTTTTCTTTTGCTTCTTTAATTTTTTTCTCTTCTTTTTTTGCTTCTAATGTATTTTTGGCTTTTCTAGTTCTAGCTAATTTTTGTAATTTAATAGCAGCTTCCCGTTTTTTTCTCTCTTCTTCATCTTTTCTAGATAAATCCTCTGCTCTAGCGATTTGTTGTTGTTGTGTTAATTGTTCAAGTGGAACCGTTGGGTCAGTAATTCTAACTTTCTTTTTTGTTTTTTTATTTTTTAAAGCGTCCTCTTTAGTAGTTTCTCCTCTAGCTATAGAATCTCTAACTTTTGATTTTAATTTACTTCCTCCAAAATTATATTTTTTGAGAGAAATTTGTCTAAGATTATTTGGTTTATTGTTTTTATTAGTAAAATTATTTTTTTTATTGTTATTTTTAATTTTATTTTTTCTAAATTTCTTTTTAGTATTCTTTTTTGTAATATTATTATATTTTTGATTGTAATTATTATTAATTTTACTTTTGTTCATTATATATTTATTATATATTTTTATTATAAATATATATTAATGACGTGTGAATCAGCAACCGCGCCTATAAATATAATAGATGCTTCCGCTAAAGATTGTAAAGGAAAATGCGACTATTCATTTTTTTATCAAAATACAAGTGGTTCTGTAAAAAATTATAATAAAGAATATTTATTAGTTAATATTCAAGATAATACAATATCAACTTTCAATAGTAAATCTTATCAAATTGAAGAAATAAGAATTTATAGTCCATCATTACATACTTATGGAGGAACAAAAGCCGATGGTGAATTTTTAATTATTCATAAAAATATAAATGGACCTGATAAATTAATTGTTTCAATACCTTTAATTAAGGGTGGAAATATAACACAATCTTCAAATGATATTAAAAATATGATAAATATAGCAGCTCAAAGTGGAATAAATCAATCAAGTGAACTAAACGGTATGACTATTAATTTAAATGATTATATTCCAAAAACAATTTATTATTTTTATGAAGGAACACTACCTTATTCTTGCGGAAGTGGTGTTTTAGTAAATTATGTAGTATTTAGCAAAAATATAAGAAATAGTCCAATAAATATACCAGAAGATATATTAAATAAACTAAATAATATTATTATAAAACAAAGCGTTGAAATAAAACCAGCTCCAGATGAATTTGGTAAAAGTAAAGGTCCGCCTTCAATGAATGGAGCTTCAAGTGGAGGTGATATATATATTGATTGCCAACCAGTAGGAGAAGATGGAGAATTATTAGTTAATACTTCAAAAACTTCTATATTTGGCGATACTCTTCAAAAATTTGATCCTAACAAATATAAATGGTTGGGAACTACAACATTAGTAATACTATTTATTATGATAGTTTTAGCATTTAAGAATACTATTATGAATTTTTTCAGTAATATTTTTGATTTTATTTTTTCATATAAAAAAAAGCAAACAGGCGGAAATATCAAAATCGCACGAAAATAATATATTAATTAAAAATTATTGATATATTATTTATTATTTATTGAGGAGTTGTTTGTCCTAATAATGGACCTAATCCACCAATTAAACTAGCTATTTTACTTCCACCAATTTTATTCATCATACCTTCAACTTTATCAATCATGGGTTCTAATGTTGCTATTGTTTGTTCAATAGCTTGCTGTTGTTTTATTAATTCATCGGGATTGTTTAATAAATTATCTACCATAGCATGAGCATTTTCTATTTGAGTATTTTTAGAATTTTGTTTACACGAAGGACCAGAACATACACCTTCTACGTCACCTTTTTCTTTTTTCTTGTCAATAATAACAGGATTTTGTGGAGTTTTATTATCTTTTAAAGCGTGTTTCATAGCTTCATCTGTAGTAGAATTTTTTGGTTTTTCTTTTTTACCAGTTAAAGCATTATATTCTAAATTTTTATATGAACCTTTTCTATCAGTTATTGTTTTTACATTTGATTCATCTTCTTTTTCAACTATTTCTGTTTTTTCATGATTTTCTTTCTTTTCACCATTATTTCCATTAGGAGTCATACCTTCTCTGTTTCTATTATAATTCATCGCAACCGCAAAATTAGTAGCAAATATTGATACAGCAAAAACAATAATCATATTATCTGTAAAATAGGTAGTTAAATAACCAATTACTAAAAACATAAAAACAGCAGTAAAATTTTCGCTCATTAAATAGCCAAATAAATTAGTTACCGCTAATATTAATAAAATATATAAAACTATTTTACTTTGGCTTAAGTTTTTCATTTGTTTTTTTAATGAAGCAGTATTCATATATAATATTATAATATATAAAAAATTATGAATATTATATTAATAAATTAGCTACTATTTTATCTAGATCTTATTTTTCTTCTAGGAGATCTTTTTTTTGATAAAGCTTTTTTATTATAGCGATAACCACCTTTTTTCATCTTTCTAGATTTTCTAGATTTTCTAGATTTTCTTGATTTTCTAGATTTTCTAGATTTTCTAGATTTTCTTGATTTTCTGGACTTTCTTGATTTTCTGGACTTTCTTGATTTTCTTCCACCGGCTTGAGCAGGTAAAGCTAATGCTGGTATTTCATTTTGATCATTTGGTTTTTCTTGATTAGCTAATTGTATAATGGAATTAACAGCATTAACAAAATCAGGTGATACTTCATCAATCCCATTTAATTGATCTAAAATGCCATTTAGTTCTTCATATAATTGTTGAGCTCTTTGTTGTCCTTCAGCACCTTGATTTTTTAATTCAGTTATCTTACTTGTTAAAAATCTTAAAGCAGAATTTAATGATTGAGTAAAATTATTAATAGCTCTAATATTTCCTGATACAGAATTTATTTTTTGAGTAATTTGTTGTTTTACTTGCACAATATCTTGAGCATTCGCCATAATTATATATTATAACAATATTATTTACTGTAAAGTATAATCATTAATTTCAGAACGAACTTGTTCTATTTTTCCTAAAATTTTATATTTATCATTTTTAACTTCTTCTAATGTATCTTTTGCGACTTTACTTTCTTCAATTAAAGAATCCAAATAATTTGAAATATTTTGTAAAGCTTCATATTGTTTTTGTTTTTCTTCAATAATTAGTGAATAATAATTTTTATAGTCATCATAAACTTGCTCCAAAAAATTATTTTCTCTCTTTCTTTCTTGTAAAATTTTATATTCATCTTTTAAAATTTCTTTTCTTTTATTTATCTCTAACATTAATTTATTTTTAACAATATCTTGACAATTTGTTAGCATTATATATTTAATATAATATTTATTATTATTATTTAATACTTGTTTTATAAATTATTAAAATTATATAAAAAATCTATACTAATATTATTTAGGATGGAACAAAAAATAATTGAGCCTTTACTAACGGAAGACGATAATCGTTTCGTAATGTTTCCAATTAGCGATAATGACGTATGGAATATGTATAAAAAAGCTGAAGATTGTTTTTGGAGAGTTGAAGAAGTCGATTTATCAAAAGATTACAAAGATTGGGTAACCTTAAGTGATAATGAACAACATTTCATTTCTATGATTTTAGCTTTTTTTGCTGCGAGCGATGGAATTGTGCTAGAAAATTTAGGTTTAAGATTTATGTCAGAAGTTCAATTAGCAGAGGCAAAAGCATTTTATGGTTTCCAAATCGCAATGGAAAATATTCATTCTATAATGTATAGTCAATTAATAGAAACATATATTAAAGATTCCAATGAAAAAAACAAACTGTTTAATGCTTTAAATAATTATCAATGTATTAGAAAAAAGGGTGATTGGGCGTTAAAATGGATAAAAGATAAAGATTCTTCTTTTGCAACTCGTTTAATTGCTTTTGCTTGTGTAGAAGGAATCTTTTTTTCGGGAGCATTTTGTTCAATTTATTGGATTAAAAAAAGAGGTTTATTGCCTGGATTAACATTTTCAAATGAATTAATTAGCCGTGATGAAGCTTTACATACAGAATTTGCTATTCTTCTTTATAGTAAATTAGAAAATAAATTATCAAATGATGTTATAAATAATATAGTAAGAGAAGCTGTTTCTATTGAAAAAGAATTTATTTGTGAAGCTTTGCCATGTAATCTCATTGGAATGAATCAAAAATTAATGAGTCAATATATTGAATTTGTTGCTGATAGATTACTATTACAATTAGGATATGATAAAATTTATAGCGTTTCTTGTCCATTTGATTTTATGGAAAATATTAGTGTTGAAGGAAAAACAAATTTTTTTGAAAAAAGAGTAGGTGAATATGCTTTAGCAACTAAATGTGAAAATAAAGAAGATGCATTTGAATTTTCAGATGATTTTTAATAAAATATAATGATTTTTAATAAAATATAATCTTTAATTATAATAAAAAATATGTCCGTCGGTCCTTCAAATTGGTGATTATTAAATAGAATGGTTCAACTTACAAATAATACTTTAGAAATTATTGAAAGAAGTGATAAAAAAGTATTAGGAAATATATTAAATAATGATAATACCATAAGTGGTAATGTAACAACAAAAGGTTTTTTTATTGGGGATGGTTCTCAATTAACTAATTTAAATGCTAATTTGACAAGCCGGCTAGAAGCTTCTTTTAACGATCTAGATGTAAGTGGTAATTTAACAGTTTTATCAAGTTTAAATGGAAATAGCGCAACTTTCACAGCAAATGTAACAGCGGCAAACTTTATAGGTGATTTATCAGGTAATGTATCAGGAACAGTTTCATCATTATCTAATTTCACAAAAAGTAATGTTGACTTTGAAGAGGTAACAGCATCAAACTTTATAGGTAATATTATTGGCTATAATAATTTAAATATAGAATCAACAGGATCTATAGATATAAACAGTGCTAATACAATGAATATTATTAGCTATGAAAATTTAATTATGAAATCAACACAATCTATAGATATTTCTTCTACAACAGTAAACTTGACAAATTTAGATATTAGGGGAAATCTAAAAACTTCAACACGTTATTCTATGACCGCAAGAATAGATGATGGTCCAGATAGTAGTTGGTACGTCGTAATGTATAATCAGAGAACAAAACAACTAAAATTCGGTACTCCACCATATATATAATAATTATATTTTTAACAAAATTAATTATAAAAGATAAAATATATTATTAATCTAATATATAAATGAGTGTTAGTCCACCCGGTCATTGGCTTTTAAATAGAATGGTTTTTTTATTAAATAGAACCTTAGGGATTATTAATAGTTCAGTGTTAAATTCAATAATAAATTTATTAAAAGATGCAAATACATTTACAGGAATAAATACATTTAAGGGAGGAATAAATGTTGATAATATTGATAGTATAAATGGAAATACAACATTTAATTCAGAAATAATTGTTAATAGTAATATTATAGCAAATAATGGAAGTTTTATAGGAGATAATTTAGTAATAAATAATATAGAAAAAAATACAAATTCAAATGTTATTTTTCAAAGTAGTATTGATATGAACGATAATAATATCAATAATGTAGATACAATATTTAGTAATACAGTAAGTATTGATACTATATCATTACAAAATAGCAATTTACCATATATTACAGTTCAAGATGATATTAGATTTAATGACGATGTTAATGTAATCGGTAAGTTGATAGTTGATGGTTCATTTGTCACAGTTAATAGAGAAACATTAACTATAAATGATAGATTTATTGTTTTAAATGCAAATATAGGAAATTCACAAATTAATCATACAGACCCAACTGGAATTATTGTAGATACACATAATACTACCGAACATAGCAGAGGATATTTATTATGGACATTATTTGATTCAAATGATCCTACAAATACAGAACTAAATAGAACATGGGATTTAAGTGGAGATAATCTAAGAGGTAATGTTTTAAAAGCAACAACAATAAGAGGTAATATATTAGATTCATATTATTCTCCAAATATATCAGTAATTAGTGATATAGATATGAGTAATAATGATATAAGTAATATAAATAGATTAACTGCCAGTGATATAGATATTATAGATGTAATAAAGACAGATACAATATTTAGTAAATCATTAAATATAGATGTAATAAAGACAAATATAGCATCAAATATATCAATTTTAAATACTATTGATATGAATAATCATCATATTATTAATGCTAATATAGCAGCATTAAATCATAGTCAAATTAATGTAGAAAATGGTTTAATAAATTCTAGAAATCTAACATTAGGTGGTTTTAATGCAGATCTAACTAATGGTGTAACATTTAGAGCACGGCATGGATTAAATATTTTAGGAAATACAAAGGTAGTATTATACCCGACTAACACATTATATTTACCAGAAAATAATGGAACGAAATTTGGTATTGACAATAGTAATCATACTCAAAGCATTATTGGTATTGGTGGTGTTTATAAAGTTCAAGATAATACGCAACAATTCTTAAATAGTAATTGTTATTTGATTCCACCATCAATGGTATCAAATGAAACCGACTTAAAAGGAACCACATTATTTGAAACAATTGGAGAACGAACTAAAAATATACAATATTTAGCTGGGTATCCAAATCCATATTTTTCTATTAATGAGTTAAGAAATACTTTAGTTCCAACAGTTGGACAAATTGTAGATTTATTAAATTATCTAGATGTAGAAGTGAATACAAGAAAAGCAGGATTTTTAGAAAGCACTTATTAATAAAATATAAAATATAAAATATCTTAAATAACAAATAAGAAATATAAAATAATAATTTTTTATATTAATATGGATTTAAATATAAAAAATTACAGAACAGATGAATTATTTAATTTATTTAATTTAAATTTAGAAAGCTTATCTCTCCAAAATCTTAAAGAGCAATATCTAAAAAAATGTCAAAAAATAGATAATTCACAAGATAATATTAATATAAATAAGGAAGAATTTAAAGTTTTTTTCACAGAAGCATTCACAAAATTAGTAGATTATATGAAAGAACAAGATGATAATAAGTTACAACAATTATTACATATTGTAGAAACAGAACATCCTCCACCAGAAAAATTTTTTAATAAAGCATTATTGCCAAATGAAAAAAGAGAGAGAAAAAACCCAGATGAATTATTAAACGTAGATAATGGGCTATTATTACCAATACAATCAACTCCAGTAATTCAATCGAATATGGATAATGAATTAACAGATGGACAACAAGTTCAAAATTATATAGAAAAAACACCAATAACAGTAAATTTACAACCTTACAAAAGAGGAAATTTTAATCCTTTAGTAAAAACGTCAACAAATATTATTTTAAATATTAATTCATTATTTAGAAATATTTTAAAAGGAAAAAATTCGACAAATTTTTCAAATGATATGAGTAGTAAATTTATGTATCAAATGCCATTAGAAATAAAACGAACTATAGAATTAAGTTTGAAAAGTTTAGAATTACCAAAAACAATTTATAATATATCATCAAATTTAGGTTCAAATAATTTTAAAATAAGTAAATATCCAGAAAGTTATGATCCAGTTGTAATACAAATACCAAGTGGTCAATATACACAACAAACATTAGTTGAAGCAATTCAAGAAGATTTATCAAATAATAGCACAAATGTTAATATAGAATTAATACCAAATACTAAACAAATAAGATTTTATGATGCTTCGGGAGAGAATTTTAATTTAGAATTTACATTTAATAGTGAAATAGTTAATGAAAATTATTGTAGTAATATTATTAATGAAATACCAAATTATGTTTATCCACTACAATTAACTTTAGGGTGGATATTGGGATTTAGGCAAGAATTATATGGAGAAAATGAATTAAAAGAAGGTATTTCAAAAACAGAATATATTAGCGAAGCTAGTTGTAGTATTAATAATCAAGAATACTTTTTTTTAGGAATAAAAGATTTTTTGAATAATAATAAACAAATTATGTATTCTACATTTTTAGAAAATACAAATATAGCAGGTGATGTAATTGCAAGAGTTATGTATAACGATGGAATTATAACAAATATAATTACATTACCAAGAGAATATTTTGGTCCAGTAAGAATACAAAATTTACAAATAGTATTATATGATATGTTTGGAAGAGTTTTAGACCTAAATAATTCAGATTTTTCTTTTTCATTGAAAATAGTAAATCTTTATAATTTATAGATATTATGTAATTATTTTACTAATAATTATTCTGTTAGTTATTAATAAAATAAAAAATAGGTAAAATTAACTATTAAAATATAATTTAATAAATTTAGGATAAAAAAAATTTATTAAATAGGAATTATAATTAATAATATTATGAATTATAAAAAATATAATACATTTATAGATTATCAAACAGAAAAATTAAAAAGTTGTATTAAAGAATGTCCACCAGGACCACGTGGTCCACAAGGTAAGAGAGGTGAACAAGGTCCTCGTGGTTTTGATGGTGATATTGGTCCGACTGGTCCTAGTGGTGAACAAGGTAGCCCTGGACCTTTAGTAACGGCAAGATATTATCCATATAACGATGAAGTATTAAATATTGGAGAGCAAAAATCAATAAGAATAAAATCGAATCATCTTTATTTATTTGACGAAGGAGCATATATTTTTATAAGTAATTTAGATGAGGAAAATTTAAGTGGTTCAGGATATGCTAAGATTATAGAATATGATAAATTAAGTATTAATACAAATGGTCCAATAGCAACTGCGGATATGATAATACAAGCGTTGAATAATTTAGATATACATCATAATGCTAAGATATCACTTGTTGGTCCAATTGGTTTACCTGGTAATGTAGGTTCATCTGGTCCAACTGGCCCAATTGGTGCCCCTGGTCCTTTAGTAACAGCAACAACAGAAACTATTATAGATATTTCTTATGGGAATACTGGTAATATAGATTTATCTTCTAATAATTTAGATAGTTTTGGAGAAAATGCATATATTTATTTAAATACAACAGGTAATTTTAGTGGATATGGTAGAATTATAGATATAAATAATTCTATTGTAACTATTGAAGCATTCAATGATTTAAAATTATTTGATACTACTAATGTTTCATTGGTTGGTATTAGAGGTTTAAAAGGTGAAAGAGGACAAGTTGGTCCATTGGCAACAGCTAGTATTCCAGTGGTTCCAAATCATACTGAAATGCAAATTGGAGATACTAGTTCTTTTGTTATTGATACAAATTATCCTGAATATTTTGGATTAAATTTATTTATTTATTTGAATACAAATAATATTCATTCTGGTTATGCTAAAATAATAGATGTAACTAGCAATGGTAATACTCCAACAATTGTAATAGAAGCATATGATTATTTATACATAACTGATAATACTAAAATAATACTGGTTGGACAGTCGGGTGGTATTATTAACGGTGGAGGTGGAAGTGGAAATGGAGGATTTAATGAGATACAAATACAAACAGAATCTGGAGTAAACTTAATAACTATCGATGATCAAGAAAAATTAGAATTTATTAGAGGTAATAATATAAATTTCTCTCTTAGAAATGATACAAATAATATTGAAGGTATAGAAATTGAAGCGATTCCAGAAATTTATGTTGATAAAAACAATAATAATATTTCAGTTGAAAAAGATTATGATTTAATACCACAAAGTAATAATTTACAAAGTTTAGGTAATAATACAAATAGATGGAGTGAATTATTTATTGGTAATGTTATTAATATTAATAATAATAGAATTAGTTTAGATAATGATAATATTTTAATAAATGGTAAAAATATTTTTGAAACAGATTTTTTCTTAGATCAAAGAATAATAATCAAATATTTATTTAAAAATAATAACGATTTATGTGGTAATAATATTTTAATAGGTAATAGTATTCATCAAGATATTGATACGTATAATTTGTCAATAACACCATCTAATAGTAATAATAATATAGAGATTATATTTAGAATAAATTATAGATGTTCTTTTTATAATGATACTAAAATTAATTTACAAATTACAAAAAATCATGATAGTAGGAATGACATCATATGTAATACTATTTTAGGAACAACATTATTAAGTGAAGTAGAAGATGTTTTTATTTTTAATTATATAGATAAAGCTAATACAAATAATGAAATTAATTATAAATTGAGTGCAAATATAATTAATAACGAGCCTTCCTCAATAGATAATATTTTTTTACCTGCTATTATGAGTTACGAAGGTAATAGTATAATATTAAAAGAATTAAATGCGCAATAATAAATTATTTATTTAAGTAATTTTATATTATTTAAATAGTTATATATGACACAAACAGCTACTTTAGAGCTTTTAACAAATGAGTACTACTGGAATATTGGTAGTGGTAAATCTTTAAGAACTATGATTGCGTTAGATACTGTTACTATTGGTAATACTTCCAATGGTGAACCTTATACTAATATAACTACTTCAAATGTTACATCAAATTTATTTATAGGTAATTTAGATGGTCAATTAGGCACTTTATCTGTTAACGGCAATATGAGTGGTTCTGTATTAATTACCGGGAATGGAACAGATGCCACTACTATGAATTTAGAATTAGAATTAGATGATGTAAATAGTGCTACTGCTGGTCCATTTGGTAGTGAAACACAAATACCAACATTCAATGTTGATAAATACGGTAGAGTTTCTCAAGTTGCCAATGTTACTATTAGCACAACTTTAAATTTATTAGATACTACCGGTGATACAGGAGAGGTTGATTTATTAAATGGAGATTTAAAAATTAATGGAACAGATAATCAAATTGTTTCGCAAGTAAGTGGTAATACATTTACTTTATCATTAGACAATGATATGAATATGGAAAATCTTTCATTATCCGGTAATTTAGATGTAACAAAAGCAACAACTTTAAATAGCACTTTAGCAGTTGGTGGCGCTGCTACCTTAGAAGAATCATTCGATGTAGTTAAAGCGTCATCATTACACAGCACTTTAGCTGTCGGTGGTGCGGCTACATTAGAAGAATCATTAGATGTAGTAAAAGCATCATCATTACATAGCACTTTAGCTGTCGGTGATGCTGCGACATTAGAAGATTCGTTAGATGTTGTAAAAGCTTCGTCGTTACACAGCACCTTAGCTGTTGGTGGTGCTACTACATTAGAAGAATCATTAGATGTTGTTAAAGCATCATCATTACATAGCACCTTAGCTATTGGTGGCGCGGCGACATTAGAAGAATCTTTAGATGTTGTTAAAGCGTCATCGTTACACAGCACTTTAGCTGTCGGCGGCGCTGCTACCTTAGAAGACTCTTTAGATGTTGTCAAAGCATCATCATTACACAGCACTTTAGCTGTCGGTGGTGCTGCTACATTAGAAGAATCATTAGATGTAGTAAAAGCGTCATCGTTACATAGCACCTTAGCTGTCGGCGGTGCCGCGACATTAGAAGAGTCGTTAGATGTAGTAAAAGCGTCATCGTTACATAGCACCTTAGCTGTCGGCGGTGCCGCGACATTAGAAGAGTCTTTAGTTGTTGGCGGTGCTGCGACATTAGAAGATTCTTTAGATGTTGTTAAAGCGTCATCATTACATAGCACATTAGCTGTTGGCGGTGCTGCGACATTAGAAGATTCTTTAGATGTTGTTAAATCGTCATCATTACACAGCACCTTAGCTGTTGGTGGCGCAGCTACATTAGAAGAATCATTAGATGTTATAAAAGCGTCATCATTACACAGCACCTTAGCTGTTGGTGGCGCAGCAACATTAGAAGAATCTTTAGATGTTGTTAAAGCATCATCATTACACAGCACTTTAGCTGTCGGTGGTGCTGCTACATTAGAAGAATCATTAGATGTAGTAAAAGCATCATCGTTACACAGCACCTTAGCGGTTGGTGGTGCTGCTACATTAGAAGAATCCTTAGATGTAGTAAAAGCGTCATCATTACACAGCACCTTAGCTGTTGGTGGCGCAGCTACATTAGAAGCATCATTCGATGTAGTAAAAGCGTCATCATTACACGGCACTTTAGCTGTCAGCGGCGCTGCTACCTTAAAAGACTCTTTAGATGTTGTCAAAGCATCATCATTACACAGCACTTTAGCTGTCGGTGGTGCTGCTACATTAGAAGAATCATTAGATGTAGTAAAAGCTTCATCATTACACAGCACATTAGCTGTTAGTGGCGCTACTACATTAAAAGATTCATTAGATGTAGTAAAAGCTTCATCATTACACAGCACATTAGCTGTTAGTGGCGCTACTACAATAGAATCATCTTTATATGTAGCAGGAACATCCACATATTTAGACAATATTTTAGCTACTAAAGATGTAACAGTTCAGGGTAATATATATGTTAGAGGAAATTTAGCACAAGTTCATGCTGAAACAATTGTATTATCTGATCCTTTAATTGTTCTAGGTAATTCGAATATGAGTGAAGTTTATAAAGATTTAGGTTTCCAATTTATTAAAGATTCAAATGCTGATAATTATGGTTATTTTGGTTGGGTTGGTTTAAGTAATGAATTTCAATTTTATGAAACAGCAGAGATACTAGGAAATGATTTAAAAACAAATAATAGTACATTAGGAACAGTAAGAGCAGAATCTTTCAAAGCGAATGTAGTTGAAGCAATGGCTTTTGTAGGTCCTCTTCAAGGTAGTGCATCTAACTTAGATCATTATATTACAATAGATTTCTGTGGTAATGTATTTGGTGATATATCTTTCAATGGTTCAGAAAGTCAATTAATAGTTCCTTTAGAATTACAATCAGTATTTGCAAATCCTAATTCTTTTGGCAATAGTATAAGTGTTCCTACTATTACAGTTGATACATATGGTCGCGTAACTGATGTTAGTGTAAATTCTATTAGCACAACTTTAAGTTTATTAGATACTACTGGCGATACTGGAATTGTTGATTTATTAAATGGTGATTTAAGAATACATGGAACATCTAGAAAAGTAGATTCAGATGTTGTAGGTAATACATTTACTTTAACTTTACCAGATAATCTTTTAGTTGTAGATGTTTCTATGTCTGGTATGTTACAAGTAGATGGCGCGACTACATTAGAAGAATCTTTGGATGTTGTTAAAGCGTCATCATTACACAGCACTTTAGCTGTTAGTGGTGCTGCTACATTAGAAGAATCTTTAGATGTTGTTAAAGCTTCGTCGTTACACAGCGCCTTAGCTGTTGGTGGTGCTGCTACATTAGAAGAATCATTAGATGTAGTAAAAGCGTCATCGTTACATAGCACCTTAGCTGTCGGTGGCGCTGCTACCTTAGAAGACTCTTTAGCTGTTGTTAAAGCGTCATCATTACACAGCACTTTAGCTGTCGGCGGCGCTGCGACATTAGAAGAATCTTTCGATGTTGTTAAAGCGTCATCATTACACAGCACATTAGCTGTTGGCGGCGCGGCAACATTAGAAGAATCTTTAGATATTGTTAAAGCGGCATCATTACACAGCACCTTAGCTGTTGGTGGCGCCGCGACATTAGAAGAATCATTAGATGTTGTTAAAGCATCATCATTACATAGCACTTTAGCTGTTGGTGGTGCTGCTACATTAGAAGAATCATTAGATGTTGTTAAAGCATCGTCATTACACAGCACTTTAGATGTTGGTGGTGCTGCTACATTAGAAGAATCGTTAGATGTTGTCAAAGCATCATCATTACACAGCACTTTAGCTGTTGGCGGTGCTGCTACCTTAGAAGACTCTTTAGCTGTTGGCGGTGCTGCGACATTAAAAGATTCTTTAGATGTTGTTAAAGCGTCATCATTACACAGCACATTAGCTGTTGGCGGCGCAGCAACATTAAAAGATTCTTTAGATGTTGTTA